>OLRZ01000689.1_pt1 | contig 26735 bp, 26 predicted proteins | sample 1671931 | NCBI WGS metagenome assembly OLRZ01 (sample SAMEA3136627, study PRJEB25190) | human gut metagenome | reverse complement strand
CGGGCTTCAAGCTGGCGTGGGGCATGGCGAAAGAGCTGGAGGCAGATGGGCTCTATTCCTTCGAGCGGGAGGAAGAAGAACACATCTGCCATCCGGCGGAACAGGAGGACTAAATGGCAAAACGAAGACCGTCCGGTGACGGCATGGTGCGTAAGCGGGAGGATGGCCGCTGGGAAGGCCGTATCGTGGTGGGCCACAAGAAAAACGGTACACCCATCTTCCAGCACGCCTATGCGCATACACAAAAGGAACTGACGGAAAAGCTCCATCAGAATATCGAACGCTATCAGGATGTGGAGCTGACCGAGGACAGCCGCATGACCTTGGGGGAGTGGCTGGACCGTTGGCTGACGGACTATAAGGAGAACACCATCCGCCCCGGCACCCTTGCGGGGTATCGGAGTTGCATCGAAAACTACATCAAGCCGCGGCTCGGCGGCAAGCAGGTGTCGCTGGTGACATCGCAGGATGTGCAGAAGCTCTATCGGAGGCTGAAAGAGAACGGGCGGGTCAGGGAGCATCCGAGGTTTGGTTCCGCCCTGTCGGACACCACCATCAACCGCCTCCACGCCATCTTCCACCAAGCGATGGAGGACGCCCTCCATGCGCATATCATCGCCAAGAATCCCACCGTGGGCGCAACGGTGCCAAAGGCAAGCCATGCGCAGAAACGTGTCTTGACCGACAAAGAGTTAGACACCTTTCTGGACACCGTGCGGGAAGACAAGATATGGGGTGACTTCTTCTACGTGGAGCTGACCACGGGCCTGCGGCGGGGCGAGATCTGCGGACTCATGTGGCAGGACTTTGACGCGCGGAATGGCGTTCTGCAAGTGCGCCGCACCCTTCATAACCGAAAGCTGGGGGTCGATATGCTGGGCAAGACCAAGACCCGCAGCGGTGAACGCACCATCGTCCTGCCCCGCAGCACGGCGGAAATTCTGCGCCGCCGAAAAGAGAATGCGATCACACAATGGATCTTCCCAGACCCAGTTCGACCAGAGCTGCCGCTGTCTCCGAACTGCGCCTACACGCACATGAAAGCGATCTTACACAAAGCGGGACTGCCGGACATCCGCTTTCACGATCTGCGCCACACCTTCGCCACCCACGCCATCGCCAGCGGTGTGGATGCCAAGACCCTGTCTGGGATTCTGGGGCATACCAACGCCAGCTTCACGCTGGACACCTATACCCACGTCACACCGGATATGCAAAAAGCTGCCAGCGGTATCGTTGGCGGCTTCATGGAAGACTTGCTCGGAAAGGGGCTGAGACCTTGGCAAAGAAACGGAAAAGCGGAACCGGCACCGTAAGACAGCGCAGCGACGGCCGGTGGGAGGGCCGCGTTGTCATCGGCTATGATGACAATGGCCTTCCCAAGACGAAGAATGTTCTCGCCAAAACAAAGCGGGAATGTCAGGAGAAGCTGCGGCACCTCACCGAAAGCATGGTGGGGCGAAATGACCGAAAAGTTAAGCCGGATATGCTGTTCGGAGACTGGCTGTGCTACTGGTATGAAACCCACAGCAAGCCGACGCTCCGTGCCTCCACGCGGAACAACTACGAAAATGTCATCCACAACCATGTCCTGCCGGAGATCGGGAAAATTCCGCTGAACAAATTGTCGCAGAACGATTTGCAGCAGTTCTACGGGCGGCTGAAAAAGAACGGCCGCAAGCGTCTGACGGAGCAATACGGCGCGGGCCTTTCCGACCGCATGGTGCGGATGTGCCACGCGGTCTGCCGCTCCGCCTTGGAACGGGCCGTGCGGGATGACCTGCTCCACACAAACCCGGCCATCGGCTGCAAACTGCCGCCGAAAAAGGCAAAGGAAATGCAGGCGCTGGATAGGGAGGAATTGCAGAAATTTCTCATTCAGGCGCAGGCGGACGGGTACTACGAACTGTTCCTGCTGGATCTCTGCACCGGTCTGCGGCGTGGCGAACTGATAGCGCTTCAATGGGGGGATCTGAACTTTGAAACCGGCGTGCTGACCGTCAACAAACAGGCGTACACGGTAAATGGCGAATTGCAGATCATCCCGCCCAAAACCAAGGCATCCGTCCGAAAGCTGGTGCTGCCGCCTGCGGTGCTGACCGTGCTGCGGGAGTATCGCAAAAAGGTGGACTCCCGCTGGATGTTTCCGTCCCCGGTGAAGGCGGATCGACCAATCACGCCCGGCGTGGCACGAAGGCGGCTTCAGACGATACTGGAGCGGGCAGACTGCAAGCGTGTCAGATTCCATGATCTGCGGCACACCTTCGCAACGCTGGCGCTGGAGAACGGCATGGACGTAAAGACCCTCTCCGCCATGCTGGGCCATGTGTCTGCGGTGACAACGCTGGACATCTACACCCACATCACCGGCGATATGCAGCGTGCTGCTGCCGCCAGCATTGACCGGAGCATCGGCAAGGCAGAACCGCAGGAAGAAGCGGAGCCGGAGCGGAAAGGCATCGTGGACTTCCAGCCCTATGTGGGGAAGAAAAGGAAACCGGGTACCGGCTGCGTCACGGAGATCAATGACCACCTGTTTGAGGGACGCTATTCTCCCATATGGCCGGATGGAACACAGCATTCCCGCAACGTCTACGCCCACACCCGCGAGGAGTGCGAGGAAAAACTCAAGGCGCTGATCGCGGAGATGAACGAGAAACGCAAAAAACTCAAGGAGCAGCTTGCGGGCATCGCTCCGCCGGAAAAGCTGACAAAAAAGCAGCGCAAGCTGTGGGACTATATGCGCCTCCACCCGGAGGTCACGGAATTCTCGACCATCGCCAAACGAACCGGACTGGCACGGAATACGGTAAAGAAGCATTATGGGGTGATAGTGGGGATGCTGGGCCATATGTCGGCAGAAACTTCGCTGGACATCTACATGTAGTGTACGGCCACCACCAATATTGACCGGGGAATCGGCAAAGCAGCGTCGCAGGAGAACACTTCGCAACCGGGGCGGGAAACTTGCCCCAGCCAGAGCGAAAAGTCCAGCATGACCAATTTCAAGCGCGTCCTGCCCACTCGCCGCAGAGCAGGAACCGGATGCATCACTCAGATCAATGACCGCCTCTTCGAAGGCCGCTACTCGCTTATCTGGATCGACGGCAAGAAGCGCTTGCAGAATGTCTACGCCCACACCCGCAAGGAGAAACTAAAGGTGCTGATTGAAGAGATGATAACAGAGTTCGCTGAGCTGAAGCGGCAAAAGGCGAAAGAAACACTTCCGCCCAGACCACAGAGGTCAAAAAGGAAAGAAATCAAAGAGTGTGAAAAGCCAATAAAAACCACTGACATGGGAACTGAATCACCAAACCCATATCGGTGATTTTCATTGGCGTCATATGAATAGCATTTCATTTATAAAACAAGCACATAACAAACCTCTGAATGCTGGCAGGCTAAATTACTTGCAAATACTTGCAGACAATTTAGATTGCAAGATTGATTTTTTTTTGCAAATATGTTAGAGTTTTAATGAAATGTTATCCTTGCGCAAATAAATGCAAGCATTCGCGAAAGGAAGATTCCTTATGTTTGAAAGTGTTGAGAACAATAGAAAGATGATTTTAGGCGCATATCGAAAGCTAAAATCATATTATTACTACGATAAGACTATTTTATATAATAAAATCAGCCTTGCTATGTGGGAATCTGATTCGCACTCTTTTGAAAATCGAGTAAATAGGCTTGCCAAGTTCATGTGTACATTGGAGAATGAAATTGACTATAATTACCTTACTCCTCTCATGCGAAGCATCGTTCTTGTACCTATGCCAAAAGCCTTTGAAGAACCTCAAACAGAAGACAATGGTATTTTGATTCAGAATGTGGTTCCTCAAAATAGTATTCTGAGTAAAGTGAATTTTTATATTAAGACACCCGTAGAATTACTCATTCTTGATGCAATCTGGATGCTTATGGTAGGGAAAATTGCTTATCAGCAGTCGTCTATATCTTCTTGTGCCTATGCAAACAGGCCTAAATTTGATCAACTATATAAAAATGCTGATAGCCTTTATAGCGGTATTGACTTTGCTTCTAACCGTTTGTTTGTCCCGTATTTCAAACAGTACACTGCCTGGAGGAACAATGCCTTTAAAAAAGTTAAATCTCGATATAAAAATCAACAGGATAGTGTTTTAATTTCTCTTGACATTAGAAGTTACTATTATTCAGTAATATTTGATTTTGAGAATTTGCCAAGATACCTTAATTATGATAGCCGTTTAACTGAAATCGCGCCTTTAACAAGAATTATCCGTCAGATTTACATTGACTACACTTCAGAGATGAAAAAGTTCCGAGGTGCGATCCCTGCAGACTGCACAAAAGGACAATGCGCCTTGCCGATTGGTTTGCATAGCAGCATGCTACTCGCAAACTTGTATCTTTATGAACTTGACAAAGCGATTTCTGAGCAAATGAGCCCTGTTTACTATGGTCGATATGTTGACGATATTTTGATTGTCATAGATAAACCTTGCTGCAACGAAATGACTGTCACCAGTATTCTGCATAAAACACTTGTCAAATGTAAGATAATTGAGCCCAAGAATTTGAAGGAATATAATGTTCTTATTCCTAACACTTCACCTCACTATTTGACCCTTCAAAGCGAAAAAATAAGATGTATCTACTTTGATCATAATGAACCGGATGCACTAATCAAATCATTATGTGAAGCCAGCAACATACAGGCAAGTATGAGTGAAGGAACTCTCATGCCGGATATTGGCTTTTCAGAACGTTCTTTTGATGAGCAGGCCTACTCTTTGGGCGAGAGAACTGGCGCATTGAAAGTGAGAAGTTTTCTTTTTTCTTCAAACAATTACGAAGCAACGTTATTTATCAATGATTTGATTCGTGCAAGTAAAAACGTTGAAATCGACGAGCCAAAACATCGAACTTACATTGAAGAACAACTCATTCAAATTTTAAAATTCTATAACGCAAGACAGGCAATTGAGTACAGAAGCGCGTGGATTAACGTTTTTTCTCTCATACTTATCAACGAGCGCTATGACTGTTTTGTTAAATTTCTTACTCAGTTAATGGAATCCATTGATAGAATTACTACGAACCAAATCGAACTAATAGAACACTTTAAAACTACAATTGTATTGAACGAAGTTAAAGAATCTTTACTTGAACAAGTTAGGATCGCGGCGTCAATTGCAATTGCACCTCTTGCAATTGACGATACAAAGGATAATGTAGTTGCTGCTAAAAATTCCCTTGGAATAATTATTGAGAATGATATATTACAGGATATTTTTGACAATGCTAAAGACATCCGTAATGCAAATATGTTTAATAACCATCTTTCTTCCTTCCCATTGATTAGTTATGTCACAGAAAAACTTAATGAAAACTTTTCCCTTATTTCTGCAAAGCCTCAGGATGTTGCGGCTCTTTCAAAAGATCAATCTGAATTTGTACCATTAGCTACTCGTAAAATTCAACTTTGCCCTCGGTTTATTCACTTCGATGAACTATGCTTGCTAAGCTTTTTGTCGCACTTTTTTGAGGGTGGAAATCCACTTTCATGTCATATTGAACAGTTAACAAGAACGTTTTCGGAGATTAACAACCTTGATGGGACACTTCCTCTATTAGAGAGTAATATAGATGTATGTAATGATATCAACTTGCATCAGTTATCTGCTCCTAATTGTTCGCAGAAGCTATCACCCGGAGTTCTCAAAATTGCTTTAGCAAGCATTTGCATGGATGAAGAAAAAGATATTGAGCCGGTGCTGATGAATCCTGTTCATGATTTGTCGCCGAGTAAGAAACGTGAACTCTACAAGCTTCTAAATGAAGCAAAGAAAAACCATGCAGATATGATTGTTTTCCCTGAATATTATTTGCCGATTCACTGGATTGAGGAGCTTTATGCCTTCTCACGTACAAATTCCATTTCAATCGTATGCGGAATGCGGTATATAACAAATGACCAGCAGGCATACAATTACATGATGGTGCTCCAACCATTTAATCCGAATAAGTTCAAATATACTATTCCATTGTTTCGCGAGAAAAACCATTATGCACCTGCAGAGGTAACGGCACTTGCGCAGAAGCGTTTTGAGTGCAAAGATCCGTTGCATCCATCTATTCATTTGGTCAATTGGAACGGAATTGCTTTTAGTGATTTGATGTGTTTTGAGTTAACCAATATTGAATACAGGTATGTCCTTAGGAATAAAATCGACCTTTTAATCGTTCCTGAATTGAACAAAGATACTGCTTACTTTTCTAATATTGTTGAGTCCGCTTCCCGTGATTTGCATTGTTTTGTTGTCCAAGCAAATACCTCTAAGTATGGTGATTCGAGAATCACAGGGCCGTATAATTCCCTCTTTAAGGATATCATCAAGGTGAAAGGAGGAGAGAACAATGTCATTCTAATTGGTACCATCAATTGTTTAGAAGTACAACAAAAGAGAAAGAATTATCCAAAAGAACTTGAGCAGAAGAAAAAAGCTGCATGGAATGGCACTGTACTAACCAATCAAGATAAACGTAATATAAAGGGACCGCCTGCTGGATTCTATGGAAGAAAGAAGGGGCAAGAATGAGCTTTGACAGAAAGTATTGCGAACAAATCGTAAATGCATACTTAAAGCGGTTAGAGCAAGTCGATAGTATAATAACAATGTCAAATGAATGTGATATCGATCAGCTTGGAGCGTGTATATGCGGGCTTGCCAATTTAGCTCTATACAAAAAACTGCCTTATGCCTATGCACTTTGGGGAATAAACTCAGAAGAACGAAAAATAACCGGAACATCGTTTGTTCCACCTGAACAATCAAAACTCTATGCAGAGTTATCCATTAAAGCAGTTTATTCTATATTGGAAATCGAAATGGATTGCAAACGAGTGGTAGTCCTTGAAGTGCAAAGTGCAGCACATACTACTATGCAATATAATGGTATAGAGTATATTTTTAATAACAATGCACCGAGTAAGCTCAGCGATTTGCCGGAAATTGAGAGACAATTATGGCGAAACTTAGACGATACAGAGTCTTTTGAAACAAAACCAGCAAAATACAATGTATCTGCTGAAGATATAATTAAGCTGTTGGATTGTCAAAAGCTGTTTTCAATGCTCTCATTACCCTATCCTAATAATTCAGCTGAAATAATTGCAAAACTTATTGAATTGCGTTTTGCTTCAGAGAAGAACACTGGGAAATACACAATAACAAATTTAGGTGCATTATTGTTGGCAAAAAGATTAAAATGGTTTGAAACAGTCGAGTATAAGGCCGTACGGGTTTTGCAATACGATGGAGCGGATATTACGAAACCAGCTAGAGAACAAGTCGGTGGAAAAGGCTACATTGTTGGGTTTGAAGGTCTGATTGATTACATTATGGGGAAACTCCCGACATCTGAATGCATCGATGGTGCAATTAGAAAGAATATCTGTGTATATCCGACACTGTCTATTCGAGAGATTGTCGCTAACGCTTTAATCCATCAGGACCTAAATGAAAAGGGATCACCAATAGTGTCCATTTTCCCAGACCATATTGAAATTACAAACCCCGGAAGACCTCTTATTAGTTTTGATCGTTTTATTGATCACCCGCCTTGTTCTCGCAATGAAGCGTTAGCTGCAGCAATGCGCAAAGTCGGTATTTGTGAAGAACGAGGAAGCGGATATGACAAAGTAATTTCATATGTGGAAAAATATAATTTGCCTGCACCGCTCATAACCGAATACGAGAGGAGCACAAAAGTGTCTCTGTTTGCAAAAAAAGAATTTGATGAATTAACAAAGAAAGAAAAAATAGCTGCGTGTTATGCTCATGTTAGCTTAAACTATGTAAAGAATAAGCCGTCAACCAATGGCACATTAAGAGCGCGCTTTCAATTGGGCGAAAACGAACGCTATAAGATTTCTCGCGTATTTAATGATGCATGTGAAGCAAAGCTTATTAAGGCAAGAGAAGGAACGGGTATGAAAAATCGTGAATACATTCCCTATTGGGCACCGAACGGTAATATTTAGTTGCACTCATTTGCAAGGATAGAAATTCATGATAAAAAAGTCGACATATATGTCAATTCGGCCTACCACACACTATATATTGTGTTAAGTGGTGAAATGTAGCATGATTTTTGTTTGCGCAACGGTATCTTTGTTTTGCACTCGGAATACATTTCAGCGAAAGTGAACTCCACCGATGTTAGCGCAAATTATCGTGATGATACCGGTGATTTGCATGTAACGCATAATTGCGTAAGTAAGTATCTTTGAAGTAGACCATGCTGAAGAAGTTAAAGTTTCAAATCCTGTGCCGCAATAGACAAAGAATAAAAAAACAGCCCCTGAAATCGTTCGATTTCAGGGGCTGTGGTCCGAGATGGGAGACTCGAACTCCCGACATCTTGCTCCCAAACCTATGTCTGAACCTTCAGGCAGAACTGAGTCGCACTCTTTGGCGCTTTCTGTCGCTCCAACAGTTCCTCTTTGGAACTTTTTTGCCCTGTTTGTTTCAGGCACCGCTTTCGGCTTTTGGGATTTGTATGGGATGAAATTCTGTATATTAAAAGTGCTTCCGACCAGATTTATCTCCGACAGCAGGTGCTTTTTGCCGCAGAGAGTAGCTCAGAAACTGCGCCGCATAAACAAAGAAATAAGCCCCGGCAATAAACATATCAGCAGACTGCCTCTGAATCGAGACAGCCTGCTGAATAAAAACGCTTATTCAATGGTCTGCTTTTCGGCGGCGATGCGTGCGCTCTTGCCTGAGAACGCAAGTCCGTATTTAATAATTGACTTGATTCCCAGTGCCTGCATTTCGGCGCTGTAGGAACGGTCATTGATTTGCTGAAGTGCAGTTTGGGCAAGCGTTTCGAGCTGTTCTTCGGAGCAGTCCTTCTCTGCTTTTATCTCAATTAAGAAACCGGGAAAATGCTTTGTTAATGGGAGCATCTGAACGTCATATCGCCCGTTTCCGGATTCACGATTGGATGTGATGCGGAAACTGTTGATCATCATAGCGCACAAACCTACGATCATGCCATGATAGTACGACTCATTTGCAGCATCGTAGAAACTGATCGTCTGCATCAGATATTTTTCTAAACCTCTTTGTAAGGCATCAACATTCATTTTATAAAGAGCCTCTTGGATTTCAGTTGCAAGACTGCGCGGAATAATATTCTCAAGCTGAGAGAGGATCTCCTTGCTGTAGACGAAAGAAATCTCTTTGTTGGGCAGAGCCACTTCGCACATATAATCCTCGCCGTAAGACTGGTCGCAGCTCACAGCCTTCAAATAACCTGCCACCAGCAGGAAGCTGTAAACAGAGGATGGATCATTCTGGATCTGCGGATAAATGACACCGGTGTCAATGTGCGTAACGAAGGATTCGCCCTTCATCAACAGCTCCAGACGCTCCATAATATCCGGCGTTGCAGAAGCCAGCACCTCGCGGATGATGTCATTGCTTCCGGTAGACTGCCAGAATGCTTTGGGACGGCAGTTATTATTGAAGTATCCAATGACAGACCAGGGATTAAAAATCTCGGTATTGCCGAAAAGGTAACCATCATACCACTCGCAAAGCTCCTGATATTTATCAGAAGCATGATAGTAGTCCGCCATCTCATGTACTTCGCTTGAAGTAAAGCCGAAATATTCACTGTAGCGCTCGTCTAAAATTGAGTTGATCTTCAGGTTGTTCAGGCCGCTGAAGATACTTTCCTTGGCAACACGCAGGATGCCGGTCAGGAAACCATAGCTCAGATGCGGATTGTCTTTCAGACCGCCGGAGAACAGGTTTCGCATGAATCCGATAATCGTGTCGTAGAAACCGCTCACATGGCCCTGCTGAATGGGAGTGTCATATTCGTCAATGATGATGATAGGCGCAACGCCGTGGTGCTTATGGAGAAGCAGCGTCAATGTTCGCAGGGACATTTGATATTCCACTTCGTCAGCAGCTTCTGTTGCAAGAAGGGAATACTCCTCTTTTTCGTAATCACTAAGCGCGGAGCTGGATGCCAACTCGTCGTGGCGGCGGAATTCCTGTGCGATCAGCTTTTGGAGCGTCTGATAGGTTTCTTCCCAGAAGGTGTATTTAACATCCTTGAAGGACAGGAAAATCACAGGATACTTTCTATGGTGGGAAAGATAGGATTCTCCGCAGGACCAGATTTTCTTATCTCTGAAGTAAACGGAAGTGTCCTCGGTTGTCTTTTCGAAGAAAGTGCGGAGCATATCCATGTTCAATGTTTTGCCAAAGCGTCTGGGGCGGGTAAATAGGGATACTTTGGGGCGCTCGTCCAGAAACTCCTTGATCATTAAGGTCTTGTCCACATAGTAGTAGTTTTTGCAGGCGTCCCGGTAATCAGATACGCCAATGGGCAATGGCTTGCGCGCAGATGATGCTGCGGGCTTTACCTCACTCCGATGACCACGCTTATCCATCGGCTTTTGAGCGCTGTCCGGGATAAACCACTGCCTGCCCTCCTTATACGCGCCGGAAATGCGTCCGGCTTTGCAAAGCGCATTGACCCGCCGTTCGGTAATCCCCCAAGCGGCAGCCGCTTCTTTGATCGTCATATTGGAACACCTCCATTGCAGTTCGTCAAGAATATTATAACCGCTGCTCCGAACAAAATCAACTATATTATTCCGAATAATGCCGGCGTTATTCGGAACAGTTATTTTCCTGAAGATATGCCGTTCTTTTCAGTAGCTATTTCCTGCTTTCTGTGATATTGTTCGTTTGCCAAAAGGAGGCGACGATATGCAGAAAGAAAATACCATGACAGTCGGGCAGTGGTGCGGCCAGTGGTTCATCGCCAACCGCCCCAAGTGGAACGGCAACACCGAGGGCGGGTACCGCAATCTGATTTACAGCCACATCCTCCCCAGCATCGGAAGTGTGGCGCTCTCTGACCTGACAAAGCAGACCATCACCGGCTTCTATAACGATTTGCGAAACCAGGGACTCGGAGTCAGAAGTGTCTGGTGCGTCCATTTGCTCCTGCGGCGGTGCATGGACAAAGCGGCACAGGACCAGCTTATTCCCTACAACCCGGTGCGGCTCTGCCGGGAGCCCAAAACAGAGGAATACAAAACAGCCCCTTTGCGTCTGGGACAAATTCAGCGTTACCTCAACACAGCCGAGCAGCTCGGCGTACTTCCCATCATCTATACGGGACTATCAAGCGGCCTGCGGCAATGTGAACTGATCACCTTGTCGTGGGCCGATTTTCATGTCCGCTACAAGTACATCCTCAGAGGACAGCGGTTGCTGACGCTTAACGCCAAAGCAGAACGCCTTCTGAAGCAGATACCGGAAACTGACTCGCCCTATGTGTTCCGCAATCCCAAAACCGGAGCAACCTACAAGCTCCACGAGTTCTACTATCTGCACAAGAAGATTCTGAAACAGGCAAGGCTCCCATGGGTAGCCTTTCGAGACTTACAGCGCCAGTGCATGGAGGTGGGAATATGACGCTTCGGGAATACATCAGTTTCTGGCAGGAAACTTACGATAAGCACCAAAGCAGGCCGACCACCTATGCGGCGCACAACTATGTATTTAAGAACCATATTCTCCCCGGCTTGGGAGATATACCGCTCTCTGAATTGACCTCAGAGATGGTCGGAGAATTTCTGGAGGAACGGAAGCGCTTCGGCAATCACAGAAGAAACGGTTTTGGATTGGGTGAGGAAACCATGCGGCACATCCACCGCCTGCTCCAGCAGTGTCTGGACCAGACCATCCGGGACGGTCTCCTGACAGAGAATCCCGCCAAGGCATTCCGCTACCGCAAGTCCACAACGGTGAAAGCGAATATCATGACGCCTCTGGAAATGGAGGACTATCTGGACGCCGCCGAGCGGCTGGGCTATCTGCCCATGTTCATGCTGGCGCTGACGACAGGCCTACGCCAAAGCGAGCTCATCGCCCTGAAATGGAGTGATCTCGATATCGAAAGTCGGACGATGACCATTGCGGAAAACCGTGCGGTGGTACGGCGAGAACTGGTGGAGTACGGCAATCAGACAAGGACGATAGCACTGACGCCAGAGGTAATCGACCTCCTAATCAGGGAACACGACAAGCACCCAAGCAGTCCGCTCATGTTTATACACCCGGCCACGCTAAAACCCTACTCGCCGCAGATGGTGCGCCGGATGCACAATGAGATCATCAAGGAAGCGGGGCTTGACCATATCCGATTCACAGATCTCCGGCACACCTGCGCCATTCTATCTCTGCGGAACGGCACGGAAACCAAGGAACTGGCGCGGATGTTGGGACATTACCGGCCATCGATAACCCGGCAGGACTATGAACCTTATCTGCCGCACAAGGTGCAAAAGGATGAAGATATACCAAACGAAGCCACTCAGGGCGAGCTTCAGCAGGCGGCAAATGTTTTGGATACTCTTCTGAAATTCTGATAGATATTCCGCAAAATGTGAGTTGTCCACAGAACTCAATCATTTTACATCCAAAGAGGAGGAAACAAAATGAAAAATAGAATCATCATTGCCGCTATATTCACCGCCTGTCTTGCCCTGTGTGCCGCTGTGTGGCCACAGACCGAAAAGGTCGAGAAAACACCCGCGCCGAGCGAAACGACCGCCGTGACCACTCCACGGCCGACACTTCCGGAAGCAGAGAAACCGGTGCTGCCAGTGGTAACAGAAAAGAAAGAATCGGAAATGCCGGAAGCTGAATCAGCCCCGGAAGTAGCCACCGAGGAGTTGCCCATCCCTGTACCGGAAATAGAAGATGAAGCCGAGACAGAACAAGAATATGTACCTCCTACGCAGACAGATCCCATCCCGGTACAGCCCACGCAACCTGAACCTAAATCGGCACCGGAGCCATTAGCTAACGATAATGAACTGGCGGATATGGTCTATGTCCCCGGCTTTGGCTGGATACAAAGCGAAGGCCCCAATCATGTCGAGTATGCCGAGGATATGTACGAGAACGGCAACAAAATTGGCACCATGGGCTGACCTCAAAAATTGCGCCGCATAAACAATGAAATAACCGCAGGGGAGCAAAAAAAGCATTCCTGCGGTTACCCTTTGCCAGTTTATAATTCAAAATCTCTCGTCTGGAAAGGACATCACGAATCTGAAAATTGGATTTTCAATAGACAAACTGAAGCTGCTGTGTTAGAATTAACCTGTATTAGTGTATACTCTGACACGAGGTGTTACGATGACGATTTGTTATAATAAGCTGTGGAAACTCCTGATTGATAAAAACATGAAAAAGAAGAATCTCCGCTTAGCCACCGGCATGTCCACCACTGCCCTTGCCAAGCTGGGCAAGAACCAGCATGTCAGCACGGAAATCTTAACGAAGATTTGCGAGGTTCTGGACTGCGATTTCTGCGATATCATCGAGCTCGTAAAGGAGGAAAACCATGATTGACTTTTCCAAAATCGAGCAATATCGGGAGAACAACCGCATTGAAGCCAAGAAAGCCCTTGGCGGGCTTCCGAAGAGCATTTGGGAAACCTATTCCGCCTTTGCCAATACCCACGGCGGTATTATCCTGCTGGGAGTGGAGGAATGGGCGGACAAATCCCTGCACCCGGTAGATCTGCCCGATCCGGACAGACTCATTAAGGAGTTCTGGGATGTTGTCAATAACCCCAACAAGACCAGTGTGAATGTGCTGTCCTCCAAGGATGTATTTGTGCAGGAGGTGGATGGCGACCACATTGTGATCATCAATGTTCCCCGCGCGGAACGCTCCTATAAACCGGTGTATGTGGACGGCAATCCGCTCTGCACCTACCGCCGCAACGGTGAGGGCGACTACCGTTGCACCAAAGAAGAATATCAGGCCATGGTGCGGGATGCTTCCGTGAAAACCCAGGACATGCTCATCCTGAATGAAATGGACATGACTGTGTTCAACAAAGAGAGCATTCGCAGCTATCGCCAGAGGATGCGCCTCTCCCGCCCCGGCCATGTGTGGGAAGCCTTGGAGGATGAAGATTTCCTCCTGAAGCTGGGTGCCGTGGGCATCGGCTCTGATGGGAAAAAGCATCCCACTTCTGCCGGACTTCTCATGTTCGGCAACGAATACGATATTGTGCGGGAATTTAACGCTTACTTTCTGGACTATCAGGAACAGTATGACGCTGATACCCGATGAACTGACCGTATCATATCTTCCTCCGGAGACTGGAGCGGCAATGTGTACGACTTCTATTTCCGCGTCTATAACAAGCTGATTCAGGACATTAAGATACCGTTTAAAATGGATGGCGGCACCAGAGTGGATGATACCCCTGTGCATCAGGCTCTGCGTGAAGCACTGGCCAACTGTCTGGTGAATGCCGATTATTACGGCAGACAGGGGCTGGTCATCGTCAAAAAGCGTAATAGCATTACGATGTCCAACCCAGGCAGCTTCCGCATCGAAATTGATGCCGCAAAGAGCGGCGGTGTTTCTGATCCGCGGAACGGAACGATGCTGAAGATGTTCAACCTGATTGACATTGGTGAGCGTGCTGGTAGCGGCATCCCGAATATCTTCCGTGTCTGGAGTGATCAGAATTGGACAACTCCGAAGATTACAGAGCAACTCGAGCCGGAGCGGACAACATTAACGCTTTTATTCTCCAAGGGAGACGATAAAAAAGCGACGATAAAAAGTGGCGATAAAAAAGCGACGATAAAATCTGCGCGACAGAAAGAAGAAATCGTTGCATACCTTACTGATCATATTTCGGCCAGAAGTGCCGATATTGCAGAGCTCCTTGGAGTCAAAAGTACACGAGCCAAGAAACTCCTCTCTGAACTGACTGCGGAGGAAATTGTTGTAGCCGAAGGCGGAAATCGAAACAGAACTTATAAGCTGAAATCTTAATAGTCCAGAATAACGGGTAGAAACTTTAGTAAGATACCATTCAGGATATGATCATTGGTGTCTTATTACAGCGAGGAAGGAAACGAGGAAATATGGACAATCAGGTGCATAATCAAATAGTGAGTTTTATATGGAGTATCGCAGACGACTGCCTGCGTGATGTTTATGTGCGCGGCAAGTACCGTGATGTGATCCTGCCGATGACGGTCATCCGGCGTTTGGATGCTCTTTTGGAGGACAGTAAAGAGGCTGTCCTGGATATGAAGAAAAAGTTGGACGCGGCAGGTATCGATAACCAGTGGCCTGCGCTGTGCAATGTAGCAGGACAGGCTTTTTGCAATGCGTCTCCGTTCCGTCTGCGCGACCTTACCAGCCGTGCGAAGAAGCAGACATTGAAAACGGATTTTGAAGCATATCTTGACGGTTTCTCTCCGAATGTGCAGGAGATTCTGGAGAAGTTCAAGTTCCGCAATCAGATTGACACCATGATCGAGGCAGATATCCTCGGTGCAGTCATTGAAAAATTTATATCTTCGGATATTAACCTCAGTCCGAACCCGGTGTACAAAGACGAAGAAAAGACCATTCTCAAGCATCCCGGTCTGGACAATCACGGTATGGGTACGATTTTCGAGGAACTGATCCGTAAGTTCAACGAGGAGAACAACGAGGAAGCCGGCGAACACTGGACGCCCCGTGATGTTGTTGAGCTGATGGCAGACCTTATCTTTATGCCGATTGCAGATCAGATCAAGGACGCTACTTACTCCTGCTATGATGAAGCCGTTGCGTGATTGATACAAGGATTTCTGCCCGTATTCGTTAGGGCGTTTGAGATTACATAGGAAATACCGCCTTTCTCATACTGAGGGGGTGTGCAAAATGCAGTGTGAAACAGAATGATAAGCAGAAAACCTTGCGTTCATTAATAAATACGCATATGCTGAAGACGGTTTTTGCATACACTCATAACGAAAAGTAAATCACATAACGAAAAGAAAGTCCTATCGTTATGTGCGTGAACACGCCAGAAATATCGAATCGGGAGATAGTGTCTATGCGAAGAAAGGATCGCCAATTTGGCGAGGTGTCCGAGAAGACAAGAAAGAATATGCAGAAAATTCGTAGCAAAGACACAAGTATTGAAGTGGCGCTGCGAAAGCGTTTATGGCATGACGGATACAGATATAGGAAGAATTACAAGAAACTACCAGGCTCTCCTGACATCGCAATTATGAAACATAAGATAGCTGTTTTCTGCGATAGCGAGTTTTTCCACGGAAAAGAGTGGGATCGGCTGAAAACTCGATTGGAGCGCGGTAAAAACCCACAGTATTGGATAAAGCATATTGAGGAGAACATGGAGCGTGACAGAAGAGTTGAAAAAGAATTAGAGGCTCTGGATTGGACAGTAATTCGATTCTGGGGTAATGATATAAAAAAAGATCTGGAAGGTTGCTTGCAAGTGATAGAAGAGGCTGCATTTGACAAAATGATAAACAGTTGTGCTTCTGAAGGCAATTATGATGATACCTGATTCCCGGCAAAGATGATATCTTGTGTCGGGAAATTTTAGACAGCATAATTCGCCAATAAGCGTATATGCGTATATTTTGGACCCGCAGGTATTTGAAAAACCAAAAATACGGTTCTCAAAAAAATCCGCAAAAAAGTGTAATTTCTATATTGCCTTTTTCGTTCGAGTGTGATATGATATGTACATCATAACGATTGGAGGTTCATACATGGCGGAAACTAAGGCGAAGAAGCTGTCTTATGACGAGATGTTCAACTCGACCACAATGTTCTACATTAATGATAGCTGCGAAGAGTCCATTAGAAAAACAATAGATGCTCAGACTGCGGATATCCTTGTGGGGCTTAAGACCATTACGAGCAAGGAAACGCTGAAGCAATATATTATCGATCACAAGGATTCTCTGGACAGACTCACCTCTGTTGCAGAAATCTCCGAAGAAAGATTCAAGCGGATGGTTTCGATGATAAGGAAAGACCGCGGTTTCGTATTCGCAACAGAATGGGGCCTCAGTAAGATCCGTTCTGCGATGATGGAAAGTCCGGCGATGATGGAAAGCGTCTTGAATCTCATTTGGGACGGGAAACACGATCCCAAGATGCAGGCCTGTATCCCTCCGTTTTATTTGGAGAATATGGCTATGGACGATAGTACCCTTGCCAAAATCCAAGACGAGGGCAGCGTCCGCCAGTTGGTGAAACGTGGGTTAGAAGGTACCTACAGCAATATGATTGGCGATGCAATACTGGCAGATATAGAAAAAGAATTGAAAAGGGTCTGTGCGAAGCATGGGCTTGAATATCAGAAGAATGTCCGGATACCGAAACTTGATCGAGCAGTTAGTTTTGTCTTGGAATCTCCGACCAAGCCGAAACTCATCCTCGATGTTTCATATAGCGTTACTACTTCAAGTAGCCAGGGAAGTAAAAAGGAAGCCGCGAGGAAAACAGAAGCCGTTATTAAAGCCGAGCGGGATGCTGGGAATAATATAATCTTCGTTAATTTCCTGGACGGTGCCGGCTGGATTGGCAGACAGGCTGATCTTCGGGAAATCCATAGATGTTCTGATTACGTTTTAAACTTTCAGAATATGGGGCTATTGGAAGATATCATTGACGCGCACATTGACGAATTATAACTGTGGAGGGTTTGAAATATGAACGCTACTGAAAGAAAAGCAAAACTGAAGGAGTTCACCGATCATCCGGAAAAGGCGTGTCGGACGGGTATTCCTATCGTTTATCATGGCAGCATCATTACTCTCGATGCTTTCGAGATTCCGCTTGAGTATCTTGTATATAACCCGTACAACGGTAGAATTGGAAGCGTTGTTAAGTCTTATGAGCGGCAAAACCATCAGCTGAACCCGGAAGATCCTGACGACAAGAGAATTATTGAAAAATTTCTGTGGGACTCTAAACCGGAGGCTAATAAGAAAACCAAGGAGCGTCTTCTGAAAGAGCATCAGCAGAGGCATGGCATTGTGACTGCGGACGGCATGATAATTGACGGAAACCGTCGCGCAAGTTTGCTGAACAATATCATGGCGGATGAGAATATCCCGTTTAACGAAAAGGGACATTGCCAGTATTTCATTGCTATTATTCTTCCCGAGGGTGCTGATAAAAAAGAGATCCTTGCGCTGGAAACCACCTATCAAATGGGTGAAGATGCAAAAGTCGATTATAACCCTATCGAAAAGTATCTGAAGTGTAAGGATTTAAAGGACGCCGGCTTTACCGATGATGATATTGCAGGAATGATGGACTGCAAACCCGGAGAAGTCCGTACCATGCTTTCTGCTTTGCGTTTGATGGATGAGTACCTGGATGAGTATGGCTATTCGGGTATGTATACCCAATTGGATAAGAGTGAAGACTCCTTCCTTAAGCTGGATTCTGCTCTTAAGAAATATAAGGCTGGTGTGGCTTCAATGTGGGCTTATGATCCTGAAGCTGATGTTGCTGACTTAAAGCTGATTGCTTTTGACTACATCCGAGCTAATTTTGAGCAGACCCTTTTCCGTGATATTATTTCGGTACCTTCTGCAAAGAAGCCGGCATCCAGTTTCTTTGCAAAGCAGGAAGTGTGGGAACAGTTCCGTGACCAGCATTTCGCCACCACTGATGCGGTCCAAGAAGAATCCGTAGAGGATATTATGGCTAAGAATCCGCCGGATTTGGGGCGCGCTTTGAAGGCAAGGGATCAACAGTGGAAACAAAAGGTCGAGGAGCCGTTTGATGATAACTATATTCAGAGCATGGATATCTTGAATAACCATGCTAACGCTGCAAAGCCGTTACAGCAGCTCATGAAGGCTTGCCAAGCACTTGAGGTTGTAGATGTAAGCCAGCCGAGCTTTTTGAGCGACAGTAATGTGCGTGGTTGCGTCACATCCTTGGATGAGTTTGTATCAACGTTCAAGGAAATACTCGGTTTATAAAGGAAGTAGAGTGAATGAAGAAACTGTGTCTTGAATCAAATGAAAACGGCAGTTCTCTGATTATCACTGGGGACGTTGATTCCATCTTTAGCAATAGGCGTGCGGCTCGGTACTTGAAAGATACAGTTAAATTCGATAAGACAGACGATGGTATTGTAGTTGAGGCTGATGATGACATCAATAAAAGTATCGACCGAATAAAGAAACTCTGCGAGTATATCGGTGCTGACCTTGTTTTCTCCGGAAGGGTTTCCGAGGCTGTAACTAATTATGCGCTTGAAGAAGAAAAATTTGGTGAGTTTGCGGAAAAAGCGCGCCTGATCAGAGATAATCAATGTGACAAAGAGGACTTTGAACGGTTCGTTGATTCGGTTAGTATCAATCTGTCTAACAGAAGCCTATATGAATTGCAGTTGTTATCTGCATACCACCTCGCTTTTTCACAGAATGCGTGTAACTTCTCTGTACCTGGAGCAGGTAAAACAAGCGTGGTATATGGGGCATTTGCTTATCTTTCAAATCTGCCACAGGATGACATTAAGTATGTAGATCGACTTCTTATCATTTCGCCACTCAGTGCCTTTGGTCCCTGGGAATTAGAGTATGAAGAATGCTTCGGCAAAAAGCCGTCAACAAAAAGATTGAATGGGAAAGTCCCAATTGAGGAGAAAAAACAATATCTGTATTCTCTGAATCCTGCCAAGATCACGCTGCTCTCTTATGCCTCTGTACCATCGCTTAAAGAGGAACTAATATATTTTCTTAGGAACAATAGAGTGATGGTTGTCTTGGATGAGGCACACAAGATCAAAAATACAAGTGGTGGGGTAACTGCGGCAGGAGTGTTAGAAATAGCAGCTTACTGCTCGTCAAGGGTTGTGCTTACAGGTACACCTGCGCCTAATGGATATGAAGATTTGTATAATCTTTATAAGTTCATTTGGCCTACCAAGAAAATAATACCGTTTGAGGTTTATCAACTCAAAGATATGAGCAAGGCTGAGAATGATCCGAGAGTAGATACTTTGCTGCGGTCAATAGAACCTTTCTTTATACGTGTAAAAAAGAGCGACCTTGGTATTCCACAAGCAACAGAGCATGAACCGATTGTCGTTCCTATGGGAGAAACACAGCGCAGAATATACGATGTAATAGAGAAAAAGTATATGAGCGATATTGTCTCAAGCAAGGACGATTGGTTCAGACAAGATCTGGTAAAAGCAAGGTTATTGAGAATGACGCAAGCTGCTACCAATCCCAATCTTCTTAGTGTACCTCTTAAGAACTTTGCTTCATTTGAGGGATTTGATTCGGATGCGGTGGCAGAAGACGCCTCTTTGATATCGGATGTTCTGCAATATGCAAAATTGGAAACGCCTGCAAAGTTTGTAAAAGCACGTGAACTTATTGAAGGAATTATTGCATCTGGTGGAAAAGTCGTAGTTTGGGCAATCTATATCAAAAATATTCTCGACTTTGAGAAGTACCTGCTTTCATGTGGTATTCCGTGCAAAACGCTATATGGAGCTACTCCTGTAGCTACAGGCGAAGAGGACGAAGATGAGGTCGAAACCCGGGAAAAGATTATAGCTGAGTTCCACAAGCCAGATTCATCATTCAAGGTGATTATCGCTAACCCGTTTGCGGTTTCCGAATCGATTTCTTTGCACAAGGCTTGTCATAATGCCATCTATATGGAGAGAAGTTTTAATGCAGCACATTTTATCCAGTCAAAGGATCGCATCCACAGATACGGATTAAAACCGGGAACAGAGACAAACTATTATTACCTGTTATCAGAAGAATCTATTGATGAGGTAATCCATAACAGATTAATCGAGAAGGAGACAAGGCTTCGTGATATCATCGAAAGTATGCCAATTCCATTGTTTGAGAATGCAGGATTGGAAACCGGCGATGATGACATCAAGGCTCTAATTGCAGAATATGTTAACAGAACTAAAAAGATGTAATTCCATCGGTAATGTTGATGGTATTCTGTTCCTCGTCTCGATTATGGCTGGAAAGGAAAGAATCAGTAGAGACGAGATTCGGAACAGGTGTGCCCTGGAAAATAACATTACTGTAAATTGTCCTGGTGCAGTAGCATTTTTTGAGTATCTGAGGTTGGTAGATACAACCTCAGATACCGTTATGCCTTTGCCTGAACTCAATACACTCGCTGCGAAAAGCAACGGGGAGATCATCGAGCAGTTGGCCGCCATGAGTATCAATAGGCTTGTTGAAGAAGGTATTTTTGATAAGGATGCTACTGGATTTGATGCCGAAAAAGGACACATAACAATTAAGAGATCTGCTTTTCCGTTGGCTTATGCTGCTGTCCGTAATTTCCTCACTATGGCAGGAGCGCTTGATAAGGAAGAGAACGGAGAAATATGTGTAGCAGGAAATTATGAATCTGACTGGACGGAGCAATTACGCAACCGAAGGAAAAAATTTACACTGGAGCAATTATTAGAGCAGCAAGAGGAGCAAAGTAGACATGGTCTTGAGGCAGAGGAATTTGTGCTGGGACTCGAGAAAAAGCGCCTTCCAGAACTTGCGCAGAAGATAAAAAGAATCTCTGACTTTGATGTTGCTGCCGGTTATGACATAGTTTCCTACGAGAACAATGAAACTGAGCATTACGATCGGTTCATCGAAGTGAAATGCTACATGGGATCGCCGCACTTTTTTTGGTCAGAAAATGAGTCGGATGTTGCCAGAATTAAGGCGGACAAATACATTCTATGTCTGGTTGATTATTTGAGAATGGGAGAACCGGGATATCAACCTGAGTTTATTAGAAATCCGTATGAAACCATTTTTGACAGTGACGAATGGCTTATAAATGCATCCTCGTATAGGATACAAAAAATATAGAGACGGGCGCATTGGGTGCGTCCGCCTCTGTTGCTGTTTTGTTTAGTTAGCATACATATCTGCTAATCGTTCTGAAATGGCTTTGATAACGGGGATACATACTGTGTTGCCCAGCAGATCGAAAGCTTCACTTTCCTTCAAGAATGAAAGATCATAATCTTCCGGGAATCCACATAAGCGTTGCCCTTCTCTGATTGAAAGCCTGCGTAAGCCATCTCCGTCAACAACGCCTAAATGCGAAACATCCATAGCTACCAGTGTAGGCGCAAGATCGGCTGGGTCGAGGATTTTAGTAAACTCAAATGAGAGTTTCCCTGCGACAATGTTATAACCTTTAGGTTTTGTTTCGTCAGGTACACGCCTGCCATTCTGCTTCTTGCGGGGATACTCCAGTGTCAGATATCCCATTTCCACAAGCCCATCGAGGAATTCTTTTAGATTATCATGATGATAGAATGTTGAAATCTGCTTTTCGGTAAGGGGCATTCCATCCATCCAATCAATACCGATTTCTGCCGCCCATTTTCTTTTCCTTCTTTCGAGCAAAAGGAGATTCAAAAAATCCGATTGTTCTTCAGTTGTGTTACCCTTCAGACCAATTTCCCAGCTGTGGATGTTATCAGTGCCGCCTCGTTTATCTTTGATTGCCTTGCCGATAACCTGATCTGGGGTGAAATGAGTAAATAGTTTTTGCGTGAATTCAGAATCCACCGTGGGTAGTCCATGTTCCAAGATGTCTCCCAAAACCGCAGTATGTTCCTCGAAGTTGTCCAAAGATATATGGGCGTCCCTGGTTCCAACAATATATACCCTTTTTCGAGATTGTGCTAATCCGAAGAATTGGCTATCAATCAATCGATAGGAAACATAATAGTTTAGCTTCTTTAGATGGTCGATGATAATGGATAGTGTTCTGCCATCATCGTGGTTAATTAGTCCTTCGACATTTTCTAAAAGAAAGCCATAGGGCTGTTTCTCTTTGAGTATACGTTCAATTTCAAAAAAGAGAGTTCCTCGTGTGTCCTCGAAGCCAAGGCCTAATCCGGCAGCAGAAAAGGGCTGACACGGAAAGCCTCCGAGCAGGAAATCAAAATCCTCAATGTCGGTTGCTGATATTTGAGTGATGTCACCTGCTACTTCTTCATCATTAAAGTAGTTCTTGTATGCTTTAATGGCGTAATCCTTAATCTCACTACTGAATACACAAACAGGATTAAAGCCCTTTTCTCTAAAAGCGTTCTCGAAACCGAGCCGGATGCCTCCAAGACCTGCAAAAAGATCGATAAACTTGACGGTTTTATCCTGCGTTCGTTTTCTGCGGGAAATTTGTGCGCTAATGAGATCGATGCATTTTTCAGAAAAGCTATTACCAGTTGCAAACTGATCAATGTCGCTTTGCAAAGTTGGTGTTATGTATATTGTTTTTGCGATTTTCTTTTCGCTTTCGGGAAGTGGGGTTCTACCTGATCCTTCCCTTTTACCTCCGTGCTGTGGCATGGTTGTGTCTCCTTCCTATAATCCGACAAGTCTATTATAGCACAGCTGATTTGATTTTGCAATGCCCAAAATCAAAAATAATGCCCAAAATCAAATGAAATATGTGCTTGAGGAAAATTTCGCAGATCTATTGACTTTTTCCGGGGATTCATTTATAATACAAGTACGCTTAAAAGCGTAACAGCGAAAGGAGGAAAAGCAAGTGGCAGGTGAATTTGGTGCTTTCATTGCACAAAAGCGACTTGAAAAGGATGTCAAGTTAAGACCGATTGCCGAAAAGTTGGGGGTTTCCGTAACCTACCTTTCTGACATAATCAAAGGTCGGAGGAATCCACCGGATATTGATGGGCTGGAAGCCTTGGCAAAGGTATTAAACTTGAGCGAAGAAGAGCGTGAGGAAATGCTCGATCTTGCTGGGCGTGAGCGTAAACGGGTATCTCCTGATTTACCTGAGTATATCATGGATGAGGCTCTCCCCAACGCACGTATCGCACTTCGCAGGGCAAAAAGTCAGGGGCTTGGAGATGATTTTTGGCAGGAAGTCAATCAGATCATCGACAAGAGAAATGGAGGCGAATGATGGACTACAATAGTCGCAAACTCGTACCATATATTCCCCCAGCTGAATACGATAAGGTTGCAAGTGAGTTTCTGGAGCAGTTCTATCCAGATGCGTTGAAGAATCCTATGCCGGTTCCAATTGAGGAGATTGCCAAAACCGGTCTTGGTCTGGACGTTCAGTATATCTGTCTATCAGAAGAACTGGATATTTATGGGATGACGATCTTTACTGACGGGGTCGTAGAGGTATACGATCCCGATGAAGGACTATACGACACCAAGTCATTTAAAGCAAAGACGGTCCTGATCGATCCGGAGGCAGTGAAAAAGACAAATACCGGTTGTCGTAATAACACGATTGCCCACGAATGTGTTCATTGGTACAAGCATCGATATTATTATAAGATGCAAAAGTTTTCTCTTCCACGATATGCGAAGTATTGCAAGTGCCGTGTGGATCAGCTGCCTGAGTCAACAGACGAAGAAAACATTATGGAATCACAGGCCATCGGTATCGCACCAAGAATCCTGATGCCAAAGAACACGTTTGTTGAAGCGACGGAGCATCTTGGCGTAGCGTATGGTAAGGACAACAGAAGTGCCATCTGTACTCTGGCAGATTTTTTCGATGTATCCAAGCAATCTGTAGAAATACGTCTCGAAGAATGTAGCTTACTCTGACTCTTGCTGCAATAATGCGGTGAGAGTCTCTTTTTTACCCATTAAGTACGTAATTAAGCGTAACAGCTAAAACGAGGAGGCGATGCCTATGACTTGTTTAAGAAAGGAGGATGCGATGGGTGATTCCATTCCATGATTGTCTTGGGCGGTTAGCTTGTATGGGAAATCCTGAAACAGGGCTGGTTGAATGTCTCTACAAGGGAAACAAAACCAGTGCAGTTCTTGCGATCGGGGAAACCTTTACAGTTGAACGTCAAGACATAGTAACCATTATTACAAGAGTTGCCATACACGACTTCAAAGTTGAAAGTCGAAAAAAGGCGGCATAAATCACAATTTCATACTGAGATCCGCAGAGCTGCATGACGGCCTGGATTTAGTTCAAAACCCACTACGGGTGAACTTTATCCAAGCCGTCTTTCTTTATCTCTACGGATGGAAACGGCTCCTGCGGATTCCAACGAATCTGAAAGGAGCCATTTTCATGCAAAGAAACAACGATTCAAAGAACCGCAAGAGCAGGTTCAATCCCAACCGTACCTGTTATCTGACGGCGGACGGCAAGTATTACTGCCACGAACGCTGGAACGATGACGCAAAGTGCGTGGTCACGCAGAGGTTTGAAGTCGGCAAGGATCTGTCGGTCGAACTGACCATCATGCTCGATGAGTCCGACCACGACATGGATCTGCAGGATCGCTACGAGGGCGAGCTGCGCGATCTCCTGTTTGACGCCAAGGTGAACAGCTACAAGGCCGATCCTGACAGCGAGGATGCAGTCGATCCCTGGGACACGCTTGCCGACAAGGGCGGCAGCCCGGAAGATGCGATGTTCGCAGAGCAGAGTCGGAGAATCCCCAGGTAGCGCAGGTGCGACGCGTCATTGACGAGGAATGCACCGAGTCCCAGCAGGACTTCTTCTTCGAGCATTTTGGCGAGGGTACGCAGCTTGAGGAGATGCGCCAGGCTGAAGCCGAGCAGACGGGCAAGCTGCCGTCCCCTGCGGCAATGACCAACCGCAAAAACAAGATTATCGACAAGGTGGCTAAGTCTTTCGGGGTAGAGCGTGTGAAGCACCATAAGTACCCGAAGAAAGACTGAACCATGAACGGCGGCAGATATGGCGGTCGGAGTCCTCCCCGACCGCACCTCTTCGGAGGGTTGAATTTCCCGGTAGTGAGTGAGGAAGGAAATATATCCATCCTCCGCAGCAATGCAGATCAGGAACAGGAGGACGAACCTATGAAACTGAAACACAAAATCAAAATCAATATCTCCGACAGGAACGGACATAAGCAGGAAGTCCTGCAGAGCGAACACAGGAGTATTCCGAAAAAGCTACTCACCTTTCTCTTCGGAGAATTCTGCGAGGTTCTCGTGCTGACGCCGGGTGAATCCGTGCAGGACATCGAGATCAAGGAAACGCGGGGTGACGGCAATAAATGAGAACACCGAACTGATGATGCCGATCAAGGCAGCTCCGTATGAGCATCAGAAAAAGGCGTTTGCCTTTGCCTGCGATAAATTCAGCGTGTTCGACAATCGTCTGAAAAGCCGCGGCACGGCTCTACTGATGGAAATGGGAACGGGCAAAACGATAGTGAGCATCGCCGTTGCAGGATGTATGTACCAATAACGTGCGGCGGCAGATCCTTGAGATACCGGCCATGGTCTCTAAGGACGAAAAATATCAGAATGCCATGAGAAACTCTGATGAGCAGAGTGCGCGCTTGGAAAGCGAACGTGCGTTGCAACAGGTCATCTTTTCGATTATGGCGGACAATATGGAATTGTTTAAGCAGTTCCAGGATAATCCTTCGTTTAAGAAATGGCTGTCTGATCTTGTATTTAATTTGACCTATAACAAGGATGGTAAACCTTACGAGAATCCTGATGCAGCTTCAACTGAGTAAAAAGCATAGTTAGAGGGAGTGAAGCACTTGCGGTGCTTCACTCCCTCTTTCATAGTCATTGATTTTTCTGCGATCCATTCAGGCTGGCCCAATGCTGGCGCAGCAGCCTTTCTGCTTCTCTGCGAAGGGAACTTTGGAACATGACAGCCACAACCAATGCGCTAAGCACTGCAGCCGCAGGCTCCAGCCAGGGATATGCGGTCCAAAGCTGTTCTCCCCAGCAAACAAGCGGAATACCAACAAGCAGCATAAACAGCAAAATAATGATGACAACGTCGGGTCTGCCGTAGCCTTCACGTCTTTTGATTTTGGCCCGTATCTGTCGAAGCGC
>OLRZ01000686.1_pt1 | contig 26743 bp, 19 predicted proteins | sample 1671931 | NCBI WGS metagenome assembly OLRZ01 (sample SAMEA3136627, study PRJEB25190) | human gut metagenome | reverse complement strand
GATCAGGGCAGCTTTGTTGAGCTTGACGCATTCGTTGAAAGCCGCTACGATGCCAAGGCCCCCGGCGACGGCGTGGTTACCGGTTACGGCATGATAGACGGCAGGCTCGTGTATGTTTTCGCGCAGGACTTCACCGTTGTAGGCGGTTCGCTGGGCGAAATGCATGCAAAGAAGATATGCAAGGTGCTTGACCTTGCGCTGAAGATGGGCGCGCCCGTGATAGGCCTTAACGACAGCGGCGGAGCAAGAATACCCGAAGCCGTTGACGCGCTTTCCGGTTACGGCAACATTTTCTTCCGCAACACCATTGCATCCGGCGTGGTGCCGCAGATTTCGGCCATAATGGGCCCCTGCGCGGGCGGCGCGGTGTATTCCCCCGCACTTACGGACTTCATATTCATGTCCGATAAGACCTCTTACATGTTCATAACCGGCCCGCAGGTGATAAAGACCGTTACCCGCGAGGAAGTTACCAGCGAAGCCCTTGGCGGTGCAATGGTGCATAACCAGAAGTCCGGCGTGGCGCACTTTGTATATCCCGACGAATATCAGACGCTTGAGGGCATAAGGCGCCTTGTAAGCTTCCTGCCTTCTTCCAACCGCGAGAGCGCCCCTGTAAGGTACTCAGGAGACGATGTGAACAGGGTATGCGAAAACCTGAACGAGATAATGCCCGAAAGCAGCAACAAGGCTTACGAAATGAAGACCGTTATAAAGAGCGTTGTTGACGACGGCGACTTCTTCGAGGTGCAGCCCTACTATGCGAAAAATATGATAACCGGCTTTGGCCGCGTTGGCGGGAAGAGCGTTGGCATACTGGCCAACGAACCCACTGTTATGGCCGGCAGTCTGGATATAAATGCTTCCGATAAGGCCGCAAGGTTCATCTCCTTCTGCGACAGCTTCAATATACCGCTCATCACCTTTGTTGACGTTCCCGGCTTCCTGCCCGGCGTGAACCAGGAATACGGCGGAATAATCCGCCACGGCGCGAAGATGCTCTATGCCTATTCCGAGGCTACCTGCCCCAAGATAACCGTTGTTACCCGCAAGGCCTACGGCGGAGCGTATCTTGCAATGTGCTCCAAGGACCTTGGCGCGGACATGGTGTTCGCATGGCCCACGGCGGAAATAGCCGTTATGGGTCCGGACGGCGCGGCCAACATAGTTTACCGCAAGGAAATAGAGGCCAGCGAGAACCCGCAGGAGACCCGCAAGCAGATGATAGAGGAATACCGCAAGAACTTTGCCAATCCTTATCAGGCGGCGTCCCGCGGCTTTGTGGACGACGTTATAGAGCCCGCGCTTACCCGCGTGCATATAGCCAGCGCCCTTGCCATGCTTGAAAGCAAAAAGGAAACCCGTCCCGAAAAGAAGCACGGCAATTTCCCCGTTTAAGCCAAGGAGGATATTTATACAATGGCAAACGAAGAAAACCAGTTCACCAGGCCGTCTCTTGACGAATTCCCCGTGCCTACCTATGACGAATGGAAGGCCGCGGCGATAGAATCGCTCAAGGGTGCGGATTTTGATAAAAAGCTGCTCACCAAAACATATGAGGGCATAACGCTTAAGCCCATATATACCGATGCGGATTATTCCGCTAACCCCGAGCGCCCCGGCGAGGGCGACTATCTGCGCGGCACCGACCCCGCGGGCTATATGGATCACCCATGGGCGATAGCACAGGAAGTGAACGCCGTTGATCCGGCGCAGGCCAATAAGCAGATACTGCATGAGCTTGACCGCGGCGCTACCGCCGTTAACGTTAAGCTGTGCGGCGGCGTAAAGGTAGAAAACGAAGCGGACATGGCAAAGCTGTTTGAAGGCGTTGTGCTGCCCGCGGCCGGCCTGCACGTAACCGCAGGCGGCTCCGCCATAAGCAAGCTGAAGCTTGCCAAGGCCGCCGTTAAGGACTTTGATAAGGCGGAAGGCTGCTTCGGCGCGGACCCCATCGGCATGATAGCGCTGCGCGGCGGCATAGGCAAAACGCTTGAAAAGGCGTATGACGACATGGTGGAATCCGTAAAGTTCGCCAAGGAGAATGCACCCAAGCTGCGCACCGTTATAGCGGACGGCAACATATACGCCAACGGCGGCGCTACTGCCGTGCAGGAAGCGGCTTATGTTATAGCCACCGCCAGCGATTATATCGCCGCCATGATGGAGCGCGGCATAAGTGCGGACGATGCTGCTAAGAGCATTCGCCTTTCCGTGTCCCTCGGTTCCAACTTCTTCATGGAAATAGCCAAGCTTAGGGCGATGCGCGTTGTGTACGCGCGCATGGCGCGCGCATACGGCGCGGGTGACGAGGCCGCCAAGGCGGACGTTTACGCCCGCACTTCTGCGTTCACCAAAACGGTGTTTGATCCCTATGTAAATATTCTGCGCACCACCACGGAAGCTTTCTCCGGCGTTGTTGGCGGAATAAACGCCATGAGCGTTTCCCCGCTTGATGAAGCCATCGGCGAAAGCGACGAAACCAGCAAGAGGATAGCGCGCAATCTGCAGCTTATGCTGCGCGAGGAATTCGACCTGCTGCATCCTGTGGATCCCGCAGGCGGAAGCTGGTATGTTGAAACCCTTACCGGAGGGCTGATAAAGGCGATATCCGATAAATTTAAGGAAATAGAGGCTAACGGCGGCATGTATGCCATGCTTGAAAAGGGCGAAATACAGGCCGAAGTTAAAAAGGTGCTCAACGAGCGCTTTAAGAAGCTGGCTACCCGTGCGGACAGGGCCGTGGGCACCAATATGTATGCCAACATGACCGAAAAGCCGCTTGAAAGGGCTGCAAAGCCCGCTGGACAGCCCTGCTGCGGCGGCAGCATGGCCATGCACATTGAACCCATTGAACAGCACCGCTGGACGGAGCAGTTTGAAGCGCTGCGCAAGGCTACCGACGATGCGGCGGAAAAGACCGGCAAGCGCCTGAGCGCGTTCCTTGTGAACATGGGGCCGATCCCCCAGCATAAGGCCAGGGCGGATTTCTCGCGCGGGTTCCTTGAGGTGGGCGGCATAAACGTTATTGGCAACGACGGCTTTGAATGCCCCAACTGCGCCGTTAAGGCGGCGGTGGAAAGCGGCGCGGACGTGGCCGTTATCTGCTCCACCGATGATACTTATCCGGAGCTTGTTCCAGCCATTGCAAAGGGCATAAAGGAAAAGGCACCGAATATGCTGGTTATGCTTGCGGGCGCACCTGCGGCGGAGTTCAAGCCCAGCTATGACGAGGCGGGCGTGGATGAATACATTCACGTTAAAGCAAACTGCCTTGAGATACTTAAAAAGATACAGTCCGAGAGGGGGATAGGCTAACATGAGCACAAGACCCGATTTTTCGAAAGTAGATTTTACCGCTCCATGCCTTGAAAAGGAAACCAAGGAGCAGTGGGCCGCGCGCGTTAAGGCCGAAACCGGCATGAGCGTTGAAGAACTGGTCACCCATACCATGGAGCAGATAGACGTTCAGCCCAACTATACCCGTGCGGACATTAAGGACGCCGTGCACACCGGTTACACCGCCGGTCTGCCGCCTTTCCTCCGCGGGCCGTATCCCACAATGTACGTCACCCGTCCGTGGACCGTTCGCCAATACGCAGGCTTCTCCACCGCGGAAGAATCCAATGCATTTTATAGGCGCAACCTTGCCGCCGGTCAGAAGGGCCTTTCAATAGCGTTTGACCTTGCTACCCACCGCGGCTACGATTCCGATCATCCCAGAGTGGTTGGCGACGTTGGTAAGGCCGGCGTTGCCGTTGATTCCATACTGGATATGGAAATACTGTTCAAGGGCATTCCGCTTGACCAGATGTCCGTTTCCATGACCATGAACGGCGCGGTGCTGCCCATAATGGCGTTCTACATTTTGGCTGCCGAAGAGCAGGGCGTTGATAAGTCCAAGCTGGCCGGTACCATACAGAACGACATACTCAAGGAGTTCATGGTGAGGAATACTTACATCTATCCTCCCAAGACCTCCATGCGCATAATTGGCGATATTTTCGCTTATACCGCAAAATATATGCCCAAGTTCAACTCCATCTCCATCTCCGGCTACCATATTCAGGAAGCCGGTGCAACCGCGGATATAGAGCTTGGTTACACCCTTGCGGACGGCCTTGAATACATCCGCACCGGTATCGCCGCCGGACTGAATATAGATGCGTTCGCGCCCCGCCTGTCCTTCTTCTGGGGCATGGGTAAGAACTACTTTATGGAGGTTGCCAAAATGCGCGCGGGCCGCGTGCTGTGGGCCAAGATAATAAAGGAATTCGGGCCGAAGCTTGATAAGTCCATGGCGTTGAGGACGCATTGCCAGACCTCCGGCTGGAGCCTTACCGCGCAGGATCCGTTCAACAACGTTGGCCGTACCTGCATGGAAGCCATGGCTGCCGCGCTTGGCCATACGCAGAGCCTGCATACCAACGCCCTTGACGAAGCCATTGCCCTGCCCACGGACTTCTCCGCGCGCATAGCAAGAAATACTCAGCTTTATATTCAGGACGAGACTCGCGTTTGCAAGGTGGTTGATCCTTGGGGCGGTTCATACTATGTTGAAGCCCTGACCGACGAGCTGATAAAGCGTGCATGGGGCCATATACAGGAAGTTGAAAAGCTGGGCGGCATGGCCAAGGCAATAGAAACCGGCCTGCCCAAGATGAGAATAGAAGAAGCCGCCGCGCGCCGTCAGGCCCGCATAGACTCCGGCCGCGAGAATATAGTCGGCCTGAACTATATGCAGCTTGAGCACGAGGATGCAATAGACATTCTTGAAGTTGACAACACCGCCGTGCGCGAGGCGCAGATAGCAAGGCTGAATAAGCTGCGCGCCAATCGCGACAATGAAAAGGTTCAGCAGTGCCTTGACGCGATCACCAAGTCCGTTGAAACGGGAGAAGGCAACCTGCTTGAGCTGGCCGTTGAGGCCGCCCGTGCGCGCGCAAGCCTGGGAGAGATATCTATGGCAGTTGAAAAGGTCTGCGGCCGCCATAAGGCCGTTATACGCTCCATTTCCGGCGTATATTCCAAGGAATCTTCCGATACCGCCGCGATAGAGCGCGTAAGGAAGATGACCGATGAATTCGAAAAGCGCGAAGGCCGCCGTCCTCGCATAATGGTCGCCAAGATGGGCCAGGATGGTCACGACCGCGGCGCCAAGGTAGTCGCTACCGCTTATGCGGACATGGGCTTTGACGTGGACGTAGGTCCCCTGTTCCAGACCCCTGCCGAGACCGCGCGCGACGCCGTGGATAACGACGTGCATATCGTTGGCATGAGTTCCCTTGCCGCCGGACACAAGACGCTGCTGCCGCAGCTGATGGAAGAGCTGAAGAAGCTTGGCCGCGAGGACATAATGGTAATAGCGGGCGGCGTTATCCCGCCGCAGGATTACGATTTCCTGTATAAGGCCGGCGCGGCCTGCATATTCGGGCCCGGTACCCGCATACCCGAGGCCGCGGAAGAAATGCTCAATAAGCTTAACGAGCGCCTTGGCTACACCAAATAAAAATGGCAGAGAACAGGGAAAACTATAAACCCGAATGGACTCCGGACGGTGCGGGGAGCGAATTCGCTTCCAGCGTTATGCCGGGGATAGAAGGCAGCGGAGTGCAGGAAACTGCGCCCCGCCCCTTTTCGCGTAAACAGATGAGCGTGGAGGAATATGTTCATGGCGTGCTAAGCGGCAACCGCCGCATTCTGGCGCAGGCCATAACCATTGTGGAAAGCAATTCCGAAAAGCATTTTGCATTGGGACAGGAAATAATCCGTCGCATTTTGCCCTATACCGGTAACAGCGTACGCGTTGGCATAACGGGCGTGCCCGGGGCCGGTAAAAGCACGTTTATAGAGTGCTTCGGCAATATGCTTTGCGATAAGGGGAGGAAGGTTGCTGTGCTTGCCGTGGACCCGACAAGCAGCATCTCACGCGGCAGCATACTGGGCGACAAAACGCGCATGGAACGCCTTTCAAGAAGGAACGAAGCGTTCATACGCCCGTCTCCTTCCGGCGGCACATTGGGCGGCGTAACGCGCAAAAGCCGCGAAACCATGCTCCTTTGCGAAGCGGCCGGGTTCGATACCATTCTTGTTGAAACCGTGGGCGTGGGCCAGAACGAAACCTCAGTGCGCGCAATGGTGGACTTTTTCCTTGTTATAACCATTGCCGGCGCGGGGGACGACCTTCAGGGCATAAAGAAAGGCGTTATAGAAACGGCGGATGCTATTTTGGTCAATAAGGCCGACGGGGACAATAAAACCCGCGCGCAGGCCGCCAGGGCCGAATATGAGCAGGTGCTCAGATATCTGCGCCCTGCGACCGAAGGCTGGACCACGGGAGCATACACATGCTCCGCCATAACGGGCGAAGGCGTAGAGGGCATATGGAACGTTATACTCGGCTTTATCAAGCAGACGCGCCGCACGGGCGTGCTTGAATCCCGCCGCGGATCGCAGACCATGGAATGGGTAAAGAGCATGACGGATGATTATATCCGCACAATGATCTATTCAAATCCGCGCGTGCAGAAATGCATGGACGAACTGAGCGGGCAGGTAATGAGCGGGGAAATGCCGCCAACGCTTGCCGCCAAGGAATTGATAGACACCATCGAAGCAGCGCTCAAAGCCTGAAACGCATAATTAAACATAAAAAGAGACAGTCACGCGGCTGTCTCTTTTCTGTATGAAGATTTAATTTTACATATCAAGCGCTTCGAATTTCTTCGCGGATATGCGATACACTACATATGATGTAAGCCCGTATATCACCGCGCCTATGGCAAGTATGATGCACTTCGTTCCCATGTTTTCGGGATCGGGCGTATCGAGCACATCGCGGAAGAACGGAACGGCAAACGTACAGGCTTCCGCAATGCCAATGTACACAAACGTTACTATGCTTGCGCAGGCGAATACACGGCCGACCTTATCAGGCTGCGAAAAATAGCCGGTGAAGAAAACATAGTTAAAGACGGCGAGCATTACGAAGCTTAGCCCGAAAAAAGCAACGTTCGGATCCATTCCGGCTTCATTTGCGCCAAGGCCCAGCGCGCGGCGGGCGAACATGAAGCCAACCGCCAATACGCACTGCGCAAGCTGCAATATAACGGCGAACACAATGCGCGCGCGCACGGCGTCCCGCTTCCTTATGGGCAGGGAGAGGGAATATGCAAGATCGTGATTTTCGCGTCCGCTGAGGCAGATGAAGAATATGCCCAGCGTGTTATAGAAAAACAGCACGTACATTGGATAATTTGGAATAAGCATCATTGAGCTCAGCAGCAGAAAAAGCACCGCCGCCGGATGCAGGGCAAGCTTAAATTCCTTATACAACAGCTTTGACAGCATGGCTTTCACTCCTTTTCAAGATGTATCATGGCCGTTTCAAGATCGACCGGGGTAAGGCGCACAAATGCGGGCAGCTTGGCTGCGTCCTGCTTATTCACTATGGCGGTGTAGCCGCGCTTGGCGGGCTTGGCACCTATGAGCAGCGCGCTTATATCGGCGGGGACGGCATCGGCGTCTATTTCCGCGGCCATATACTGCCCAAGGAACTGCTCTAACGGCATACTCGTGGCAATCTCGCCGCGGCGTATATATGTTATTGAATCCGCGCAGCGGTCAAGATCGCTTGTTATATGCGTGGAGAAAAGTATGCTTACGCCTTCGCGCTGAAGCGAGAGAAAGACGTCCAGCAGATCGTCACGCGATACGGGATCGAGCCCGCTTGTGGGTTCATCCAGTATAAGCAGCTTCGCCCTGTGGCTCAGTGCAAGCGTGAGCGCATATTTCACCTTCATGCCGGCGGAAAGCTGATCCGGAGTTTTGCTTTCGTCCAATTCAAACTGCGCCATATAGCGGCGGTACGCCTGCTCGTCCCAATCATCGTAAAAGCGGCGCGTAACGTTGGTTATAGTCTTGATTTTCTTTTTTACATAGTAATCTACGCCGCCGGAAACAAAACCTATCTGTTTTTTTATCTCCAGCTCGTTCTTTTCAAGTTCCATGCCGAAAAAGCATATCTCTCCGCGGCTTGGATGCACCAAATTGAGTATTGATTTGAGCGTGGTGGTTTTTCCTGCGCCGTTGCGGCCGATAAAGCCCATTATAGCACCCTGCTCAATCGAAAAGGAAATATCCTTCAGGCTGAAGGAAGGGTATTCCTTGCATAATCCTTTTACGCTAAGCGCCTCCATTCAGGCAGCCTCCTTCTTGAGTAACATAGTTTGCGCAACAAGCGTTGCCTACATTATACACACATTGACAGCAGCTTGTCAAGGCCATGCGATTTGACATGGATTTTACATAACATTTCTTTTTGATTTTACATGGATTGAGTATCCTATAACCATAAAGAAAATGATTTGAAGGAACCGAAAGGAGATAAGAATTATGAAGAAGATTATGATGATCGTGCTTGCCGCGATAACTGCGGCGGCTATGTTTGCGGGCTGCGCAGCCGATAACGGCAGCGCGGGCGGCAGCGTTTCAACGGATGGCTCAACGTCCATGGAAAAGGTGATAGGCGCGCTTGGCGAATCGTTCATGGCGAACAACCAGGGCACAACGTTCACTTACAATCCAACCGGCTCAGGCTCCGGCATAAAGGCCGTGCTTGAAGGCCGCTGCGATATCGGCCTTTCCAGCAGAAGCCTGAAGGACGACGAGAAGGCCGAGGGACTTAAGGAAATCGTGCTTGCATATGACGGCATTGCCATAATAGTAAACCCGGAAAACCCTGTAAACAATCTTGACCTTGAAACCATTGCCAAGCTTTACACCGGCGAGATTACCAACTGGAAGGACGTTGGCGGCAGCGATGCGGAAGTGGTGCTCATAGGCCGCGAGGCCGGCAGCGGCACAAGGGACGGCTTTGAATCCATCACCGGCACCGCCGACAAGTGCCGGTATCGCCAGGAGCTGACCTCCACCGGCGACGTTATAACCACCGTATCCCAGAACCCCAACGCCATCGGCTATGCTTCCCTTGCCGCTCTGAAGGACAGCGTTAAGACCCTGACCGTTGGCGGAGTGGCTCCCAGCGAGGAAACCGTTAAGGATGGCAGCTACGTTGTACAGCGCCCGTTCATGCTGGTAACTAAGGACGGTGCGGCCCTCAACGAGACTGCGCAGAAGTTCTTCGACTACGCCACCAGCGCCGATGCGGCGGACATAATCGCCAAGGCCGGTGCGGTTGCCGCGAACTGAGCGTGAACAATACAAACCTTAATGATCGGCCGGCCGAAGGGCCGTCCGACAGCCACGTTAATAAGAAAGGAGCAGGCATGAAGCAGAATAAGAAGCATACAGCAAAGCCGATAGAAGCCATTGTGCACGGAGTATTCCTTGTGGCGGGACTTATAACCGTGGGCTGCGTGCTGCTGATAACGGTTTATCTTATAATATCCGGCCTGCCCGCAATAAAAGAAATAGGCCTTATACCGTTCCTGTTCGGCAAGGTGTGGGCGTCCACGGCAAAGACTACCGAGCCTTCCTTCGGCATACTGCCGTTTATACTGACCAGCGTATACGGCACATGCGGCGCAATAGTGCTGGGCGTGCCGGTAGGCTTTATGGCAAGCGTGTATATTGCAAAGCTTGCGCCGAAGAAGCTGAAGAATGTTATGCAGTCGGCAGTCAGCCTGCTTGCGGGCATACCAAGCGTTGTATACGGCCTTGTGGGCATGCTGGTGCTTGTGCCGGGGATAAGGAAGCTGCTTAACGTGCCGGACGGCGCAAGCCTGCTGGCGGCGATAATAGTGCTGGCCATAATGATACTGCCTTCAATAATAAAGGTGTCCGTAACGGCGCTTGAGGCCGTGCCGAAGGAATACGAGGATGCATCGCTTGCCCTTGGCGCGACCGAGGTGGAAACATACTTCAGGGTATCCGTCCCAGCGGCGCGCAGCGGCATTGCTGCGGCGGTGGTGCTGGGCGTTGGCCGCGCGATAGGCGAGGCGATGGCGGTTATGATGGTTTCCGGCAATGCGGCGAATATGCCAGGGCTTTTTGAAAGCGTAAGATTTCTTACCACAGCCGTTGCAAGCGAAATGTCCTATTCCGGCGGGCTTCAGCGGCAGGCGCTGTTTTCCATAGCGTTGGTGCTGTTCGTGTTCATAATGCTTATAAACGCGGCGCTCAATTTCTTCCTGAAGCGGGACAAGGAGGCGTAAATAAATGAATAAAAAGCTTTCGTTTGGCCGCAGGGCATATATATACGGCATGAAGGCGCTGATGTATGCGTCCACAGCCGCGATAGGCGCGCTGGTGCTGTTTTTGATAGGGTATGTGCTTTACCGGGGCATACCAAACATAACATGGAAGTTTTTGACCACGGCGCCAAGCATACTGAACGACACGATAGGCATTTGGCCCGATATACTGAACAGCATTTACGTTGTGATAGCAACCATAATAATCGTGCTTCCGCTTGGCGTATGCGCGGCAGTATATCTTAGCGAATATGCATCGAACAAAAAGCTTGTACGCGTTATAGAATACGCTGCGGAAACGCTTTCCGGCATACCGAGCATTATATACGGCCTTGTGGGCATGCTGTTCTTCTGTGAATTTTTGAAGATGCAAACCTCGCTTATGGCGGGCGCGCTCACGCTTGTTATAATGAACCTGCCTACGGTAATGCGCACAACGCAGGAAAGCCTTAAAACCGTGCCGCAGAGCTACCGCGAAGGCGCGTTCGGCCTTGGCGCGGGCAAATGGAGGGTAATACGCACGGTGGTGCTGCCGGGCTGCGTAGACGGCGTTATAACCGGCTGCATACTGTCTGTCGGCCGAATACTCGGCGAATCGGCGGCGCTGCTTTTCACGGCGGGCATAGCGCACGCGGTGAACGGCTTCTTCATGGGGCTTAAAAGCTCCGGCGCGACGCTTACGGTTGCGCTGTATATATACGCAAAGGAACGCGGCGAATTCGGCGTTGCGTTTGCGATAGCGGCAATACTTATGCTGCTGACGCTGATAATAAACCTGAGCGCGGAAGCGGTTGCAAGAAGCTTTAAGAAAAAAAGGCAGATATAGTAAGCGCATGGAAGGGAGAGAGAATATGGAAGCCAATGAAAAGAGCATTTTGAGCGTTAATGAGCTTTGCCTGTGGTATGGCAACCATCAGGCGCTGAAAAATATAAACATAGATATACCTAAAAACAGCATAACGGCGCTGATAGGCCCGTCCGGCTGCGGCAAGTCCACGTTCCTTAAAACGCTTGACCGCATGAACGATTTGATACCGGACGTTAAGATAACGGGCAGCGTTGAATACAAGGGGGAGGACATATTTGCGCCGGGCGTGGACGTGAGCGAGCTGAGGCGGCAGATAGGCATGGTGTTCCAGAAGCCGAATCCGTTCCCTATGAGCATATATGATAACATTGCCTACGGCCCGCGTACCCACGGCATAAGGAACAGGGCTAAGCTGGACGACATTGTTGAAAAGTCCCTGCGCGGCGCGGCAATATGGGACGAGGTAAAGGACAGGCTGAGGAAGAATGCGCTTGGTCTTTCCGGCGGGCAGCAGCAGCGCCTTTGCATAGCGCGTGCGCTGGCGGTGGAGCCGGACGTGCTGCTGATGGACGAACCCACAAGCGCGCTGGACCCCATATCAACATCAAAAATAGAAGAACTGGCCATGCAGCTGAAGGAGCAATACACCATAGTCATTGTTACACACAATATGCAGCAGGCCGTAAGAATATCGGACAACACGGCGTTTTTCCTGCTGGGCGAGCTTGTTGAATACGGCAATACGGAGGAAATGTTCTCCCAGCCCACGGATAAGCGCACAGAGGATTACATTACAGGGAGGTTCGGATAATGAGAAGCCGGTTTGACAATCAGCTTGCGGAGCTGAACAGGGAACTGATAGAGATGGGCGCAATGTGCGAAGAATCCATAAGCATGGCGCTGAAGGCGCTTATGGAAGGCGACAAGGCGCTTGCGAAAAAGGTTGCCGGGCTTGACGTGGCGATAGACCAGAAGGAGCGCAGCATAGAATCCATGTGTCTGAAGCTTTTGCTCCAGCAGCAGCCCGTTGCGCGCGATTTAAGGCAGATATCCGCAGCGCTTAAGATGATAACCGATATGGAGCGCATAGGCGACCAGGCTGAGGATATCGCGGAGATAATAACCTATCTCAGCGACAGGAGCGCCGCCAACGAGCAGCTTATGCGCGAAATGGCGAACGCGGCTATAAAAATGGTCACGGATAGTGTGGACGCATATGTAAAACATGATACAATAATGGCGGAGAAGGTCATTGCCGCGGACGATGTTGTTGATGCATATTTCGACAGGGTGAAGCATCAGCTCATCGAAAGAATAGCGGCCGACCCGACGGACGGCGAATATGCGCTGGACCTATTGATGATAGCCAAGTATTTTGAGCGCATTGCCGACCATGCGGTGAACATTGCCGAATGGGTCATATTCTCCGTAACGGGAGTGCATAAGGAGGACTAAAGTGCATGATATGGTGCGTGGAGGACGACGCAAGCATACGGGACATAGAGGTATATGCGCTGAGCTCAGCGGGCTTCGAGGCGAGAGGCTTTGAGGACGGCAGCGGCTTTTATGCCGCCATAACGGGCGAAAAGGAAAAGCCGCAGCTTATTGTGCTGGACGTTATGCTGCCGGGCATTGACGGAATAGAGCTGCTAAGGCGCATCCGCGCGAACGCCGCGCTGAAGCAGATACCCATAGTCATGGCCACGGCCAAGGGCAGCGAATACGACAGGATACAGGGGCTTGACCTTGGCGCGGATTATTATCTGACCAAGCCCTTCGGCGTGATGGAGCTTATATCCTGTGTGAAGGCGGTGCTTAGGCGGTGCGGCGCGGAGAATGAAAAAAGCACGCTTAACGCCTGCGGCATAAGCATGAACACGCTTGAGCATACCGTGAGCGCAGACGGGGAGCGAATAACGCTGACATACAAGGAATATGAGCTGCTGAAGCTGTTCCTTTCCCATATGGGCACGGCGTTCACAAGGGAACAGCTTATGGAACGGGTTTGGGGAACGGACTACATGGGCGAAACGCGCACCATAGATATGCATATACGCACGCTGCGCCAAAAGCTTGGCAAATGCGGCGAAAGCATCAAAACCGTAAGAAACGTTGGCTACCGGATGGAGGAAGGGCAATGACGAAAAGAATATTCAGGGCGATAATGCTTGTTGCGGGCATAATACTGCTTGCAAGCCTGCTGATAATAATGGACTGCTTATACGAATACTTTGCAAGCCTGCAGGGAAGCGAGCTGAAGGATCAGCTGAGCCTTGCGGCGGCGGGCGTTGAGCAGGGCGGGGAGGATTACCTTGCCCGCGTGAAGAGCGAAAGATACAGGCTGACATGGATAGCGCCCGACGGCACGGTGAAATACGACAGCGGCAGCGATGCAGGCGCGCTGGACAACCACGCCGAGCGCGAAGAGGTACAGCAGGCTATGGCGGACGGCGAGGGCCAAAGCACGCGCTATTCGGCAACGCTTATGCAAAAGACGATGTACTACGCAAAGCGGCTTGACGACGGCAGCGTAATAAGAATATCCGTAAGCCGGGCGACAATCGCCACGCTGGCACTGGGCATGCTGAGGCCTGTGGTGATAATAGTGCTGGCGGCGCTTGTACTGGCGATAGTTATGGCGAACAGGCTGGCGCAGAGGATAGTTGCACCGCTGAACGCGCTGGACCTTGAACATCCGCTGGACAACGACGCATACGAGGAGATAGCCCCGCTGCTGAGCCGCATAAACCGCCAGCATACGCAGATAGACGCGCAGATGCGCGCGCTGGACAAGAAGAAGGACGAGTTCAACGCCATAACCCGCAGCATGAACGAAGGGCTGGTGCTGCTGGATGAAAAGGGGAGCATAATAAGCATAAATCCCGCGGCAAGGCAGCTATTCAACGCGGAAGAAAACTGCGCGGGCCACGATTTTATTACGGTGGACAGGAACCCCAAGCTGAGCGAGGCCATACGCGCCGCATACGACGGCGGCCACGGCGAGACGACCATCGACCGCGGCGGCGAGGTATATCAGTTTGACGTGAGCCGCATAGAATCCGACGGAAAGAACATAGGTGCGGTAATACTCAGCTTTGACATAACCGAAAAGCAGAATGCGGACGCCATGCGCCGCGAATTTACGGCAAACGTTTCGCACGAACTGAAAACACCGTTACAGGGCATTATAGGCAGCGCGGAGCTGATAGAAAACGGCATGGTGAAGGCGGAGGATATGCCCCGCTTTGTGGGCCACATTCGGCAGGAGGCGCAGCGCCTCGTTACGCTGATAGGCGACATAATAAGGCTTTCGCGGCTGGACGAAGGCTGCGATATGCCTACGGAGCGCGTTGACCTGAAGGCGGTTGCGGCGGAGGCTGCAAACGATCTGCGCACGGAGGCGGACGAAAGGCACATAGGCGTTGAGGTGCGGGGTGAAAGCGTCTGCATAACCGGCGTAAGACGGCTATTATATGAAATTATTTACAACCTGTGCGACAACGCCGTTAAATACAACCGCGACGGCGGCAGCGTAAGCATAACCGTGGGCGAAAAGGACGGCCTTGCAACCGTTACCGTGGCGGATACCGGCATAGGCATACCCGAAGAGCATCAAGCCCGCGTGTTTGAACGGTTCTACCGCGTGGATAAGTCCCACTCCAAGGAGAGCGGCGGCACGGGGCTTGGCCTATCCATAGTCAAGCACGCGGTAATGTATCACCACGGCAGCATAAGGCTTGAATCCGTCCCGAACGTGGGCACGACAGTAACCGTTTCGCTGCCCGCGTAAAGCGGGTTTTTATATGCGGAGAGTCTCCCGTGCGCGGGCGGCTCTTTTTTAACAAAAAATTCACCGTTTTTCGTTTCCTCTCTTGCTTTTTCTTTCGTTAAGGGATACAATATATTCCGTGTAATGCTAAAATTATGCGGTACGGACCGACATTTTTTAGGAGGAAGGAAACATATGAGAAATCAAGTGTTCAAGAAGCTGTTTTCCGTGCTGCTTGCGCTGATAATGGTGGCAGGTCTGCTGCCCGCGTCAGTGCTGGCGGAGGGGGAAGGCAATGCGGATTCTACGCCCGCGCCTACGGAAGCAGTGCAACCGACGGAATCGGCTGAACCCACCGCGCCGACCGAGACGGAGACTCCCGAAGTCACCGAAGTTCCCGAGCCTACGCCCGAGAACCCCGCGGCCACGGTAGAGCCCACGCAGGGCGAGCCCACTGCCGAGCCCACGGATGAGGGGATTATGCCGGCGAACGTGATGCCCGTGCAGGCGAATGTGGAACTTCAATATCGTATAGTACATCTGGACTGCGGTCGTGAATACTTCACAAAAGACTGGATAATCGCCCTTATAAACGAGATGGCAGATGCCGGTTATAATCAGCTTCAGCTTGCTTTCGGCAACGGCGGCTTCCGCTTCTACTTGAACGATATGGCCATTGGTAGTCATAGCTCGGATGAAGTAAAAAATGCTCTTGAAGCCGGAAACGCTCACTATAATACATACGGTGATGACGAAAATGGCCCAAACAATCAAGAATGGATAACATATAATCCGTCAAAAAATGCCCTGACCGAGACGGAAATGAACGCCATAATTGCACATGCCCAAAGCAAGGGTATTGAAATTGTACCCATGCTCAATACTCCGGGGCATATGCATGCTGTTTTGGCCGCAATGAGTAAACTTGGCATAAGTGGCAATCTTCAGGTTAGCGGCAAACCCGGTTGCCTTAACCTTGAGAATACAGTTGCTGTTAGCTTTACAAAAGAACTTGTAAGCAAATACGTGAAGTATTTTGCGGATAATGGCTGCAATTTCTTCAATGCCGCAATGGATGAATATAGCTCATGGGAAAATGTTTTCTATAATTATGCGAATGAAATTATAAGTATAATTACGAAATATAACATGACTCCGCGCATGTTCAATGATGCGCTCAGAAGAAATAACACCATAAGCAATAGTAACGTACAGGTTTGTTATTGGTTTTATGGCAACAACTGCTATCCGGTCGATGATATTACCCAATATCAGTTGATAAACGCCAATCACGACTATTACTATGTGTCTACCAATGAGAACTGGAATCTTTATAGAGAAGGATACACGTTTGTTGGCGAATATAACGAAGATACGTGGATAAATAAGGCAAAACAATTTAACAATAATACATTTAACTACGGGAGCGGGGTTGGAACAACTGTTAATAACCCTGTTGGCTCTATGTTCTGCATATGGTGCAACACCCCCGGCAAAAATACCGAAACCCAAATTGCGCAGCAGATTCGCATGATACTGCGCGTTATTGGCGCGCGCATGCAGAATAGCGACATCTATTCCGCTTCTAATGAGCTTGTTGAGGGCGGGTTTAAGGCTGATGGAACAATAAATGTTCCCACCAACAACAAAACCGTAGGCAATGGTAGCGGCAATACTACCGCCGATAACGACACCGTTCGCGTAACCGGCCCCAACCTTGCGGCGCTGAAGTGTGAGACTACAACGGTTACGATACAGGGTGCTGCTGAGGGGAAGATAGCGGCCTATGATGTGACCCCTTCGACCGCAGACAATAATAAGTATATCGGCGAAGCCGAGGTTCGCATAAAGATACCTGAAGGATGGGACAAGACCAAAGTTAAAGCGTTCATCGTTGAGGATGGTACTGCTAAGGATATCGACGGCACGGCGACCGAGGACGGCTGGTATGTGTTTACCGCGCCGCACTTCTCCGTAATGGGCATATATGAGAAGGCCGCAACGACAGAGGTTGGCGGAACGATAGAAATCACGAAGGGGAGCACCGGAGTTATAACTGTCCCGGGCGATGTGACCAATAGTGTTGGCGAGATTGCGGATAAAACTGTTGCAGAGAAGGTAGAAGTTAAACCAGTTCAGCAGACCGGGGAAACGATAAGCTATAGTGCAACGGCGTCCACTGATGCTGGAGTTAATGGTAATTATGTTGTTTCAAATCTAATTGACGGGGAATTGAACACAAAATATTACTCTGGCGGCTCACAAAAGGTTGGACAGCATGTGCAGATAGATATTGGCGCAGCTATTCAGTTTGATACGGTGCTTGTATCTACTCCGAGTGATAGTAATATGAATGGAAACACGTCCGACTATTGTACTAATGCCAACGTAATGGTGTCAGTCGATGGTGAAAATTGGACAACGCTCGGACAGTATACTGGTAGCAGCAACAACAAAACGCAGACGTATACCAATTCGCTTGAAAAAGTACGGTATATTCGTGTTCAGATTACCACAGCTAAGAATAACTGGTGGCAGCTTGCCGAAATACAGTGGGGCAGCTATGCGAACGGCAAGTTTACCCGCATGGCAGCAAGCGGCAGCGTGACAACCGAAGGTAAGACCGAAACACAAGTAACCATTAAGGGCATAGCCGGCGGCGAAACCACTATCAAGATAGATGGCAAAACCTATACGATTAAGGTTGTGGATGCGACGTTGGCGCAGCAGGTACTGCCCATCAACCTGTGGATAACCAACACGGGCGTTGTGCCGGACGGATGGGGAACCTCTTACAACAATGTAACTCGTGAAGGGTTTACCTATGGTCTGGATACACAGCATACGAATAATGGATGGGAGACTTTCCGCGCGATATATGAATTGAAGGCCACGGAAGACAGCATACATAGCGAGCAAGGTGTCAAATTAAGTGAGCTTATACCAAATAAAGGTAAAGCATATGGGTATCGTGGCAGCAACACGCCTGAAGAATACAATGTAGATATATGGAAATGCAGCTATAATGCTTCTGCCGAACGCCAAAGCACCGATGGCTGGACGAATAGCTCAAATAAGGGAACGGAATTTGAGTATATTCGCTATTGGGATAATAAATGGGAGTATTGTTCTGCTAAAACCGGAGAGTGGACTGAAGTAGGTGAAGTTGGCGCAGGTAAAGACGATTCCGGTAAAAATCAGGTATGCGTATGGTATCGCCAGGTGACCACGGTTACAAGCGAGGTTACTACGGAAATAGTTGACTGGGGCCCGATAAAATATGCTGCGAATCAATGTCTGCTTGATTTCGCGGTAAAATACGACGGTACTGCGAATAGAATACCGAATAGTTTCCCCGTAACGGGTAAGACAATTGGGTTCGACATTGCGCCTATCGACAATGTAACTTACTACGGTACTGATAACGGGGCTATTTATCGTACTGTTTATGGTATTGCCGGTGTAGAAACCTCAAATTACGAGGTTTATATGATAACCCTCACCCCGAGCAATGATAACCACAGTGTGTATATCAACAAAAATTCAACACTGACCAGCTATAATTATGACGGCACGGAAAAAATAGCGTGGGCTAAGACTGAGGCCGATGCCAACAGCGCCGAGCTGTACAAAATGCCCAATGTGAAATACGGTGGCGAGCCGTTCCTCGAATCCGTTAAGATATATCAGTATCAAGGTCTGTTGGTGACGTACTATCTGCGTGCCAAGGAAACTACAGACAGTCTGACAGTGCATTATGCAATAGATGGCACCAATGTAGAGTTCCATAAGTACAATATAATTGTTAAGGCTAATGCGGATGGTACTTATCCTACGTTTGATGAAAACATAGGCCTTAATAAAACGAACCCAAAGGGTCCTTTGGATAACGGAACGATAGTAAACAGTACTGATGTAACAATAACTGTCTCATCTGACCTGTCTACACTGAATAATCTTGAACCGCAGTATCGTTACTCCGATTATGACGTTAAGAGAAGTTGGCGTGAGGACGATAAAAATGTATGGATATACTATACATTTAAGCGTGAACATACGTATGTTATCGATTTCGGCCTGCCGCTGAAGATTAAGTTTAGCGACTTTGGCGTAACGAATGATGAAGCCATAGGAACAGTGTCTCTTTGGGAAAAAGAGACAGTACTCGAAAACAAAGGACTGTATGGCACGGCCAAGGTTATTACGGGAAGCACGGAGGGTAAGTACGTCCTGTACACACTGGATAAGCCGCTTGACAAGAACATAACCATACCGCTGTATGTAAAGTTTAGTCAAAAAGGGGATAATGACAAACCGCAGCTGTTCACCGCTAACATCATCCCCGCCACGAACGTCTACTACGAGGACAGCTTTGCGAAGTTCTACGGCAGCGACGGCACACAGCAGACGGTGTTTAATCCAACATCCGCAGGCGATGTAGCTGGCACTTGGTACGTAGCTAAAGACACAAGCGCGGATAATAACGCCAACGCCAACCAAGCCCTCGAAGCGCTTGGTCAGGAGAACCACAACCCCTACGGCTACGACCCTGCCTACGACAGCTGCACCATGTTCTCCATGGGCAGCGCGCGCAAGGTGACCGTGACCAGCGACATGGCCAAGGATGGCGTAGTCTGGCCGACGGCGCAGTTTACCTTCAAGGGCACCGGGTTTGATATCATCAGCTTGACTGATAATACGTCGGGTGCGATATTTGTGGATGTGTATAAGGGCAAAGAAGCCACGGGCAATAGATTCAAGAGCTATATGGTTGATAACTATTATGGCTATAAGTATGAGAATGGCGCATGGGTTGTTGATAAAAATGCGAGCAATGCGCTTTACCAGATACCCGTTATGCGTATGCGCGACCTTGGTGGATACGGTGAATATACTGCGGTTGTGACTGTATTTTATGACAGGGCATTTGACCATGCGGATAGAAAATCCTATAACTTCTGGCTTGACGCCGTGCGCGTGTATGACCCGATGGGCGAGAGCGTGAATACGGGAAATACATATGGGCAAGACGGCGAAGCCTATCCGCAGTACATCAAGCTGCGCAGTGAGTTGAAGGAGCTTAACAGCGATGGAACTGCATCTTCTGGTGCGCTGTTCATTGATGGCAAGGGAAACGCTAATATAAGTGAGTACTCCAACTATGGCCCGAATAACGAGGTGTATCTGGCTAACGGTCAGGCAATAACTTTCATGCTGACTGGTAATGACCTGAGCAAGATTGCTACCGTGCAGATTGGTGCGAAGTCGCCTAACAGCAATGGCACCAAGAATGCCAACATGGTCATTGGAAACATTACTCAAAACCTTAATACCGCTACCGAGATGTATTATGACATCACGACGGCGGCGGTGAAAAATGGTAACGCTGAGCTTGTAACCATAACCAATACCGGCGAAGCTATACTGTCTCTGACCAACCTGAAAATAACCTACACAGATGGAAATCAGACAGTTTCGTTGGGCGAGGTGAGAGCAGAGCAGCAGACCCAAGCCGTGCAGGTCGTTCGTGCGCTGTTTGCGCCCGCGCCGGTAGAGCCGGAGCCCGAGCCGGAGCCTGAAAAGACATTTGAGCCGGAGCGGTTCGAGGCAAGCTGGAGCAGGAACGTTATGCAGGGCAGGAAGGCTACGCTTACCGTTAAGACCTCCGAGGACGTGGAAGCCATTACCGTGGACGGCCAGACCATAAGGAGCTACCGCACCCGTACCGAGCGCGTGGGCTTCGGCCGCCGCGCGAAGCGCATAACGTACAGGGAGTTCACTTACAGCATGGTGGCTCAGGAATCCGCGGACTTCAGCGTGACCGCCATCAATGCGGAAGGCACAGAGAGCGAAGCCATCACCGCGCGGCTTACCGTTAAGACCCGTCCCAACAGCATGCGCGATATGTGGGATTGGTTCAAGGGTTGGTTTTAAGGAAAGGGGTGAAGAACATGAAAAAACAATATGTTAAGCCCGAGCTGTACTTCGAGAACTTTGAGTTGAGCGCAAATATTGCAACACTCTGCGGAATAGGAGTAGGCCATGCAGAAGTAAGCTGCAGATATACAGTAGCAGGTGGACGAACGATATTTACCGAAACTAACTGCGATGCATCAGCTACAAGTCCTGATGGCGAAGATACATACTGCTACCATAACCCAGATGACTCCAGCAGGCTTTTCGCTTCCTAATTAACCGACACGAGTACAAGTGCCCTGCCCGCATAGGGCGGGGCGCTTTTTGACGGAAAGGAGTATGCCATGAAAAAAACTGCAATTATACTGCTTGCGCTTGCGCTGGCGGCGCTTATGCTTGCGGGCTGCACGGGCGGCGGGGACGACCTGAGCGACGCGGTGGAGATACCGCCCGAAACCACGCCCGCGGCAAGCAGCGGCGGCGATATGCAAAACGATAACGCTGCGCAAAACGGCGGCAGCAGCGGCAATACCGCCGAATACGGGCTGGAAATAAAGGGCATAAGCAAATACGCGGGGCTGTTTGTTGAGGACGGCACGGACGAAACCGTGTCCGACGTATGCGCCGTAACGGTGCGCAACAATGCGGAAAAAACGGTGCAGTATGCGCATTTGACCGTTACCATAGGCGAAACGGCATATGAGTTTGACGTAACCACCCTACCGCCCGATGCGGAGGTTCAGCTCCTTGAGCTCAACCGCCAGCCCATGCCCGAAAACACGGACGGCTACACGGCCTTGGTAACTATGTATGCCGCGTTCGATGCCGAGCCGGGCATGAATGCTGACGCGCTGGAGATAACCACGCAGGATACGGCAATCACTGTAAAGAACATTTCCGATAAGGACATGGGGCAGGTTTATGTATACTATAAGGTGGCGTATGGCGAGCTGTACCTTGGCGGCATAACTTACCGCGTGAGCGTGAACGGCCTTGCCGCAGGGCAAAGCACAACCTGCTACGCCGGACACTATTCAACCGAATACAGCAAGCTGATGTTCGCCACGTATGAACACTGAACGCTTTACCTTCGGCGGGGTAACGCTTGAAGTGCGCGGGCAGGACACATGGACGGTATCCAAGGCCAGCGCCCGCTTCCATGCGGAGGACGGCGCGGAAACGAACCATGTCATATCCGTGGAATACAGCCCAACCCCGCCGCCCGTGCCCGACCATGCCGTGAAAAACGGCCCGGTGAGCCGCTGGCGCGAAGGGGAGGCGCTGTATACGCTCAGGGTATACGGTGCGGCGCAGTTTTCGTATGCCGTGCGCACGCAGGGGCAAACGCGCCTTGTGTTCGGCGAAGGCTATCGCAGCACCATGTATTCACAGGCAATACTTGAATCCGCCGATATGTTCGATATTCTGGCGGGCTATGGCCAACTTGTGCTGCATTCGTCCTATGTGCTGCCGCCAAACGGTAAAGCCGTGCTTTTCAGCGGCCCCAGCGGCATAGGCAAAAGCACGCAGGCCGCGCTGTGGCAGCGGTATGCCGGTGCGGATGTTATAAACGGGGACAGGACGCTCATCCGCACGGATGATCTTACCGCAAACGGCGTGTTCTATTCCGGCACGTCGGGCATATGCAAAAACGCCTCAGCGCCTATTCGGGCAATAGTGCTGCTTGATAAGGCTGATGAAAATACGCTGCGCCGCGCCGGGGCAAAGGAGGCTTTTGCCGCTGTGCTGAGCCAATGCTCATATTATCAATGGGATGCGGAGTCGGCAATACATATGACGGATTTGGTAGCTGGGCTGGTGCAGCGTGCGGATGTATATCGGCTTAGCTGCCGCGCAGACGAAGGGGCGGTGCGGCTGCTGCAAAACGAATTGTTTGGGGGATAAAATGGAAAATAACAGCGCAGAACCGCGCCTATCATCATATCTTCATGCAAAGGCCTGCCGGGCGGGAACGCCGCTTGCAGGCAACTTTGAGCTTACGCCGCGGTGTAATTTCAACTGCAAAATGTGCTATGTTCACCTGAGCGAGGCAGAGCAGAAGCGGCGCGGCGCGGAGCTGAGCGCGGACGAATGGCTGAGCATTGCGGAAACGGCGCGCTCACAGGGTATGCTTTTTCTGCTGCTTACGGGCGGGGAGCCGCTGATAAGGCCGGATTTCAGGTATATTCTGAGCGAGCTGAAAAAGATGGGCCTGATGGTGAGCATAAACAGCAACGCTTCGCTTATAGATAAGGACATGCTGGACTTTTTCCGCCATGAGCCGCCGTTCAGGTTCAACATAACCCTTTACGGCGCAAGCGGGGCAGCCTACGAGCGGCTTTGCGGCAGCAATGCGTTCGATAGGGTGCTTGCTAACATACGCGCGCTGAAGAATATAGGCATCGGCGTGAAGCTGAACGTGTCGCTTACGCAGTATAACGCGGCGGACATGCAGCGTATTTATGAAATTGCCGAATCGTTGGGCACGCCGATGCAGCTTGCAACGTATATGTTCCCACCCATACGGCGCAACGCCGCAATGGTTGGCGAAAACGATCGCTTCAGCGCGGAAGAGGCGGCGAAGTACAGCGTAATGTGGGACAGGATGCGCTTTAGCGAAGAGCAGTTCCGTGCGCGGGCGGAGGCCATGCGCCGCGGCATAAGCGTGAGCGAGAATACGGACTGCGAAGGCACCCCGGGCGAAGGCATAATGTGCCGCGCGGGGAGAAGCGCATTCTGGATAAACTGGCAGGGCGTAATGACCCCATGCGGCATGATGACAGAACCTGTGGCAAGCGTGAAGGAGCTTGGATTCAGCGCTGCATGGGAGGCTACAAAGGCGGCGACTGCCGAAATACGCTTGCCAGGCGAATGCGCCGTATGCGGATATAAGCATGCGTGCCATGCCTGCGCCGCCATGTGCGTAACGGAAACGGGGCATTTTAACGTTAAGCCGGAATATGTGTGCCGCATGACGCACGAAACGGTTCGGCTTACATTGGAGGAGGAAAGCAAATGAAAATACTGAAACGGCTTATTAAGCGAAACATTGCGGGCGATATCATACTGGTACCCGTAGGGGATGCATCGCTTGAAATAAAGGGGCTTATAACGCTGAACGAAACAGGAGAGTTCCTGTGGGACGCGCTTGAAAAGGCGGAAAACGAAAGCGCGCTTGCGGCCATGCTTGCCGCGGAATATGATGTTAATACGGCAACGGCTGAGGCCGATACAAAAGTTTTTTTGCAAAAACTGAAAGAATTAGGTATAATCGAATAGTAAAATAAAACTACCGACGGAGTGGGGGATCTTGACGGGAGTATATTGTGTTTTTTGCAGAACCGGTTTTGAAGCGGGCATAGAGTCCCGCCTTAAGCGGCGCGGTTACGCTACGCTGGTTCCGAAAATAAAAAAGTTTAAGCCGAGCGGAGGAAAGCTGGTTGAAAAAGAACTGTGCCTTCTGCCCGGCTATGTGTTCTTTGAAACGGACGAAAAAGAGCTTGACGTACGCTCGATAAACACGCTGCAAAACGCCATAAAGCTGCTGCAGTATGATGACGGCGAATATCGCCTGCGTGGTGCCGATTTGGACTTTGTTGAGTGGATACGGCGGCACGATGGCACGATAGAGCCGACAAAGGTAATAAAGGAAGGGACAAAGATACGCTTTGTGGAAGGCCCGCTGTGCGAACTGAATGGGCGCGTGCTTAAGGTAAACAAAAGCCGCAGACAGGTGCAGATAGAACTGAACAATGCCGACGGCCTGTTGAGCACGATTTGGTGCGCTATTGAATACGTTGAACCGGAGCAGCCTATTGAATAACCGCTCCGGTCTTTTTTATCTTTGACTATGCCTCATTATAAGGAAGGCTATGCCGAAATTGAGCACAGTAAGCGCTGGCATACCAAGCTTGAATGAGGTATGCAGCGTTTTATGATGGAATACCTTCATGCCAAGCACTCCGCCTATTCCGCCGCCAAGTGCAGCCACTGTGAAAAGCGACTTTTCGCTTATGCGGCGCGCACCCTGCTTGGCCTTTGCTTTATCTATGCCCATCATAAGGAACAGAATAAGGCTCATTATGCCAAGATATGTGATGATGATTATGAACAGAGTTTTTTCGTCCATATTATTCATCCTCGCCGTTATCGTCTGATTTATTTGCGTTGTTTGGACACTCGCGGCAAAAGCGCGGCGCCTTCGGAGAGGAAACAATATCAAGCACGTCGCGCGGCGGCAGGCGAAGATTGTCCCACATGCCGTATTTTTCCGTGTCCGCAATGGCGTTCATTATGCGTTCCTCTGCGTCCGGTATAAGGCCGGTAAAGAAGCGCATCACCTGCTTCATTTCCTCTCGCTTGGTATGGCCTGCGGCGGGGCAGTTTGGCTTGCGTATGGGCAGCTCAAGCCGCGTGGCGATGCTGAGAGCCTGCTTTTCCGGCAGGAATACCATCGGGCGGATAACGGTAACGTCCTTGCGGCCAAGGTATGTTACCGGGCCGAAAGTATTCAGCCTGCTTTCGTAAAGAAGACTCATGAAGAAGGTTTCTATAACATCGTCTCGGTTGTGGCCAAGGGCTACAAGATTGCAGCCGCGCTCCTTAGCGGCATCGTTCAGCGCACCGCGCCTTAGCTTGGCGCAAAGGGCGCAGGGGTGGCTTTCCTTACGTATGTTGAACACAACATCCCCAATGTCGGTTTTTATAATGTCAAACGGCACGTCTATGCTGCGCGCAAATTCCGCCACCGGTGCAAGATCCTGGTTCGTCAGCCCAAGATCTAGCATCACGCCGCATACGTCAAAATGCCTGTAACAAAACCGCTGATACAGCTTTAATCCATACAGCAGTAGAAGGCTGTCTTTTCCGCCTGATACGCCAACACATATTTTATCTCCTTCGCGTATCATATTGTATCTTTCGTCCGCGCGGCGGATGCAGCCCAAAACTCTTTTCATGTCCTTAGTCCCTTTTTTGTCGCTCATCTCTGCAGTATACCATAATTCGGCCCCGAAAAGAACATATAAAATGTATTTATGTATTTAAGGTGAATTTGTATAAACCGCTATTGCCCAAACGCATGAAAAAAGGTTATAATAATACATGACCATTTCAGTAGCGTTATTGAACGCAGAGGGAGGCTCAACTTGATAAAGGTAATCTTTGGCGAAACCGGCGCGGGCAAGACCAAGCGCATAATTGACATTGCTAACGAAACGCTTAAAACGGCTAACGGCAGCATAGTGTTCATCGATAACGACAGCCAGTATATGTTTGGCTTGAAGCATGATATCCGCTTTGTGGATGCTTCGGAATATCATATAGACAGTCCCAAGATGTTCTTCGGCTTCGTTTCCGGCATTGCGGCGCAGGATTTCGATTTGGAATACCTTTTTGTTGACGGCTTTATGAAAATAGTCCATCATCCGCTGGATACATTGGAGGATTTGTTCAAGGAGATGGCAGCGTTTGCCGAGCGCCGCAAAGTCAAGCTGGTGCTTAGCATAACCGGCAGCGTAAATGATGCGCCCGCGTTCCTTAAGCCCTATATAGACGAAGAATAATTATTCATGCCGTTGCGGCGGCGCATAAGCTGCGCTGCCGTGCGGCATTTGTGTGCGCAATTTATGTTGCATTGCGCGCTGAATTATGATAGAATACAACTTGCGCCGGAATGATGGAATTGGCAGACGTGACGGACTCAAAATCCGTTGTTGGCAACAACGTGTGGGTTCGAGTCCCACTTCCGGCACCAAACCAATATAATCCGAACCCGTTTCCGATAGGCGATGGGTTCGGATTATTGCTTTTCTTTGACCGTTACGAAAGCACCTACTTCCGCAACGGGGTACGGCGCAGGCCCACCTCCAAGCCGAGAGGCCCACGGAAGAAGAAAGCGACCCCATAAACGCAAAAAGGGCGGGCGCAGCCGTTTGCATGGTGCGCTCGCCCTTTTTATCACTTCTTCGTTTCGGCCTTCTGCCTCTCCGCTTCCCTCTGCTTCTTCCACTCAGCGAATTCCCGCTGCCCCTCCTC
>OLRZ01000673.1_pt1 | contig 27200 bp, 17 predicted proteins | sample 1671931 | NCBI WGS metagenome assembly OLRZ01 (sample SAMEA3136627, study PRJEB25190) | human gut metagenome | reverse complement strand
CGCCGGTATGGAATGTTCTCATTGTAAGCTGTGTACCCGGCTCACCGATTGACTGAGCGGCAATAATACCGACAGCCTCACCGACAGTAACAGGCTGACGGTTGGCAAGGTTAGAACCGTAGCACTTACGGCAAGCGCCGTGTTTTGCACGACATTCAAGTACCGAACGAATCTTGATGTGGTCAACACCCGAATTAACGATGATGTCAGCCTCTTTGTCACCCATCATAACATCCTTTGAAACAAGAACATTACCGTTAGAATCGCAGAAGTCATCAAGGAGATATCTTCCGATAAGACGCTCGTGGAGTCCCTCGATAACATTTGATTCACCTGCTTTGATGTCAAAAATTTCAAGACCTTCTGTAGTACCGCAATCCTCTTCACGGATAATAACTTCCTGTGATACATCAACAAGACGGCGGGTAAGGTAACCTGAGTCGGCTGTACGAAGAGCTGTATCGGCAAGACCTTTACGAGCACCACGAGATGAAATAAAGTACTCCAAGATGTTAAGACCTTCACGGTAGTTAGCTCTGATTGGAATTTCGATTGTTTTACCTGATGTATTGGCGATAAGACCACGCATACCTGCAAGCTGTCTGATCTGGCTCATACTACCACGGGCACCTGAGTCAGCCATCATGAAGATTGGGTTGTAGCGGTCAAGGTTTTTCTGGAGGGCGTCGGTTACATCGTTAGTAGCCTTTTCCCAGATACGAAGAACTTCTTCGTAACGCTCCTCGTTTGAACGAAGACCCATCATAAACTCATCACGAATAACATCAACTTCCTTCTCTGCCTCGGCAATAATCGCCTTCTTCTGAGGAGGAATAACTGCGTCACAAACGGCAACGGTAATAGCACCCTTTGTAGAATACTTATAGCCCTGTGCCTTAATGTGGTCAAGAACAACGCTTGTTCTTACCGGACCGTGAATTTTGATACATTTATCAATAATCTTCTTAAGACCCGATTTACCAACGAGGAAGTCAACCTCAAACTTGAATCTGTTTTCGGGGATACTTCTGTCGATAAAGCCGAGATCCTGAGGAATAGGATTGTTAAAGATAATCTTACCGATTGTTGTGTCTACAATACCGGATTCGATTTTTCCGTCAATTTCAAGCTCACGGCGAACCTTGATTTTTGAGTGAAGCTCGATGACGCCTGTCTGATAAGCCATCATAACTTCATCAACATCACGGAATACCTTTCCTTCGCCTCTCTCACCGTCCTTATCAAGTGTAAGGTAGTAAGAACCGAGGATCATATCCTGTGTAGGAACTGTAACAGGCTGACCGTCAGAAGGCTTGAGAAGGTTGCCTGCTGCGAGCATAAGGAATCTTGCTTCTGCCTGTGCCTCTGCCGAAAGAGGTACATGGACAGCCATCTGGTCGCCGTCAAAGTCAGCGTTGTATGCTGTACAAGCGAGCGGATGAAGTTTAAGAGCACGACCTTCAACAAGAACAGGCTCAAATGCCTGAATACCAAGGCGGTGAAGTGTTGGAGCACGGTTGAGGAGAACGGGGTGTCCCTTGATTACAACTTCAAGTGCGTCCCAAACATTGTCTTTTGCACGCTCAACAGCTTTTCTTGCTGATTTGATATTCTGCTCTGCTTTAGTTTCAACAAGGCGTTTCATAACGAACGGCTTGAAGAGTTCAAGTGCCATTTCCTTAGGAAGACCGCACTGATACATTTTAAGTTCAGGTCCTACAACGATAACCGAACGTCCTGAGTAGTCAACACGCTTACCGAGAAGGTTCTGACGGAAACGACCCTGCTTACCTTTAAGCATATCCGAAAGTGACTTGAGGGCACGGTTGTTAGGTCCTGTAACCGGTCTGCCTCGTCTGCCGTTGTCGATGAGTGCGTCAACGGATTCCTGAAGCATTCTTTTCTCGTTGCGGATGATGATTTCAGGTGCGTTAAGCTCAAGGAGCTTTTTAAGCCTGTTGTTACGGTTGATAACTCGACGATAGAGGTCGTTAAGGTCACTTGTTGCAAAACGACCGCCGTCAAGCTGAACCATAGGACGGATATCCGGCGGAATTACCGGAACAACATCGAGAATCATCCACTCGGGACGGTTGCCCGACATTCTGAAGCTTTCAACAACATCAAGTCTTTTAAGGAGTCTTACTCTCTTCTGACCCGATGCAGTTTCGAGTTCTTCTTTAAGTGAAGCGGAAAGAGCATCAAGGTCAATCTCAGCAAGGAGCTTTTTGATTGCCTCGGCACCCATACCTGCTTCAAAGTCGTCTTCATACTTCTCACGCATATCATTGTACTCACCCTCGGTAAGACACTGATACTTTGCAAGGTCACGGCAGTCGCCGGGATCTGTTACGATGTACTGTGAGAAATAGAGTACATTCTCCAAAAGCTTGGGAGAAATATCAAGCATAAGGGCAATTCTTGAAGGAATTCCCTTGAAATACCAAATGTGCGACACGGGAGCGGCAAGCTCAATGTGTCCCATACGCTCTCTTCTGACCTTTGAACGGGTTACTTCAACACCGCAACGGTCACAGATTTTACCCTTAAAACGGATTCTCTTGTATTTACCGCAGTGACATTCCCAGTCCTTTGTCGGTCCGAAAATGCGTTCGCAGAACAAGCCGTCTCTTTCAGGCTTGAGAGTACGATAGTTAATTGTCTCGGGCTTTTTAACTTCGCCGTAAGACCATTCTCTCATCTGCTCAGGAGAAGCAAGTCCGATTTTAATTGAGTCAAAAACATTATTATCTATCATTGCATTTCCTCCTTACATATCGTCACTGCCAAAGTCATCGCTGAAATCATCCGATGTGTAGCTGTCCTCTTCAACATCGGCAAGTGAATCGTCAAACATATTGCCTTCTTCGCCGCCCTCGTCAAGAGTGTAGCCGTCCATTGATGTCATTACATGGTCTTCTTCAAATTCCGGATTTGTTGCATCAACAATATCCTCGTCCTCATCAAACTTCTGCTTAATGTCAATTTCCTCACCGTCAGAGTTAAGAACACGAACATCAAGTGAAAGTGACTGGAGTTCCTTAATAAGAACTCTGAATGACTCAGGAATACCCGGAGCAGGAATATTCTGACCTTTAACGATAGCCTCGTAGGTCTTAACACGGCCGACAACATCGTCCGACTTAACTGTAAGAATTTCCTGAAGTGTATAAGCAGCGCCGTAAGCCTCAAGTGCCCAAACTTCCATCTCACCGAAACGCTGACCGCCAAACTGAGCTTTACCGCCGAGTGGCTGCTGTGTAACGAGAGAGTAAGGACCTGTGCTTCTTGCGTGGATTTTTTCATCAACGAGGTGATGGAGCTTGAGGTAGTACATATAACCTACTGTTACAGGGTTATCGAAACGCTCGCCTGTACGACCGTCAACAAGCCATGTCTTACCGTCCCCGCTGTAACCTGCGTCTTTAAGACACTGGAAAATGTCCTGCTCATGAGCACCGTCAAATACAGGAGTCATAATCTTCCAGCCAAGTGCCTTTGCGGCATAACCGAGGTGAACCTCAAGAACCTGACCGATGTTCATACGAGAAGGTACGCCCAACGGGTTAAGTACGATGTCAAGCGGAGTACCGTCAGGAAGGAACGGCATATCTTCCATTGGGAGAATTCTTGAAATAACACCCTTGTTACCGTGACGACCTGCCATCTTATCGCCTACGCTGATTTTTCTCTTGAGTGCAAGGTAAACTCTTACAACCTTGTTTACACCGGGCTGGAGTTCGTTTCTGCTGTCTGCACGGGTAAACACCTTAACATCAACAACAGTACCGCATTCACCGTGAGGCACACGGAGAGATGTATCTCTGACTTCTCTTGCCTTTTCACCGAAGATTGCACGAAGGAGTCTTTCCTCGGCTGTAAGCTCTGTTTCACCCTTTGGAGTTACTTTACCGACAAGGATATCGCCTGCTTTAACCTCAGAACCGATCTGAATGATACCGTCCTCGTCAAGATACTTGAGAACATCTTCACCTACATTCGGGATATCTCTTGTAATCTCTTCGGGTCCGAGCTTTGTATCTCTTGCCTCTGTGTCATATTCTTCAATGTGAATTGATGTATAAACATCATCACGAACGATTTTTTCGTTGATAAGAACAGCATCCTCGTAGTTGTAACCTTCCCATGTCATAAAGCCGATGAGAGCGTTCTTACCGAGAGCAACTTCACCGTTTTCGGTAGCGGGACCGTCTGCGAGAACTTCGCCCTTCTTAACTCTCTGTCCTCTTGACACGATAGGACGCTGGTTGATACATGTACCCTGGTTAGAGCGGAGGAACTTGATAACCTCAAAGTCCTGAACTCTGCCCGAGTCATACTGTACACGAATGTTACGGGCGTCAACGCTCATAACGATACCGTCTTCCTCAGCGAGGATACAAACGCCTGAGTCTGTACCTGCCTTGTACTCCATACCTGTACCAACGATAGGAGCTTCACTGCGGAGGAGCGGAACTGCCTGACGCTGCATGTTCGCACCCATGAGCGCACGGTTTGCGTCATCGTTTTCAAGGAACGGAATCATAGCCGTAGCAACAGATACAACCATCTTAGGAGATACATCCATAAAGTCGAATCTTTCGGGAGAATACTCTACGAACTCGTCACGGTAACGACCTACGACTCTTGAATGAACAAATCTGCCGTTTTCATCAAGCGGTTCGTTAGCCTGTGCAACAGCGTAGTTATCCTCAACATCAGCTGTCATATAAACAACCTCGTCGGTTACAACGCCTGTTTCCTTGTCAATTTTACGATAAGGAGCTTCAATAAATCCGTACTTGTTGATACGGGCAAATGAAGCAAGATATGAGATAAGACCGATGTTAGGACCTTCAGGAGTTTCGATAGGACACATTCGGCCATAGTGTGTGTAGTGTACGTCACGAACCTCAAATCCTGCACGATCTCTTGAAAGACCGCCCGGACCGAGGGCTGAAAGACGACGCTTGTGGGTAAGCTCTGCAAGTGGGTTACCCTGATCCATGAACTGTGAAAGCGGTGAAGAACCGAAGAATTCTTTAATTGCCGCTGTTACAGGACGGATATTGATGAGTGAGTTAGGCGAAAGCGACTCCATATCCTGTGACTGGGTTGTCATTCTTTCTCTTACTACTCTTTCAAGACGGGAGAAACCGATTCTGAACTGGTTCTGAAGAAGTTCGCCTACGCAGCGGATTCTTCTGTTGCCAAGGTGGTCGATATCATCTGTATTACCGACACCGTGAGCAACACAGTTAAGGTAGTTGATTGTTGCAAAGATATCGTCAACCGTGATGTGGTTAGGAACAAGCTCATCTGCACGGCTTCTGAGCATTTCCTTGAGGTCATCCTCATTCTCACAGGAATCAAGAATTTCGCAAAGAACATCAAAACGAACATGTTCCTTGATGTCGCACTCTGCTTCTGCGTCAAAATCAACATAGCAAGCGATGTCAACCATACCGTTTGAAATAACCTTAACGATTGTTTCATCGGCAGCCTTTACATAGGCAATCTTAACACCTGCGTTTTCGATTTCAAAAGCCTTTTCCTTTGTGATTTTTTCATCACGAAGAGCCATAACCTCGCCTGTGCGTGGGTTAGCAATCGGCTCTGCAAGAACCTGACCTTCAAGACGGTTTGCAATACCGAGCTTTTTGTTGTATTTATATCTGCCTACTCTTGACATATCATAACGACCGGGGTCAAAGAACAGGTTGTTTATGTGTGTCTGCGCACTGTCAACTGTCGGAGGCTCAGACGGACGGAGCTTTTTGTAAACCTCGATAAGACCTTCTTCAACATTTGAAGCGGCATCCTTTTCGATAGTAGCTCTCATTCTTTCGTCGTCACCGAAATAGTCGAGAATTTCGGCATCCGAGCCAAGACCGAGTGCTCTGATAAATGATGTAACGGGAAGCTTACGGTTCTTATCAATACGAACATAAAAAACATCGTTTACATCGGTTTCATACTCAAGCCATGCACCACGATTCGGGATAACTGTTGTTGAATACAGTTCCTTACCGGTTTTATCGTGATCCATTTTATAGTAAACGCCCGGGCTTCTTACAAGCTGTGAAACGATAACACGCTCAGCACCGTTGATAACGAATGTGCCGCTTGCGGTCATCAGCGGGAAATCGCCCATAAATACATTGCTCTCTTTGATTTCACCCGTTGACTTGTTCAAAAGTCTTGCGGTTACTCTGAGAGCAGCTGAATATGTTGCATCACGAACCTTACACTCAATTACGCTGTAGTTCGGGTGATCAACATCAAGTGTGTAGTCGATAAAATCGAGAACAAGGTTGTCCTGATAATCGGTAATGCCCGAAACATCTTTAAATACTTCTTTAAGACCTTCGTCAAGCAACCATTTGTATGACGCTTTCTGAATGTCGATAAGATTAGGCATATCAATTACTTCATCGATTTTACCAAAACTCATTCTTTCGGTGTTGCCAAGCTTTACGGGTTTGACATTAACCATAGGCGTATCACTCCTTAAAAAATCTATGAAACGGGGCAAGCGGTACTGAAAATCTGCTCATAAAAAGCTCTTGACACAAAAGGATTTTTGTGATAATATCCCCTTGTCGGATAAAGTTTTTTGCTGATTTTCCCGACCTCTTCGGTACATATCCCCATTATGGTACATTTTATTATTCTATATTGAAATAATCAATAAGTCAAGAGAATTTTCGGATTTTTTTCGGATTTTACTGACTTTTTTATATTTTTACGGGTTTTATTTCCCGAAAAGAATTATTTTTCTTTTCGGGCTATTTTTTACATTCCAATGCAACACCCGACACGGTGTATGGTTTTAAACAGCGTGGGTAAACCACCATTCACCTATACCGTCAGTCGCAAGGCTACCGTTTGTTTTGGTTGAACAGCCAAAATAAACAAGCCATTTTTTTGTAAATATTTGTAAATATGAATTTTATATAATAAATGCTTTGGATTAAGTCGAACCGATTTTACAATCGTTTCGATTGGCGAACACGGTTCACCGCTACAGTATAACAATCGCTTTGCGGAATTTATAAAGCTTGTTTTTAAATATAATTTCTACTATTAGCAACTGGAATCTGAGTAAAAAATTACGGCATAACCGAAATTTAATCGGTTATGCCGTTTTTATGTTTATGTACCTGAACACCCTTATTCTCGTTTTGACTTTAGATAGTTTTCAAAGGCTTCTTTGATAACTGAATGTTTTTCGTCTTTATCTGCATCACTGTTCCAATCTGTTCCATCTGTTGCGTTTTTTATCATATATGAAGTGCTCCACTCCTTAATATCGTGGTCATATATATCATAAGTTATTTTCTCCATTGTACCATCGTCAACATTAAGATAATAACCGCATCCATAATAACCTCCGATTGGGTAATTGATGTAAAATGCCATTTGTTCTCCGTTGGCAAAATTATAAAAGCTGATTTTGTCGATTGAAAATGTTTTTGCGCTATCATCCTTTGTAACATCCCAATTTTCAATATTATCATAAACAAGTTCAATATATTTAGCATCAGCGTCTGTAATCACGACGGAGCTTTCTGTATTTTCTACTTTTCCGCAGGCAGAGGTCAGTAAAATAATAAACATAGCTGTTATTAAAATAATAAGTTTTTTCATTTTGGTTTTACCTCTCCACATCCGCATGTTCCGACATAATTCTGATTTATCTTTCCGCATTTTGGGCATTGCCATTCACCTGTTTGCGGCTTGGTAAAGGTTATTACTTTTGGCGAACTGCAATTCAAACAATATTTAACACTATCTGCATTTAAGCGTCCACATTTAGGGCATTCCCATTGATTAGATGGAAAAAGACATTCTTTGTTATCAATATTATTTGATCGCAAATTTATATTGTTTAAGTACATATCATATGCTTTGTTTGCCGATGAGTTTACTTTTTGAATTGCACATGCAAAAATTACGGCAATTATTTCGAGAAATGCAGCAATCATCATGCCTGTGATATTTTCATCACGGTGATGATCTATATAAGATGATACATTTATTATAAAGACAATTGTTGCAGCAATTTCTAAAATAATGAATAGAACTACATACACCATTCGTTCAGGGTGTTTTGTATGATAGTCATCCATAAATTCTTCTTTACTTTTAATTCGCTCAGTCTTTCTCTCTGTATGCTGTACATTAAAATTCAGATTTGCATTTCGGTTAGAAAAATTATCCGATACAGAATTTCCTATTTGTGCACCGCAGTGCTGGCAAAACACACTTCCCTCATCAATTTGTTTTCCACATTTTTGACAATACATAATTCTCTCCTCAATTCATAATATATTATTTATTGCTTTAATTTGTTTTTCAACAATGTTCAATTAACGATTACAATAAGATTATATACTATAGTATAGGCATTGTCAACACTATAGTGCATATTTTATGCTTTTTATTACATTGTGTGCAAAATAAATGTGTATTAGTATAATTAAAAAGTACCCTAAAGAGCAGGATGAAGCATATGGAACGCACCGAACTTAACAAAAAGATAGGACAAAACATTCGGAAATATCGTTTAAAAATTGATATCAGCCAAGAAAATCTTGCTATGTCGGCAGGTCTGTATCCTGCATATCTCGGCAGACTTGAACGAGGTGAAAAGTGTCCCACAATAGACACACTGTATAAAATATCCTGTGCGCTCGGTATAACAATCAATGAACTTATTTGTTTTGATTCCAAAATCGACTCATCGCCAACTAATAATCAGGCAAAAATGCGAATTGAAGAAGCGTTAAAACAAATTCCTGACACACAACAATTGCGAATTGCAGAAATTGTTGAAAATATCGCAGTCATAATAAAAGAAGAAAAAAATCAGTAGTAGCGGCAGTAAGTGACCACCGCTACAGTATTACAATCACTTTGTCGAATTTATAAAGTTTGTTTTTAAATATAATTTCTACCGTTACTAACGGAAGAACACGGTTCGCCAATTGATTTGTGTGCAAACACAAATCAAGCAAAAGCAATTTTTTTGGTAAATAGCAAATATAAATTTCATATAACAAACGATTTGTATTAAGTCGAACCGATTTTACAATCGTTTCGATTGGCGAACACTGTTCGCCGCTACAGTATAACAATTGCTTTGTGGGATTTATCAAATTCGTTTTAACATATATTTTCTACCATTACCTGCGGGCGTCCAATGAACGCCCCTACATTTAAACAACAGCTTTTACACAAACAAAAACAGTCGGGAAGACATTGCTTTGCATTTTGCAAACTGTCTTCCCGACATTCATTTTCAATTTTCAATTTTTAATTTTTAATTACTTGCCCTTCCCCATATCATCATATCTGTCCAGAAACGAAACTTTATTATCGCCTTGTTTATATGAAATAATCGTATCGAGGTTGACATTTTCAACGCTGTGGAAAATGTTGCTTTCAATCTGGGGATTGATTTTCTTCAGATTTGCTATAAGCTGTTTTATTTCCTGTCGTTTTGAGCCTGTGTTGCTGTTCGGGGAACAGGTTGTGCAGGTGTCCGTAAAACGGCACGCACATTGAATGAAATTCAGCTTGTTGTAATCTCGCCAATGCTTGATTTCAGCCTCACGAACGAGGTAAAGAGGACGGATAAGTTCCATTCCCTCATAGTTTGTGCTGTGGAGCTTCGGCATCATCGTCTGAACCTGACCGCCGTAGAGCATACCCATAAGAATAGTTTCTATAACATCGTCATAGTGATGACCGAGTGCGATTTTGTTACAGCCGAGCTGCTTTGCCTTTTTGTAGAGATAACCTCTTCTCATTCTTGCACAAAGGTAGCAGGGATATTTGTCAACATTGTAAACAGAATTAAAAATATCTGTTTCAAAAACAGTTATCGGAATGTTCAGCCTACGGGCGTTGCTCTCGATTACATCACGATTTTCAACGCTGTAGCCCGGGTCCATTACAAGAAAAACAAGCTCAAACGGAAATTTATTGTGCCTTTTCAACTCCTGAAAAAGCTTTGCCATCAGCATTGAATCCTTGCCCCCCGAAATGCAGACAGCAATTTTATCGTTCGGCTCAACAAGCTTGTACTCGATTATCGCCGCAGTAAATCTGCTCCAAATCGTCTTGCTGAACTTTTTGCGGATGCTTTTTTCAACATCGGTTGCATAGTCCTCATTCTCGAATTGACTTCTCAACCAACTGTAATAACCGCCCTCAAGATTCACGGCATTGAATCCGTCATCACGCAGATTTTCTGCAAGCTCGTCACTTATCTGACCGCTTTTGCAACAGAGGACAACAAGCTTGTCTTTTGGCAAAAGTGAATTATCCTCTTTGATTTTTGCAAGCGGAATATTCTTTGCACCGTCAATGTGACCGTATTCAAACGAAATTTCATCTCTGATATCGACAAGAGTATATTCCTCGTCAAGCTTTCTCACCTGTTCTATTGTAATCTGATTGTTTTCCGATTTAAACATTCATAACCCTTCAATCTCTGTTTTTGCTGTTTTTTATTGCAACAATTGTTATATCGTCAAATTGCTCCGCATTTTCGGTAAAGTCCGTCAAAGCGTCATAAACTCCGTCACACACACCTTTTGCAGTCTGTTCGGCATTTTGACAGGCAGACACAAGTCTTTCGTTGCCGAAAAATTCATTATCCGCATTTGTTGCCTCATTCACACCGTCGGTGTAAAGGCAGATTATATCGCCGTTTCCAAATTCAGCGCTGTTCACAACATATCTTGCATCATCAAACACACCGAGCATTATACACGGCTTACATTCCAAAAATTCAGCCTTGCCGTTGCTCACCGCAACAGGCTTGTTATGACCTGCATTTATGTACAAAAAGCTGTCGCTGTTTTTGTCAAAAATCACGGCGAATGCAGTTACAAACATTCCCTCGGGATTTGACGAACAGAGTTCCCTGTTGATTTCTTCAAATGCCCTGTCGGGTTCTGCATTTTCGGTCATTTTTTCGTGGATAAGAGTCTTTGCAAAAGCCATAAACATTGCCGCCGCAACGCCCTTGCCCGACACATCACCGACTACTGCACATATTCTGCCGTCAGGCAATGCAAAGCAATCGTAAAAATCGCCGCCTACCTGTCTTGCAGACTCCATTCTTGCCGAAACATCAAAACAATCGGCAAAGACAACATTCTTTTCTCTCGCAATTATTCCGTACTGAATCCGCCTTGCAACCTCAAGCTCGGTTTCATTCTTAGCCTTTTCACTCGCAAGGGCGGAATTTTTTTCAACATAAGTTTCTACATCGTGAGCCATATCGTTGAAATAATCAGCCAAAAGCTGAATTTCATCGTCAGAGCCGAGTTTTATCGGCACAAACGCTTTCTTTGTATTTGTGCCGTCAGCCTTGTCGGAAAAGTATCCTCGAATTTTTTCAAAAATCAAAAGTATCGGATTATACATCTTTTTTCTGACAAACCGCATTACAAGCAAGAATACAATTGCCAGCACAACAAACAACGCAAGAACTCGCATTGCAGTATAGAAAATGATTTCCGTATAAATCTGCGTCAGCGAATAGTCCGCACCGATTAATGCGACAGGCTTGCCGTCATTGCCTTGAATCGCTGAAAATGCCGTGTAAAAACTACCGAAGCTATCGTTCTGATATTCGTAAGCCGTGACAAAGTTAGGATTTTCCCACGCCTCTTTTTCAGCGTCCCACAAGCTGTGGTCAACCTCTGCACCTGCACTTCTCATATTTAAAACATTCTCGTTTTCGCTGTCATCATCGGCAACAGTCATAACATATGTAACCTTGTTTTCGTCAAAATTCGGAATGTAAATGTACATATATTCAAGGTGATTCGTCTGACAAATCCACCTCAAGGTCTTAACGGCTTTCCGATATTCTTCGGAATCGGGATTATCAAGCAATGCGTTTATATCACAGCGTTCAAAAGTTTCTGTTGCAACCTTTGACGCACTTTCGGTCAGCTGTCGTGTAAACCGCCTTGTGCGCTGAATGTTTTCAATGCAATTGAGCGTACCCGAAACAATCACCGCCAAAATAAACAGCACAAGTATGTGAAAGAAAAGCCTTTTGAAAATTGACTTTTTGACTTTTATTTTGCCGATTGGTTTTTCGGATTTTTTCATTAACAGTCACCGCTTTCTTTCCACACACTTTTTCATCTTGTATTTTAACACGAATGTGCAATAAATGTCCACATTTTTATTCGTACGGTATGTCACCGTTCCCCATTCGTGTCGTAGTGGCGGATAATATCCTCCCGTCTGAAATATAGTCGCAATGCGTTGTACATAAATGTACTGCCTTTTGCTCATTATTTCAAACAGCGCTTTGCTCCCTTTATCCGCCACAGGCGGCGGTCGCAAGGCTACCCCTACAAGTATACATTTACTTTCATATAAAGCAATATAAAGCAAAAATTGCATCAATGCCGTATTCGGGCATCTGATGCAATTCCTTTATCCGAGTATCTTCTCGAATAGATTGCGGTGGCACACCGCCGACCACAATTTTCTATTTTCAATTTTCCATTTTCAATTAACAAAAAACAGCCGACTGCTTTGCAATCGACTGTTTAATAATCGGATTATATATCAATTACCATCTTGCGTCAAGTTCGGCTTTGGTGGCTCTTTTTTTCTTTCTTGCAACATATCTTGAATATCTTGAAAGCTTTCTGTCACGAAGGAAGAATACAAAAGCGATTGCGCCGAGGATAACTGCAACAAGCACAAACCAAAGACCTACATTTGCGGATCTCTGAACTGCGGCAACAAGAGTCGGTGTGCTTGCGGCATTTGACTTTGCAAGAGCCTTGTCGGCAGACTTTACGGACTGAACGGCAACGCTTGACGCTGTGTCCGAATAGTTCTGATTCTTTTCATTTGAAAGAATGAACTGCGACGCACCTGTTGAAGAAGGCATCTCAATCGGAGCGGCTGAAACCGCCGGAGAAACCTCGCCGCTTACAACCTCTGTTTTGGGGTTTGCAACTGCGTTGTCGCTGAACAGTGCGTTGTATGTTTTCTCATCAACAATACCTGTTGAATCGAGTGAATTCTGATTCTGGAAATTTGCAACAGCCTGCGCTGTATATTCACCGTAGTAGCCTGTTGCATCCATTGCAAAGTAGCCGAGCTTTATAAGCTGCTGCTGAATTGCAGTTACTTCATCGTTTTCGTCACCGTTCTGATACTGAACTGCCTCTGTTACAGGCTCTGTTGTCGCCTCTGTGGGAGCAGTTGTTTCTTCTTTGGGCTTGTCCTCAGTCTTTGTTGTTGTATCGGCTTTTGGAGCTTCGGGAGCATTCTCCGAATAAAGTGTATTTCTCGAATCGCCTGCAATACCGTCAACTGTAAGACCTGCGGCTTTCTGGAATGCCTTATAAGCCTCTTCTGTTGCGTCACCGAAGTAACCGTCAACTGCACCGTCATAATAGCCGAGGTCAGCAAGTCTTTGCTGAATCTTCTTTACCTCAGCACCCGATGAACCGTTCTTGTAAACACTCGGTGTGTTGCTTGAAGATGATGAGCTGCCTGATGAACTTGAAGAACCTGATGAGCCTGATGAGCTTGAACCCGACGAACTGCTTGAAGAAGTGTTTGAAGGAGTCTTGCTCGATCTGCCCTGTGAATCAAAGTAATATGTAGTACCGTCAATTGTTCTTGAAGTATTTACAATGTACTCGCCGTTTTCGTAGTAGTAGTAGTTGCCGTTAAAGCTTTCCCAACCGTTTGTTACATATGAAACTGCGGCAAGCTTGAACCAGTATGTCCAATTGTTATAACCGCCGATTGCCTCATAGCAAACACCGTATTCATCACCTCTTGCGTCAACCTCCATACCGTTGCCGACATAGACACCGACATGACCGGGACGCCAAAGTCCAAGACCGTGAACATTAGGAATGCCTGCGCTTACCGAACCTGTTTCGGTAGCCGTTTCAAGCTGTGGATTACCGCATCTTTCGCCGCCGGCATATGAATAGATAAGACCTGAACAGTCAACTGCTCCGGGGGTTGAACCGCCGTAAACATATGACCATCCGCTGTTATAGGCATTGAGTGCCCATTCTGCAAGACCTGCACCCGTGCCTTTTGCACCGGCAGAAAATGAAGAACCGAATACGCATACACTTGAAAGTGTGAGAACACTCAGAATGATTGCAGTAATCTTTTTTATTCTCTGCATCGTTAATTACCTCCATTTTTATCAGAGAGTCAAAGCTCTTACAGAAAAATAACGACCGACTCAAAGTACAGTCCGTTTTAATCTGTACGGAAGATTTGACCGAAAAATTGTTACCAAATCTGACAGTAAATTACAAATCAGGTTACACCTTGATAACAACATTGTAACCATTATAACATCACCCTTTTAAAAAATCAACCCCAAAGCCCGTATTTTTTGCTAATTCAGAAAATTTGATGCAGTTTTACTCACAAAATCTTCATTTCAAGCACCAAATTAAAGCGAATTATTACAAAATTTGTAACCTTTTGTAATATTTACAGAGTACCGTCAACATAAATTTCGCATTAAAAAAGCAACTCCCGCACCAAGCATTTGGAGCGGGAGCTGCTTTTATTCGGTTTCCGTAATACAATTATGAAAAAAACAGAGGAGAGAAAATTTCAAAATGAAATTTTGCTGAGTAAAATATGAATTAAAAATACATTTATACGACATTACTGGTATTCGCAAACACTTGCCCATTTGAGAAGGAACTCTCTCTCTTCGGGTTTACCCTTAACAGACTGTGATGCGGCTACAATCGGAAGCCAGCGGTCAACATATTGACGGGCTGTGTCGGTCTTTGTGCAGTAAAGCTTCATATACTTTTCTGCAAGCTCTTCCTGATGATTCAAACGGAACAAGAGGTAAGTTCTTGCGGCATCGGCTGAACCGTTACCCTGTGTTGCGTGTGACCAGTCAATAACATACGGTGTACCCGACTCGTCAATGATAACATTACTCGGGTTGAAATCGCCGTGACAAACCTTTGTGTGGTTCGGCATACCGTTAAGACGGGTTTCAAGCTCATATCTTGTTGTTGCGTCAAGGTCGGTTTCGCTGATTTTGCGTTTCATCTTATCCTTGAGTTTGTTAAGCAACGGTGCTTTTTGGCTGAGGATTTTAACCTGAATGTCAACAAAGAGATTTAGGTATTCGTCCTCTTTTTCGGGATGCTCTGCCATAAGCTCCGCAAGAGTTTTGCCCTCGATGAAGGTGGAGATGATTGCCCATTTTCCGTCAATCTTTGTAACCTCTTCAATTTTCGGAATATTGAGTCCTGTTTCCTCAACTCTTGCCTGATTAAGAGCCTCGTTAAGAATATCTGATTTCGGATAACACTCGTCAAAAACTTTGGCTGCAAGCGCACCGTCTTTATAAACTACCTTGTTCTCTCTTTTTGCAAGAACTGTATCTAATTTCATAATAAAGCCCCTTTCGCTTTAAAATATTAAAAATTCATCAAGCAATCTTTCATTGCTTCGGTTATATTATACAACAATTTCAGGGGTTAGTATAGTGTAAAAATAACAAAATAATTTTAATTTTCTTTGTGCATTTAGCAAATGCAAATAAAATATTTTTTACCTTTCAAACAAAAAGAGCAAGATATTTTATGCGAAGTGCATAAAAATTCGTTAAACTTTTAACTAAATATTTGTGAAATTTTTAACATTCTTTTGTGCATTGTGCATAATGGTTTGTAATATTAAAAGCACATTACGCCCAAGAGAAAGTTTATTTAAATTGAAAGTTGAAAATGGAAAATGGAAAATTGCGGTCGGGCAGACAGTCTGTAATGTAAAAAAACATATTATGCCCGAGCGTAGCATTGTAATTGTTCGCACAATCCTGTAGGGGCGTTCATTGGACGCCCGCACGGCGAGCCGCCGTACCCAATTCGTGTAGATAGTTTGTAAATATCCCAAAACATATTATGTCCGAGCGGAAGTTTATTTAAATTGAAAGTTAAAAATGGAAAATTGCGGTATTATCCATATACAACAAAACACCCTGCCACGGGGGCAGGGTGTTTTGTAATTATGCTTTACGAGATAGATTAAACAGTCTCGCTGTTGTTGCCATAGTAAGCATTGAGGTACATCTGCTTGATTTCCTTGAAGAGCGGATATCTTGGGTTTGCACCTGTGCACTGGTCATCAAATGCCTGCTCTGTCATAGCGTCAAGACGGTTGAGGAAGTCCTCTTCGTCCGGAACATAATCCTTGATAGAGCTCTTGATGCCAACTCTTGCCTTGAGGTCGTTAACAGCCTTGATAAGGTTTTCAACGCTCTCTGTATCGTTCTTGCCGCCGAGGCCGAGGTAACGAGCTACTTCAGCATAACGAGCGAGTGTGTGCGGGTGATCATACTGTGGGAATGTACCCATCTTAGCAGGAACTTCTGCTGAGTTGAATCTGATTACCTGCTCAAGCATAAGTGCGTTAGCAATACCGTGCGGTACATGATGGAAAGCACCGAGCTTATGAGCCATTGAGTGACAAACACCGAGGAATGCGTTAGCGAATGCCATACCTGCCATTGTAGCAGCGTTAGCAACCTTCTCACGAGCAACAGGCTCGTTCATACCGTTGTCATAGCAAGCAGGGAGATACTCGAAGATAAGCTTGAGTGAACGGAGTGCAAGACCGTCTGTGAAATCTGTAGCCATCATTGAAGCATAAGCCTCAAGTGCGTGAGAAACAGCGTCGATACCTGATGCAGCTGTAAGTCCCTTAGGACCGCTCATCATGTTGTTAGCATCAACGATTGCCATATTAGGCATAAGCTGATAGTCAGCAAGCGGATACTTAACGCCTGTATTCTGGTCTGTGATAACTGCGAAAGGAGTAACCTCAGAACCTGTACCTGATGATGTTGGGATAGCAATGAAGTATGCTTTCTCACCCATCTTCGGGAATGTGTAAACTCTCTTACGGATATCGCAGAAACGCATAGCCATATCCTGGAAGTCAACTTCCGGATGCTCATAGAGAACCCACATAATCTTGCCGGCATCCATTGCTGAACCGCCGCCGAGTGCGATAATGCAGTCAGGCTCAAACTTACGCATAGCCTCTGCACCCTTCTGAGCTGAAATAAGTGATGGGTCAGGCTCAACATCTGCGAATGTTGTATATGTGATGCCCATTTCATCGAGCTTGTCTGTGATTGGCTTTGTGTAGCCATTCTTATAAAGGAATGAGTCAGTAACGATGAATGCTCTCTTCTTACCCATTACATCCTTGAGTTCCTGAAGAGCTACAGGCATACAGCCCCTCTTGATATAAACCTTTTCAGGTGCTCTGAACCAAAGCATATTTTCTCTCCTCTCGGCAACTGTCTTAATATTGATAAGGTGCTTGCAACCAACATTCTCAGAAACAGAGTTGCCGCCCCATGAACCACAGCCAAGTGTGAGTGAAGGAGTAAGCTTGAAGTTGTAAAGGTCACCGATACCACCCTGTGAAGAAGGTGTGTTAACAAGGATACGGCAAGTTTTCATTCTTGATGCGAACTCGTCAATCTTTGCTCTTTCGTTTACAGCGTCAACATAAAGTGAAGATGTGTGACCGTAACCGCCGTCAGCAATAAGATGCTCAGCCTTTGCAATAGCATCTTCAAAATCTTCAGCCTTGTACATAGCGAGTACAGGAGAAAGCTTCTCGTGAGCAAACTCTTCGCTGATGTCAACTGATTCTACCTCACCGATAAGAACCTTTGTTTCCTCAGGAATTGTTACACCTGCAAGAGCTGCGATTGTAACAGGCTTCTGACCAACAATCTTAGCGTTAAGAGCGCCGTTGATGATGATAGTCTTTCTAACCTTCTCTGTCTCTTCCTCGTTAAGGAAGTAGCAGCCACGAGCCTTGAATTCCTTCTTAACTTTGCTGTAAATCTTCTTTTCAACGATAACAGACTGCTCTGAAGCACAGATCATACCGTTATCAAATGTCTTTGAGTGGATAATTGAGTTAACTGCGAGTAAAATGTCAGCTGTTTCATCAATGATAGCAGGTGTGTTACCGGCGCCAACACCGAGTGCAGGCTTACCTGATGAATAAGCAGCCTTAACCATGCCGGGGCCGCCTGTTGCGAGGATGCAGTCAGCTTCCTGCATAAGTGTGTTTGTGAGTTCGAGTGAAGGAATATCAATCCAGCTGATGATACCCTCCGGAGCGCCTGCCTTAACAGCAGCTTCAAGAACAACCTTGGCAGCCTCAATTGTGCTCTTCTTAGCACGGGGATGCGGGCTGATGATGATACCGTTTCTTGTCTTAAGACAAACGAGTGTCTTGAAGATAGCGGTTGAAGTTGGGTTTGTTGTAGGAATAACGGCAGCGATTACACCGATTGGCTCAGCAATCTTCTTAATGCCGTAAGCCTTGTCTTCCTCAAGAACGCCGCAAGTCTTAACATTTCTGTAAGCATTGTAAATATACTCAGATGCGAAGTGGTTCTTGATAACCTTATCTTCTGCAACGCCCATGCCTGTTTCTTCAACAGCCATCTTAGCGAGCGGAATTCTCATCTGGTTAGCAGCTGTAGCGGCAGCAAGAAAAATCTTGTCAACCTGCTCCTGTGTGTAGGTAGCAAAAATTTTCTGAGCTTCTCTTACTCTTGCAAGGGCAGCTTCAAAGCTTTCTGCGTTATCTACGATAGGATACTCTTTTGTACTCATTTAATCTACCTCTTATCTTGCATAATTATATTAGATTCAGCAAAGCTGAAAATGATATCAAATTAATTTGCCTCAATTACTCGGCTTTCTCGGCAGCCTTACCGCTTGCCTTTGATGCCTTTGTTGCCTTTGTTGAAGAACTGCCTAAGTCAGCCTTGAATTTAAGGTTGTTTTTCTTAGCATAGTTCTGGGCATATGAACCGCTTGCTCCGTGGATTGTAACTTCCTTACTGCATTCTGCGAATACATTGTCGGGAATACTTGTAATACAAGCCGGAATTGTAATGTCTGTAAGCTCACGCGACTGATAAAAAGCATATTCATCAATCTTTGTAAGTTTACCGCTGTCGGGAAGGACAACATTGTTAAGTGCCGCACCCGAAAAAGCTCTCGGTCCGATTTCTTTGAGTGTACTCGGAAGCTTGATTTCTCTTAACTCAGAGCAGTTAAAGAACACGCTGTTGTTAAGGATTTCAAGACCTTCGGAAAGATTTACCTTTGTGAGGCTGTGACAGCTTGAAAAGGCATAATCTTCAATCTGCTTGATACTTGACGGAATTGTTACTTCCGTAATTTTGGAGTCATTGAACACGCTTGCACCGATTACGGTAACTTTGTAGTTCTTGTAGCTTTCGGGAATTTCAATAACCGTGTCAGAACCTGTGTACTTTGTAATCATAAGTTCTTCCTGATTGATAATGAAAAATCCGAAATCTCCGTTTGTAAGGTCAGGCTCTGTCGGCTCAACCTTGTAGCCGGGCTTACTGCTTTTTGATGATGTGTTGTCGTCACAACCGCATCCTGAGAGTCCGACCGCTGCTGATGCGCACATTGTGCACGCCATCAGAAAGCAAAGAATTCTTTTCATTTTTCTGGATCCTTTCAATTGTTGTTTCAGAGTTTAGCTAATTCTTGTTTGATTCTATTTTATCATCTTTGTTAAATATTTGTCAATGTTTTTTTGACCATTTTTCTACTTTTATCGGGTTCAATAATAATTACAAAAAGATTACACACTTATTGTTGCACTTCTCACAAAAAAGATAAAAATCCCGTAAAATCCGCTGTTTTTTGCGGTAAAAAATGCAAGAAAAATCCTCAGAAACTGCCGTTTTCGGCATATCATTGACGAATCAATCGACCAATGTCATATTTTCACAATAGGCGTTGTAAAATCAAGACCGCTCCTTTTTGGAATTTCATACGCAAGTGCCGAAATATCGTAGGCTAAAATGTCCTTTTCAAGCAACGCCTTTGTGTTGCCGCCTGTTCTGATACCGTTGCTTGCAGAGGTGACAATATTCAGTCGGCAGTCTTTGAGCAATTCCGCACCCTCGTTTGTAAAACCTAAAACACGGACATACTCAATCGGGATTTGCGTATGAGATTTTTCAATTCCGAGCAATGCACAGGCGAGTATTCTCCGTATGCGTGCATGAGTGTAGCGCTTTGTCTTTACAAGGTCGGCAATTTCTGATGAGGTACTGCAACGCACTGCCGCATCGGCAATTCTGTTTTCAAGCCCCTCACCCACATCGGGCAGTTTTGCAATGTCCTCTCTTGTCATAGTACGCAGGCGGTACAATAACGGTCTGTCAAGATTTTCGGGGAATGTGATTTCATCGGGAATATACGGAGCGTACTTCTTCGCATTTTCACCGTTACGCAACATTTCTCTTATGTGTGACGCAGACGCAAAGCCCTCGCCCGCAATTCGGCTGTCGTGTGCAGCACCTGTTCTTGCAACCGAGAACGGCTCAACACCCGTACCGTTCAATGCCTTTATATACTCAACGCCAAGAATATTGTTCGGTTCGCAGAGTACGGACGAAATCTCATCACCGAAAACCATTTTGACGGCGTTTTCAAGTTCACGGGGGTAGTATCCGCCGTTTTTCATTCCGTCACGCACAAGAGCCTGTACCCTTTCATCACAAACAGCTTTTGCGGATTTTTTGAGCAGTCCGCAATCACCGCTTTCACTGCCAAAGGCAAGGTGATTTGTGCATTCAAAAGCCGATGCAATCGCAACACCTGCCTTTGCAAAGCCCTCAGCCCCCGAAAGTGAGAACACAACTGGCAGTTCAAGCACCAAATCCGCACCGTTTTCAAGGGCAGATTTTGCACGGACAAATTTGTCGCACACGGCAACCTCACCACGCTGGGTAAAGCTGCCGCTCATAATTGCTATGACCGGCTCTTTAAGCACATTTTTTGCACTTTCGAGCAAATATTTATGACCGTTGTGAAACGGATTGAATTCGCAGATGACAGCTGTTGCCATAACTATTCCTCCGAAGCCTTTATTTCGCATACATATTGTAAAAAACACTTGAAAACATACATAATTTGGAGTATCATATGTATGTGTGACCTGTCAATTTTGAAAAGTCTTTTTCTGATTTACATTATAGTATAAAATATGACGACAGGCAAATATATTTCTTATATTTTAAACTGAAAACAACTACCAAAGGGGACGATTGTAATGAAAATTCTCGTAATCAACGCAGGCAGTTCCTCGCTCAAGTACCAGCTTATTGATACTGACAACGAGGCAGTTCTCGCAAAGGGTAACTGTGAAAGAATCGGTCAGAACGGTGCTTTCATTGGTTTTAAAACACCCGACGGCAAAAAAATCAACCGCAAAACACAGATGCTTAATCACACTCAGGCTTTTGAGGCTGTTAAAAATGCACTCATAGATCCCGAATACGGTGCAATCAGCGATTTGTCCGAGGTTTCCGCCGTAGGTCACAGAGTTGCGCAGGGCGGTGCGTACTTTGACAAGTCGGTGCTTGTAAATAACTCGGTAATCAATAAAATCAGAGAGCTTGCTCCTCTTGCACCTCTTCACAACCCTGCACATCTTCAGGGCATTGAGGCATGTACAAGGGTTTTCGGTCCGAAAGTTCCGCAGGTTGCGGTTTTTGATACTGCTTTTCACCAGACAATGCCCGAAAAAGCATTTATGTATGCAATACCTTACAAATATTATGAAAAGTTCGGTGTAAGAAAGTACGGCTTTCACGGCACATCTCACCGTTATGTTTCCGAAAAAATGGCTGACCTTATGGGCAGAAAAAAGGAAGAGCTCAAGCTTATTACCTGTCACATCGGCAACGGTTCTTCAATCACAGCCGTAAAGGGCGGTAAGGTTATCGACACTACAATGGGACTTACTCCTCTCGGCGGTTTTATGATGGGTACCCGTTCAGGTTCACTTGATCCGTCTGTTATCACATTTATCGCTGAAAAAGAGCATCTCACTCCCGAGGAAATGTCAAAGATTCTCAACAAGGAATCGGGACTTTTGGGAATTTCGGGTGTTTCGTCTGACGACCGTGATGTTTGTGCAGCCGAGGCAGACGGCAATATGAGAGCTCACCTTGCCCACGAAATGCTTTACTACCAGATTGCAAAGTACATCGGCAGTTATTATGTAGCGCTCGGCGGTTGTGACGGCATCGTATTCACGGCAGGTATCGGTGAAAACCAGCCTATGCTCCGTGAAAAGGTTTGCGACTATCTTGAATGCCTTGGCGTTAAGTTGGATAAGGAATTCAACAAGCAGGCTACATGCGGTGTTACAGGCACACTCTCAACTCCTGATTCTGCAATCAGAGTTGAACTCATTGCAACCGACGAAGAAATGGTTATTGCAAGAGATACAAGAGCCATTGTTGAGGCACTTTAATTGAAATAAATCTGCCACGCAGTAAATATTACATAAGAAAACAGGTTGTCATATAACAGCCTGTTTTTTGTTTATGGTTATTTTACGGCGAGCCGCCGTTCCCCTTTCGTGTAGACAGTTTGCAATGTAAAAAACATATTATGCCCGAGCGAAAGTTTTTTGAAATTGAAAGTTGAAAATGGAAAATTGAAAATTGCGGTCGGGCAGACAGTTTGCAAAATGCAAATCATTGTTGCCCGACTGTTTTTGTATATATAGAAGTTGCGTTTAAATGTATGGGCGGATATCATCCGCCCGCAAGGCTACCCCTACTGCAAAAACTACGAATCCGCAACTGTTCCGTCCGTCACGGTGTCGCTTGTGTCCCTGAATAAAAGTGTAATGCACCAGATTGCGGAAAGTCCGACAAGGATATAAACAATACGGCTTATGATTCCTGTCTGTCCGCCGCAAATCCACGCAACAAGATCAAACTGAAAAATGCCGACACTTCCCCAGTTGAGTCCGCCGATAATAAGAAGCGTCAATGCTATTTTATCGAGCATTCAAAGTCCTCCTTTGTATTTGCTGAAAATAGTATTGACGCAATTTTTCGTTTTATTCAATTTAAATCAGAATTTAATTAACAATGCAAGGAGCAAAATCAGCACTCCGAGGAAAATTACCGCACCGCCGATCATTCTTGTGATTTTTACGGCTTTCTGAATTTTGAATTTTGAAATCATATTTTCCGTGGGAAACGGAAGAATAATGAGCATAATTCCGAGAATTACACAGCTTGCAAGTGAGACGGTAAGACCGACCTCTCTTGCAAACGAGAGCATAAAAAGTCCGATTGGAATTCCGAACACACAAATCATATTGATTACCGCAAACAGCTTGCCGAAACGCTCGCCCTTTTCGTAAAATTTATTTGCTTTAATATGACACTCATCATCACAATACTGGTCAAAATACGATATCTGTTTTCCGCAGAATTCACATTTTTTCATGGACACACCTCGTTGTTTCATTTTAAATCGTTTACAGAATATTTTAACACACAAATCGACATATTTCAACTTAAATAAATGTACATTTTCGGGTATATGCTTTGTTGAAAAAATTTTTGCAATGTGGTATGCTGAAAAGAGGTGATTTTATGGAGAGCTTTTTCGTTGCGCTTAATGCGGTTCTGCCGATGTTCATAATGCTTTTCATCGGTTTTCTTGTGAGAAAATTAAAAATTTTGCAGGACAGCTTTCTGCCTCAGCTTAACAAAATTGTTTTCAATGTATTTTTTCCGTTTCTGATGTTCAATAACATCTACGGCTCAGATTTTTCAAGCGTTTTCAGTCCGAAGCTGCTTGCCTTTGCGGTTATTGGCGTGTTCACGATTTACTTTTTGTCAATCGGGTTTACACTACTTGTTGAAAAGTCAAATTACAGCCGTGGTGCGATGATTCAGGCGATTTACCGCAGTAATTTTGTCCTTATGGGACTTCCGATTGCGGCGAATATTTTCGGCAAGGATAAGCTTGGCATGACAGCCGTGCTTGTTGCTGTTGTTGTTCCGATTTACAATATGCTTGCCGTCATCACGCTTGAAATTTTCAGAGGACAAAAGATAAATGTGCTGAAAATTTTAAAAGGCATTGCCAAAAATCCTCTGATTATCGGCTCTGTACTCGGACTTTTGTCTGTTGCGTTCAATATAAGCCTTCCGGAAACAATTGACAAAACGGTTTCGGATATTGCGGCGGTTGCAACTCCGCTCGCGCTGATTGTACTCGGTGCGTCTGTCACATTTGACAGCATAAAAGGCTGTTCACGCAACCTCATAATCTGCATAATCGCAAGACTTGTTGTTGTGCCGGCACTTTGTCTGGGTACGGCGGCGCTTATAGGAATCAGAGGTGTTGACTTTGTGTCGCTTATCGGACTTTTTGCATCGCCGTGTGCGGTTTCGTCATTCACAATGGCTCAGCAAATGGACAGCGACTTCAAACTTGCAGGTGCGGCGGTTGTGTTCACTTCGATTTTAGCGTGTTTCACGATGTTTTTGTGGATTTTCTTCTTCAGACAGGCAGGTTTCTTTTGATAATCTGCATAAATTTCAGACACATGATTTATTCAATGTGTAAAGTTAAACGATATTATTACTATCAATAACAAAAAATAGCATAATAGTCTTGACTTTTATTACTGTTAGTGTTAGAATACTCGCATAGGGTAACGGTTTGCAGGAAATAACTTGAAATCCTGCAAGGTTAAACTGTTACTTTATTAAACAGCTATTTCCTTCTTTTTTTATTATTTTGTGGGCGTAAGAAAACGGAGTGCGTAATGCACTCCGTTTTCTTTTATACGAATTTTCTGAATATAACAAAATAATTGCAACACCGTAGCATCCGCCCATACATTTAAACGCAACTTCTATATATACAAAAACAGTCGGGCGACAATGATTTGCATTTTGCAAACTGTCAGCCCGACCGCAATTTTCCATTTTCAATTTTCAACTTTCAATTAAAAAAACTTCCGCTCGGGCATAATATGCTTTTAATATTACATACTATCTTCCCGAACCGGGTGCAGCGACACGCTGCCGATCAATCTGTTTTTTGATTTTGTCAAAGGTTACACCGTATTTTTCGGCAATGTCTTTGGCATAGCTTACACCTTGAGGCGGAGCGATGAAAACCTTGAACGAACGCTGTCCGTTTTCGACACCTGTTACCAGACTTTCAATCTTGCTGTCGCCCTTTACGGTTGTGTTCACCTCGTCAAGATTGCGAGCCAAATCGTGCATATGGGTATTAAAAATCGCCCTTGTGCCGAGATATCGCATTGATTTGACAACATCACGGGCAATGTACAAGCCCTCGGCAACATTGGTTGTTGCAAGGCTTTCGTTGAGCAAAAGCAGGCTGTAACGGCTTGCCGAGGAGAAAATTTCGGCAAGTCTTTTGCTTTCTTCACCGAGTCTGCCGAGGTCAACGGTATCGTTTTCATCAGCAGGAAAATGCGTAAAAATGCTGTCGCACGGGCTGAATTTCATCTGCGTTGCGGGAACATATATTCCGTTCTGAGCAAGCAGAAACGCAAGTCCGACCGCCTGAGTAATCGTGGTTTTACCGCCACGGTTCGGACCTGTCAGAATGTAAATTCGCCTGTCATCGTTAAAATCAATATCGTTTGTGACAATATCCAAATTCTCACCGTTTGCCGATTTTATGCCGAGTTTGAGGTTGTAAATATCTCTAAGACAGCAGTTTCTGTCCTCTTTCGGCAAAACTTCTGCCTTGCACAGCGGAAGATTTTTCTTTTTCATCTTATCACAAAGCTCTGCAAAACGAATATAGAAAATGATTTCGGGCATAAGCGAAACGAACGAGTAGCCGTTGACATTGACATATCTGTTAAGCATTGATTTTATGTCATTTACGGTTCTGCGGAGGATATCGGTCACAACATTTTTGAGTGCGTCAGACATAGGATCTGCGCCGGTCAGCGAGCTGTTCATAGTGTGGTTTACATCCTGCTGAGCGCCCACAACAAACTGTCCCAGCCCGAACTGAGAGGTTGACGGATTGGACGGATGAAAGCTTAAAAATCCAGAAACATCGTTGCCGTGGTGCAGTTCGCTGTCACGGTTTGTAAACTTCATAAATCTTTTGAGAATACCGCTGTCGGTAAATTCTTTGTCATTGAGTGAGATTACACCCACACTCTTTGGGCGGAGCAAATCGTCAAGATTCACACCGAGTGTAATGCTCTTGAGCTTTTGAGCCCTTGCAAGCGTATCTATTATATCCTTTTTTAGTTCGGGAAAACCGCTGTCATTGTAAATTGACTGAACATTTTTCTTGAGTTCAAGCAGACCCTGCGACTTTACTTCAATTGTTTCAAGCGTATTTTTTATTCTTGTAATGCAATCGACATAGCCGTCCATTTCACGAAGTCGGTTTACAAGCTGCCACAAGGAAGATGCCTCGGTATCCTTTTGAAAGCGCTCAATTTCACGCAAATCGTTCAGCTTTACAAGAAGTGCGGATAGATCATCACGAAGTTTCGGAAAACGAAGAAAATCATCAAAAACATCGCAACGATATTTTATAACTTCCTCGTCATCCGTAATATTTATCAGCAGCTGCTTTATGCTGTTGCGTTCATACTGCTCTTTTGTGAGAGCGTCACATATATAATCAACCGACAAATCATTCAGCGCCTCTTTGTTGAGAGTTCTGTAGGATGCATTTGAATTTGTCGGGTGCAATAAGCTGAAATTTTCCATAATTCACCGCCGAAAAAATTTGCCGTATAACGGCTTTAATTGAATGATAGCACAAAAAATTTTTGTTTTCAACCGACAAATCGAAAATTTGCACTTTGGCTGATTGTGTGATATCATAGCTTTGGAGCAGATTGCTCTCAAAAACAAAATAACGGCCGGGAGGATTGACTTATGGATAAAAAGATGCTTGACAGAATTAACGAGCTTGCAAAAAAGAAAAAGGAACAGGGACTTACCGAGGCTGAGCAAAAAGAACAGAAAGAGCTGTACAAAATTTATCTCGGTGAAATCCGCACACAGTTCAACGCAACACTTGACAATGTAAGCGTTGAAGAAAAGGACGGCACTGTAAAACCGTTCAAAGAGGCATACAAAAAGCCGTATGACAAAAACTGATTTTGACATTCAAACAGAAGTCATGCGAAAATTTAATTACACAGTCAAACAAAAAAGCAGTTCCGATTTTGTGGTGACCCCAAAAAGTTAGACTTGAAAGCGTAGTGGCTTTTAGCTGCTACGC
>OLRZ01000670.1_pt1 | contig 27239 bp, 28 predicted proteins | sample 1671931 | NCBI WGS metagenome assembly OLRZ01 (sample SAMEA3136627, study PRJEB25190) | human gut metagenome | reverse complement strand
TATGCGAAATAAGAAGGCTTTGCCGTCGCCGAACGTTGTAGTTCCTATTTTATTTATGCATGCTCCCTGATCTTCTTCCTGATGGAAAGGACGCAGGAAGGGGAGTCACTCAGTTCATCAATTCCCATATCAAGGAAGGTCTCTGTCAGAGTCAGATCTGCGCCAAGCTCACCGCAGATGCCTTTTTTATGGGCATTATCTATTACCATACGGATCATACGAAGGACTGCCGGATGGTGCGAATCATAGAACTCATCCAGTTCACCGTTCTGTCTGTCGATCGCCAGCGTATATTGGGTCAGGTCATTGGTACCGATACTGAAGAAATCCCCTTCCCCTGCCAGCTCTTCACTGACCATAACTGCTGCAGGAGTCTCGATCATTACACCAAGCTCTACTTCCTTAAAGGAAATTCCCTGATCCCTCAGCTCCTGCTTTACTTCTTCCACGATCTCCCTGATCCGGCGGATCTCCTTTACCGAAATGATCATGGGGAACATGATGGTAATATTTCCATAATTGCTTGCCCGGTAAAGCGCATGAAGCTGTGCCTGAAGATCTCCGGACGCTTTAAGCAGATCCGGATGGCACGAAAGCCCATAGCCGGGTTTTCTTCCTTCTTCAGGTCTAAATATCCGATCTGCTTATCTGCACCGATATCCAGTGTCCTTATGATCACCTTCTTGCCTGCCATGGTTTCTGCTACAGACTTATATACCTGGAACTGCTTGGATCAAAGAAGTTCTTGACTGCACTGGTAATACCATTTACCTGAGTAAAGGTTCCGATTCCGAAAAGTCCTACGCCCACGCCAAAGAAAGCGAAGATCTTGGCAAGCCATTTCCACTTTTCGCCCATACCCTTTTCTATGTAATAAAAAGGACTTCCGATGATATGTCCATCCTCTGCTACCACACGGTACTTTACAGCAAGCAGACACTCAGAATACTTGGTTGCCGTACCAAGAAGAGCTGCGATCCACATCCACAGAAGAGCTTCCGGCCCGCCTGCTACAAGGGCAGTTGCCACACCAACGATATTTCCGGTACCGATCGTAGCGGAAAGTGCTGTACAGAGTGCCGCAAAGCTGGATACCTCGCCATGCTCGCCGGACTTCTCATTGGCTCTGATCAGACAGATGGTCAGAAAGATACCTGCGGAAAGGATTGTACATGAAATAAGTTGCCGGAAAGCACGTATATTTGTTAACCAGTCTGTGCACTATGGCAACTTATGAATGGGCACGGCTGAACTGTTACGTTTCTTCAGTCCTTTAACGTCCTGACTTATTATCTGGCCTTCCGCCTCTTTTGATGCCACACTTCATTCTCTCCGGTACGGATGGAAATATTGCCGTCATTGGCAGCCACAAAGTTTCTCACATACATCCTATGGCCGATATCCGGAATGGCTTTCTTTGCTTTCTTTTCGCTCATGTAGACAGCTTTGCTCATACCTTTGCTGCCTCCTTTTTCCTGCGGATCTGTGCAAGAGATTCTGTAAAGGGTGCTCTGGCGATACCATACTCTGTGACGATTCCTGTGATCAGCTCGTGATCTGTCACATCAAAGGCGGGATTAAAAACCTTCACGCCCTCCGGTGCCATACGCTCCTTATACCACATCTCTGTTACCTCCTCTGCGGGACGCTGTTCAATGTTGATCCCATCCCCGGTCGGGGTATCAAAATCAATGGTGGAAGTAGGGGCACAGACATAGAAAGGAATGCCATAGCGTTTTGCCACTGTGGCTACCACACTTGTTCCGATCTTGTTGGCTGCATCTCCGTTGGCAGCTACCCTGTCACAGCCGACAAACACCGCATTGACCCAGCCCTTCTTCATCACTGTGGCTGACATGTTATCGCAGATCAAAGTCACATCCACACCTGCAGAATGCAGCTCGTAGGCTGTCAGTCTTGCTCCCTGTAAAAGAGGTCTTGTCTCATCCGCAAATACATGGAAATGATATCCTCTCTCTTCTCCAAGATAAATGGGTGCTGTAGCTGTACCATATTTACAGGTGGCAAGCTGTCCGGCATTGCAGTGGGTCAGGATACCGTCCCCAGGCTTTACCAGTGTCAGCCCGTTCTCCCCGATAGCACGGCATACCCTGATATCTTCTTCCTTAATTTCGACTGCTTCCTGATGCAGCAGCTCCACGATCTCAGCTACCGTCCTTATTTCTTCCTCCCCTGCCCTTCTGCAGAGTGCATCCATCCGGTTTAATGCCCAGGACAGATTCACAGCAGTAGGTCTTGAAGAATTCAGATACTCTTTCTGCTGCGTAAACTGACGGTAAAAGGTATCAAAATCACTGCTTGCATTGTCTATATTTTCCATCTGGATCTGTCTTGCCAGCAAATAAATGCCAAAGGCTGCCGTCACCCCGATCGCCGGTGCACCACGCACCTGTAAAAGGTAGATCGCATTCCAGATCTCCTGTGCTGTCCGTAAGCGGATCAGTTCTGTCCGTCCCGGAAGGAGTGTCTGGTCAATGATCACAATACTGTGATCCTGATCATCTAATGCCACAGTTTCATAATTCATGATATTTTCTTTTTGATCCATATTAGCTTCCGCTCCATTTCTATTTTATTCTCAGACATTTTCCGTCAGCCCTCAGATACTCCGCCATCCCTCTGCGTATTTCTCTCCCTGGCTTCCAGCACATCCATGACAGTCACAAGCAGGCACAGGAACAACCCAAAGAAAACAGTCATCCTCTCCAGCCTGTTCCCCAGCCGTTTTACACTTTTCTGGATCTGCTTATTCCTCTCTCTTCTTCTTTTTTCCAACAGCCTAAGCTTCTGTTTTTCGAACTTGTCCATTTTCTTTCCTCTTATCTTTCTGCAATAATATCTCCATACTCACCTCGGCAGGCTTTAAGGAGATCATCCGGTTTCAGTTCGATCTGGGAACCGATCCTGCCGCCACTGACAATGATCGTCTCCTTTCCCCTTGCCGATTCGTCCAGCCTTGTCACAAACTGCTTTTTCATGCCGATCGCCGTACAGCCTCCACGGATATAACCAGTGATGCCGTTGATATCCTTTACATGGATCATGGCAACTGATTTTTCTCCGACCGACCTTGCCGCCTTCTTCAGGTCAAGCTCTGCCTCGATCGGGATCACAAAAACAAAGTAATTTTTGCTGTGCCCCTCTGTCACAAGTGTTTTATACACCTTTTCATGAGGCTGTGACAGCTTATCCGCGATCTGGATCCCATCAATAAATTCATCACATTCGTAAGTATAGTGGGTAAATGGGATCTTCTCTTTTTCCAGAATCCGCATGGCATTGGTTTTCACTTCTTTAGTCTTCGCCATCCTGATATCCTCCCTTTCTGTTGATTCAGCTGCGGAACCGGTTACAGCTGGCCAGCCACCAGCACCATCAGACTTCTCTCCTGCATGGAAAGGCTGCTGCCGGCAATGGAAAGAGCTCCATCCTCCGGTATTCCAGCCTTTAAATATTCCTTTCCAGTATCCGCTGCGATCTTCCATCCCATCCCTGTCGGGAGAGGCGGCAGGTACAGCTCCTGTCTTTCCCAGAACACGTTCAGGGCAAGGCATACCATATCCTCCTGTCCCTCTTCATCACAGCCTGCAAACACGACCCGTAGCACCTTACTGCTGTCGTCCATGCCCATGACCTGCATATCCGGGCAGCCTGTCCTGCTCCTTAAAAGTGCTTTCCTAAGGATCGCATGCTCCCTGCGGAAGCCGATCATATATTTGCAGAATTCATAGTGTTCCTTGTGCTTCTCCCTGTCTCTCCAATTCAGCCAGGAAGTTTCATTGTCCTGACAGTAGGCATTATTATTGCCAAACTGGGTATTCAGGAATTCATCCCCCGCAAAGAACATGGGCATTCCGCGGCTGCACATCAGGACAGCAAAGGCATTCTTTGCAAGCTTGTGACGGAGGAACAGCACGTTTTCATCATCGGTATCGCCCTCTACGCCGCAGTTCCAGCTTCTGTTGTCATCACTGCCGTCCGTATTTCCCCAGCCATTTGCCTCATTATGCTTCCAGTTGTAGGAATACAGGTCATTTAAGGTAAATCCATCATGACAGGTCAGAAAGTTTACGGAGGCATTCCTGCCTCTGTGCTCTGGATCATACAGGTCGGATGAGCCCGTGATCCTTCTTGCTGCCGTTTCCCACATACCGTAATTCCCCTTCAGATAATCACGCATGTCATCCCGGTATTTTCCATTCCATTCTGCCCATCGGTTCCAGGAAGGGAAGCTTCCTACCTGATACAGACCGCCTGCATCCCATGCCTCTGCGATCAGCTTAACATTCCCAAGCAGGGGATCAAAGGCAAGGCTCTGTAAAAGCGGTGGCTTGCTCATGGGTGATCCATCCTCATTTCTTCCAAGAATGGATGCCAAATCAAACCGGAATCCGTCTACATGATAGGTCGCTGTCCAGTAACGCAGACACTCCAGAATCATCTGCTGCACCATCGGGTGATTGCAGTTCATGGTATTGCCGCAGCCGCTGAAATTATAATAAAAGCCCTCCGGTGTCAGCATATAGTAAATATTGTTGTCAAAGCCCTTGAAGGAAAAACAGGAGCCAAGCTCATTACCTTCTGCTGTATGATTAAATACTACGTCTAAAATACATTCAATCCCGTTTTCATTTAATTCACGGATCAGACGCTTTAATTCATTGCCCTCACGGTTAAATTCCGTTTCTGCCGTATAGCTGGTGTTGGGAGCAAAAAAGCTGATCGTGTTATAACCCCAGTAATTCAACACCGGCCTTCCGTCTACCATGCGGAAGTCCTTCATCTCATCGAACTCAAATACCGGCATCAGCTCTACTGCATTGACACCAAGCTCCTTCAGATAGGGAATTCTTTCACGGAGACCATCAAAGGTTCCCGGATTCACTACACCGGAAGAAAAATGTCTCGTAAATCCTCTGACATGTAATTCATAAATTACCAGATCCTCCATGGGAATCCCTGGCTGTGTGGTGTTTCCCCAGTCAAAGTCATCCCGAACCACTCTTGCCTTATAAAAGTTGTTCTGTGGGATACCCCAGACACTCTGCCCGGTCACAGCCTTTGCATAGATGTCAAGCAGCACGTTCTTTTTATTAAAAAGAAGCCCCCTGCCCGGGTCATAGGGACCATCCACGCGGTAAGCATATTCAAAATCACAGATATTCAGCTCAAATACGATCATCGAATAGACCTTCCCGATCTTATAGCTTTCCGGAAAGGGGATCACCGCATAAGGCTCCTGTTCCATTCTTTTATACAAAAGCAGCTCACAGGAGGTTGCCCCATAGGAATAAACGGTAAAATTAACGCCACAGGGAATTGCTGTGGCGCCATTTATTTCATACATTCCGGGTCTTACCTCAAAGCCGTTGATTACATCCATAGGCACCATATGAATCCTGCTCATTGGTGCGATCAATTTGTTATCTTCCATCCTGTCCCCCAGATCAGTCCTGTTAGCCATCTGTCAAAAACGCTTATTCCTGCCCTATTATAACATATTACGGAACCTTGCGAGGAATTCTTTTGTTGCTTCCTCCTTCGGCTGTCCAAAGATCTGCTTTGCTGTTCCCTCTTCACAGATCACACCGTCTGCCATAAACAGCACATGGCTGGAAATATCTCTTGCAAATGCCATCTCATGGGTTACCACGATCATGGTAAGTCCCTCCCTGGCAAGCGCTGTCATAACCTCAAGCACCTCTCCGACCATCTGCGGATCCAGTGCTGACGTCGGCTCATCAAAAAGCAGGATCTCCGGTTCCATGGCAAGTGCCCTTGCGATCGCAACTCTCTGCTTCTGTCCACCGGAAAGCTGCCTCGGCTTTGCATTCACATAAGCACTCATGCCCACCTTATCAAGAAACCTTAAAGCCTTTTCCCTGGCCTCTTCCTTGCTTTTCTTTGCCACCTTGATCTGTCCCACCATACAGTTTTCCAGAACTGTCATATTGCTGAACAGATTGAAGCTCTGGAATACCATTCCCACTCTGGCACGGTATGCCGGCACATTCATCTTCCTTGCAGTGATATCCTCTCCATGATAAAGTATGCTTCCTCCATCTGGTGTCTCAAGCAGGTTGATACAGCGGAGCATGGTGGATTTTCCGGAGCCTGATGCACCGATAACAGAAACCACATCCCCGGGATGCACACTGAAGCTGATATCCTTTAATACAGAGTGGCTGCCAAAGGATTTCTCCAGATGGGACACCTCCAAAATACTGTTTTCCTGTGTTTTATTCTCTGAAACTGTCTGTTCCTGATTCATGCCATGCCCTCCTATCTGCTTTCCTTCTTGCCAAGCTGTAATCCGATATCCATCACATCTACGAGTTCATAATTATCGCCGCCGTCCATCTTCTTTTCCCAGAGTCTGAGCAGCCTTGATGTGATCAGGGTCATGGTCAGATAGATCGCCATAACGATCGTTGCAGACTCAAAATAGGTATACAGCGCCCCTGACACACTCTTGTGTACAAAGAAAAGGTCTACTACACTGATCACAGAAAGAACGGAGGTATCCTTGATATTGATGATCAGATTGTTGCCGATCTGGGGCAGGATATTCCGGAATGCCTGCGGCAGGATGACATTGATCATCGCCTGTACATGAGTCATGCCGATCGCCTTGGCTCCCTCCATCTGACCGGGATCTACCGAAATGATACCGCCTCTGACTGACTCTGCCATATAGGCTCCGGTGTTGATCGATACAACGAGGAATGCTGCCTGCCACATGCCAAGCTGCACATTGCATACCTGTGCCAGTCCGTAATAAATGAAAACAGCCTGTACGATCATGGGAGTTCCACGGAATACTTCTATATAAATACGAAGAATCACATTTACGATCCCAAGCAGAACGCGCTTGACAAGTGGATCTCTCCTTTTGTCAACCGGGATCGTCTGGATAATACCGGACAAAAAACCGATGATACAGCCGATAAACGTGGATACCAGTGCGATCACCAGTGTTGTTCCTGCACCCTTCAGGTACGATGTCCCGTATTTCTGTAAAATGTAAAAAATTCTTTCGATAAAACTCATATTGGAAATCATTCCCTGTTCTCCTTTTCTGTCTGGAAAAGGCCGGACATACTCTTAAAAGTATCGTATCCGGCCTCTAACATGTTCTTTATTCTCAGGATCTGTCAGCTTTTATTCTGCCAGCGGCTGTACACTGATCGCTTCCTGCATCAGACTGTTGAAGTCATCTACAGTCATCGTTTCCAGTACGCTGTTGATCCCGTCAAGCAGCTCTGTGTTTCCCTTCTTTACAGAAATACCGATGTTTACTTCCTCATCAGATACGGAAAAATCATCATCTGTACCGGAAAAATCAAGCAGCTTCATATCAGGATAAGCTGCACATGCTGCCATGGCTGTCGGCATATCAGTAACAACCAGATCTGTTCTTCCGCTTTCCAGTGCTACCAGCATAGCCGGTGCAGATTCCTGCGCGGGCTGGATGTTGGCATCCTCGATCTGGGAAAGGCAGTTGTCATACCAGATCGTACCAAGCTGTGATGTACAGGTGGCTCCCTTTAAATCTGCAAGTCCTGCTGCATTTGCATATGCACTGTCCTGTTTTACAAGGCCTACAACAGTAGCATAATAATAAGGCTTGGAAAAGTCAACCATTTCTAATCTTTCAGCTGTTGTTGACTGACCAGCGATAACACAGTCAACAGTACCTGACTGTACCGCAGGGATCAGTGCATCCCAGTCAAGCTTCACGATCTGCAGTTCGTAGCCCAGTGTGTCTGCGATCTTCTTTGCGATCATAACATCATATCCATAAGCATAATCAGAGCTGTCATTGATCGGAACGGCTCCGTTTGCATCATCAGGCTGCGTCCAGTTGTAAGGAGCATAGCCACATTCCATGGCTACCTTTAATACCTTGCTGCCCTCTGCTGCACCTGCTGCTTCCTCTGTTGCTGCCATCTCCGTGCCAGAACCGCAGCCTGCCAGTGCCAGTACCATAGCTGCACTTAACAGTACACTTAAAAGTTTCTTTTTCATAATTATCTCCTTCCTGTCGGCGCTCTGGCAGAATCACTCTGTCATAAAAATAGAGAGAAAGACCCCTTAAGCCTTCCTCTCTGAATCGCCTGAGACTATATTATATGTGATTTCTCAAATTGTCAACAATTTTCACAAATATAAAATACACGTTATACCAGAATGCCCCGGTGCATGGCACCAGGGCATTTTTATCTCTGTTTCAGATATTCTTATTTGTCAGCAAGCTCTGCTTTCAGCTTCTCTGTCAGGGCAGGAACGATCTTGTTCAGATCTCCTACGATACCGTAATCAGCTACATCGAAGATAGGAGCTGACTCATCCTTGTTGATAGCAATGATGATATCGGACTCTTCCATACCAGCTACGTGCTGGATCGCTCCGGAAATACCGATTGCGAAGTATACGTTAGGACGAACGGTCTTACCGGTCTGTCCAACCTGAAGATCCTTCGGCTTCCAGCCTGCATCTACAACTGCACGGGAGCAGCTTACGGTACCACCAAGTACCTCTGCAAGATCATCAAGAAGCTTGAAGTTCTCTGCGCTTCCAACGCCACGTCCACCAGATACAAGGATCTTGGCATCCATGATATCAGCTACATCAGATACAGACTTAACGATCTTTAAGATCTCAACATAGTTGTTGTCCGGTGTGAATCCAGGATTGAATTCGATCACCTCAGCCTTTGCTTCGGGAACTCTCTCAGCCTTCTGCATAACACCAGGACGAACTGTTGCCATCTGAGGACGGAAGTTCGGGCATGCAATCGTAGCGATTGTGTTACCACCGAATGCAGGACGTGTCATTAACAGCTGATTGTGAAGCTGCTCTTTGCCGGGGATCGGGTTGATCGGGAAATCTCCGATATCAAGCTGTGTACAGTCTGCTGTCAGACCTGTATGGATTCTTGCAGAAACTCTGGGACCAAGGTCACGGCCGATCGCAGTAGCACCTACCAGAAAGATCTCAGGCTTGAATTCATCGATCACAGATGACAGAGCATGTGCATAAGGCTCTGTTCTGTACTCTTTTAATTCAGGATCATCTACAACGATGACCTTATCAGCACCATACTCAGCAAGCTCGTCAGCAAGACTCTTGATTCCACTGCCAACTAAAACTGCTGTTACTTCTGTGCCCAAATCCTTGGCAAGATCTTTTCCCTTACCAACTAATTCTAAAGCAATTCCGCTGAGTTCATTGTCTACCTGCTGTGCGAAGACAAAAACTCCCTTATAATCTTGAATATTCATTTTGGAACCTCCATTATCATCCTTAATTAGATCACGTGCTTAACTTTTAACTTGTCAATAATATAATCAACTGAAGCTGCTGCATCAAGGTTAACCTTCTCGCCTGCTCCCTTTCTTACCTTATCGGAAGCCTTAGCGATCTGGGTAGGTGAACCCTTCAGACCTAAATTGGAATCATCTACATCCTTCAGATCTGCTCTTCCCCATACGGTGATGTCAGCCTTGTAAGCATCGAAGATTCCACCGGGTGTCATATAACGGGGCTCGTTTAATTCAGCAAGTGCTGTAATTAAGCAGGGCATTTCTGCCTTTAATACGTGATATCTGTCATCGAACTGACGCTCAACGATCACGCTGTCGCCTTCTACTTCGATCTTCTGTGCATAGGAGATTACCGGGATTCCAAGATGCTCGGAAATCTGAGGACCAACCTGTGCGGTATCACCATCGATAGCCTGACGTCCTGTGATGATCAGGTCATACTCAAGGTTACGCAGTGCGCCTGCCAGTGTCTGGGAGGTAGCCCAGGTATCAGCACCACCAAGAACACGGTCTGTTACAAGGATACCCTTGTCAGCGCCCATTGCAATTGCCTCACGAAGAACTTCTTCTGCCTTGGGAAGACCCATTGTCAGAACAGTTACTTCTGCGCCATACTGGTCTTTTAATCTAAGTGCTGCTTCCAGACCTGCCTTATCGTCAGGATTCATGATAGTAAGCATCGCACCTCTGTCAAGTGTACCATCGGGATTGAACTTAACGCCGCCCTTTGTATCAGGTACCTGTTTAACACAAACAACGATTTTCATTGTATTATCTCTCCTTATTCTTTCATTCTTATTTCAGCAGGGAACCGGAAATAACCATTCTCTGTACTTCAGATGTACCTTCATAGATCTCTGTGATCTTGGCATCTCTCATCATACGCTCAACATCGTACTCTCTGATATAACCATATCCACCATGGAGCTGAACAGCCTTGGTTGTTATTTCCATAGCAACCTCTGCAGCATACAGCTTAGCCATAGCTGCTTCTACTGTGTAGTTCTTCTGGGTAGCCTTAGCCATAGCCGCTCTGTATACCATGTACTGTGCAGCCTGAACCTTGGTAGCCATATCAGCTAACTGGAACTGTGTATTCTGGAAAGCACCGATTGCTCTGCCAAACTGCTTTCTTTCCTTTACATAAGCGATGGTTCTGTCAAGAGCACCCTCTGCAAGACCAAGAGCCTGTGCAGCGATACCGATACGTCCGCCATCCAGAGTGTGCATAGCGATACCAAAGCCCTTGCCTTCCTGACCAAGCAGATTTTCCTTGGGGATACGGCAGTCTGTGAAGATCAGTTCGTATGTGGATGAACCACGGATACCCATCTTATTTTCCTTGGTACCGAAGGTAAATCCGGGAGTTCCTTTTTCTACGATGAAAGCAGAGATCATCTTCTTGCTTCTGCCCTTAGCATCGGTTACAACGCTTGTTACAGCGAAAATTACATAAACATCAGCTTCCTTACCATTGGTAATGAAGATCTTGGATCCGTTCAGAACCCACTCGTCACCATCAAGAACAGCCTTTGTCTGCTGACCCTGCGCATCAGTACCAGCTCCGGGCTCTGTCAGACCGAAAGCACCAAGCTTCTCGCCCTTTGCAAGGGGAACCAGATATTTCTGCTTCTGCTCTTCTGTACCATAGGTCTGGATAGGATCACAGCAAAGAGAGGTATGTGCAGAAACGATAACACCTGTAGTACCACAAACCTTGGACAGCTCCTCAACGCACATAGCGTAGGTTAAAGGATCGCATCCCTGTCCGCCGTATTCCTTCGGAACCGGAATTCCAAGGAAGCCAGCCTTAGCCATCTTCTCAACTGTTCCTCTAGGGAACACTTCTGTCTCATCTACTTCCTGAGCCAAAGGCTTAACTTCTTTTTCTGCAAACTCTTTGAAAAGAGTTCTCGCCATTTCATGTTGTTTGCTTAACGTAAAATCCATGATTTTTATATCCTCCATTAAATATATGTTATTGAGGGAATCCTCAATTAGAATTACTGTGCATCAACAGGGGTCTTTGTTCTGTCTGCATTGTAAATATAGAAGCCCTTGCCGCTCTTAACACCAAGATTACCGCCACGGACCATCTTGCGGAGAAGAGGACATGCACGATACTTGCTGTCACCTGTTTCATTGTAAAGAACATCCATGATAGCAAGGCAGATATCAAGACCGATGAAATCACCAAGCTCAAGGGGACCCATAGGATGGTTTGCACCAAGCTTCATAGCTGCATCGATACCGGCTACATCTGAAACACCTTCCATCTTGATGAAGGCTGCTTCGTTGATCATGGGAACAAGGATGCGGTTTACTACGAAACCAGCTGCCTCGTTAACCTGTACAGGGGTCTTTCCGATCTCTTCAGAAATCTTCTTGATGGTATCAACTGTCTCTGCAGGAGTATTTACACCGGCAATAACCTCAACTAACTTCATACGGTCAGCAGGGTTGAAGAAGTGCATACCGATCATAGGACGGTTCAGTCCGTTTCCGATCTCTGTGATGGAAAGGCTGGATGTGTTGGAAGCGAATACACACTCAGGCTTAGCGATCTTGTCAAGCTCTGCAAAGGTTGTCTTCTTTACTTCCATGTTCTCAAATGCTGCTTCAACGATCAGATCACAGTCTTTGCAGAGGTCTTCCTTAAGACCAGGTGTGATCTTTGCAAGGATAGCATCTACTGCTTCCTGTGTTAATTTTCCTTTTTCAACTAATTTAGCATAGCCTTTGGCGATCTTTGCTTTTCCGCCGTCAGCCCACTCCTGCTTGATATCGCAGAGCGCTACTTCATATCCGTCAACCTGGGCAAATGCCTTTGCAATACCCTGTCCCATAGTACCGGCACCGATAATACCTACTTTCATTTCTTTTCCTCCTGAGATTTTCATTATCTTTTATTCTTAACAGCCGGTTTCCTGCCGCAGGCACTACGCCGGCTGTCATTTACAGATCTGTGCTTTCAGAAATCAGCAGTTCTTGAAGGGCTCTTTTACCTTTTCCTTGTTCTTGTCAAGGAAGAATGCCATTCCATACTTCTGGTCTTCTGTCTCAAAGCAGTCACCAAAAAGCTTCTCTTCGATCACGATTGCCTGATCCATGTCTGCATCAAGACCTTCGTTGATCGCTTTCTTGCAGTTGCGGACAGCGATCGGTGCATTCTTTGCAATGCCTGCTGCCATCTTCTCTGCTGCAGGAAGTAACTCTTCCTGTGTATAAACAGCGTTTACAAGACCGATTCTGTAAGCCTCGTCAGCCTTGATGTTTCTTGCTGTGTAGATCATCTGCTTAGCCATGCCAGCGCCTACAAGACGGGCAAGTCTCTGTGTACCGCCAAATCCGGGTGTGATGCCAAGACCAACCTCAGGCTGTCCAAATACGGCATTATCAGAACAGATTCTGATATCACAACTCATGGAGATCTCGCATCCGCCGCCAAGTGCGAATCCGTTTACTGCAGCGATCACAGGGATCGGGAAGGTCTCAATCTTGCGGAATACATCATTTCCCTTCTTACCGAAGGCTTCGCCCTCTGCCTTTTTCAGTGTGCTCATCTCAGCGATATCTGCACCTGCAACGAAGGACTTCTGTCCTGCACCTGTCAGGATCAGTGCTCTTACTTCATCAAGGTTTACAGCATCCAGAACAGCGTTCAGCTCGTCCAGTACTGTAGAATTCAGTGCGTTCAGTGCCTTCTCACGGCTGATGGTGATGATGGCATAAGCACCCTTCTGCTCATATGTTACAAATTCCATGGTATTAACTCCTTTTTATTTTGTTCACAGAAGTAAGCAGACCTAAGAAATTAAGCCTGCTTACTTATTTTCCTTAAAATATGCTTAGTCTTCAATCTTAACGACTGTAGAGCATCCCATACCACCGCCGATGCAAAGAGTTGCAAGACCGGTCTTGGCTCCTCTTGCCTGCATCTCATGAAGCAGTGTAACAAGGATACGGCATCCGGAAGCTCCAACAGGATGTCCAAGAGCAATCGCACCACCATTGGGGTTGAGCTGCTTGTCAACATCGATTCCCAGATCCTTACCTACTGCAACAGACTGTGCTGCGAATGCTTCGTTTGCCTCGATGATATCGAAGTCCTCGATCTTCATGCCTGTCTTAGCCATAACCTTCCTAGTAGAAGCAACAGGTCCGATACCCATAACCTCAGGTCTTACACCTGCAAGTGCGCCAGCTACGAAAGTAGCCATGGGCTTAACGCCAAGCTCCTTAGCCTTCTCTTCGCTCATAACAACGACTGCTGCTGCACCATCATTGATACCAGATGCATTACCAGCAGTAACAAATCCGTCAGGATTGATGGTACGGAGCTTTGCAAGTCCTTCGATGGTAGAACCATGACGGGGTCCTTCATCTACCTTGAACTCGATCATTTCTTTTTTCTTCTTAACCATTACAGGAACGATTTCGTTCTCGAATGCACCGTTCTTCTGCGCTTCTTCAGCCTTTAACTGGCTCTTTAATGCGAACTCATCCAGCTCTTCCCTGGTCAGTCCCCACTCTCTGCAGATATTGTCTGCAGTTGTGATCATGTGATAATCATTGAATGCATCCCACAGAGCATCCTTGATCATGCAGTCAACCAAAGTACCATTGTTCATTCTATATCCATAACGTGCCTGAGGAACAGCATAAGGTGCCAGGGACATGTTCTCCATACCGCCTGCTACAACGATGTCAGCATCTCCTGCCATGATCATCTGTGCTGCCTGGTTTACACAGTTCAGACCAGAACCACAGACAACGTTCATGGTAACAGCGGGAACCTCGATCGGAAGTCCTGCCTTGATAGATGCCTGACGGGCTACGTTCTGTCCAAGACCAGCCTGGATAACACATCCCATGTATACCTGATCTACTGCTTCCGGAGTAACTCCAGCTCTCTGAAGTGCCTCCTTGATTACGATTGCGCCAAGCTCAGCAGCAGGGGTTGTGCTTAAAGAGCCACCCATGGTACCGATCGCTGTACGGCATGCACCAGCTAAAACAACTTTCTTTGCCATTATTTCTTTCCTCCGTTTGAATCATTTTGTATAAAATTTCAGCCTTACCGGCTGTCTGCAACGATTGTTAATTTTTTGTCATTGCCACAAAAATCATTATAACATAGGGCTTTTACTTTTGCAATCACAATTCACAGAAAAGACATTTGTTGAAAGGACATTCGTCCACTGGACGCGAAGCTGAAAAAGACGCTTCGTTCTGATGGAGAGCGAAACGTCTTTGAAGCTTTCAGATATGTTGTCAATTCGTTGTCCACGGGTTCGCGGAGGGAGTCGGAGTTGGTGCCGCTGTAGGTTCTATCTGTGTCGGCTGCGCTGTTCCTGCCGGTGCCTGTGCTGCCGGTACAGCAGGCACTGTCACTGACGCTTCTTCCTTCCTTTCCTGGCTTCTCAGGCTTTCCAGATAGGCCTGCCACTCCTCTTCCTTACGGATCTCTTCGACCTTGTCAAAAAAGGCGCTCCAGGAATACAGTGTCTCATCACTGACATTCACACGGCTCACAGGACTTGCCGCTGACAGAAGTACCATGCCTGCCGGAAGCATTTCTCCCTCGGGAACCACGGAGCCGTCCGCTGAAACAGCGATCTTTTCATCTGCCAGCTTCTGCAGGAAGCCTGCCAGCTCTTCATAGCCATTTTCGATGAGATTCCTGATCTCTCCCTGCAAAAGTGCGGTTCCCTTCATCCTTGTCACATAAGCTGCGTTCACGATGGGAGTGCCTTCTTCCGAAACCGTCACTGCCTGATCTGGCATCCTTTGCATTTTTGCATAGGAAAAGGAAAGGATCTGTTCCCTGCCCTCTGCATCCTTCATCAGGAAACGATAATCATAATCCGGTGTCGATACGACCTGAATCTTATCTGTCAGGATAACCGGCTGCCTGCAGTCCTTTCAGACCAGCTCATTCGTTTCATTCAGAATGATCTCTTCCTGCCCAGTAAAGAAAACGGACGGTCTGCCTGTATCCTGATTGTACCCGATCACCAGATTGCCGGAGGCATTTTCATGGGCTTTATCTTCACTGTCCTTACTTTCTCCGCTTTCCTGTGATGCCTGTTGGAAGCAGATCATGCTGCCATCTGCCGCATTTTCCGGAAGCGTGATTTCCAGTGTATACGGTATCGTCTTCCCCTTTGCCCCTTCCCTGCCATCTACTGTCATATTGGAAGCGACTACCAATACACCAAGTGACAGGAAGCCTGCTGTCAATACTGCTGTCTTTTTCTTCATTCTTTTCCCCTTTCGCTTACATAAAATTTCCTTTTACATTACTTTTACACATTTATTATAGCAAATGAAAGGACGTTTCATGCTATCGGTATTAGCAATATCCTTCCATCGTTTTCTATGATCCGATAAAGCGTGTCATAGGAAAACTCCGTTCCGTCCATGAAGGGTGCAAACAGCTCCTGATTTTCTTCATCAAGAGGCTCTACATACAGATGTCCTGCATGGGACTCTTCGATCGTCTTTAAAAGTGCTGCGCTGTCCGTCGTCTCTCCGCTGATATTTCCGTACATCACAGATACCGGTGCTGCCTCAAAGCTGACATAGGCATTCCTTACCCAGCTGATATCCGACAGATCCCGGAGATAAAGCACACGGCCGATGCTTTTCCTCGTCCCTGCGCCGATCTTCGCCAGAAAGGTCTCTGCCTTTTCATCTACGATATTTTCTCTCTCCTGCCGAATCTCTTCTATCGTATTCCTGTAGCCGATCAGTGCCCGGTAAGATCCCTGATAATCTGCCGTCAGAAGAACCGGTATAGCACAGAACAGCAGCCCCCGAACAGCATTTTCTGACTTCAGTACAAGATATGCGATCAGATACAGGCTTCCTATCGTAAAAGGTGCTCCATACCGTTCAATCGAGGACACCATGCCAAAGGGCTCCAGATATTGTGTTTCCACTGCAAAGATCGTCAGGTGGCTGATCAGGTTCAGGCTGTAAAAGCACGCTGCGCTCAGCAGGGCAAACAAAAGCAGGAATCTGCTGTCCTTGCCGGTTATCTTTTTCCGGATCCCAAGCAGGGCATAAATAATCAGAACCAGGATCACCAGCATCAGCGGACTTACATTCAGTATGGCCGTAGAATACCGGTGCAGCGGCCATTTCAGGAAGGCAGTCAGAAAGGCATCTACCATCTGTCCCTGTACATCCGGGATGTTCATGCTTCCTGTCGCCATATGAACCGCAACGCCTGTCAGCTTGGCAACTCTTCTGTTCATCAGGCAGAAGGAAAGCCAGCTTCCTTCTGTCAGCGCAGGCAGGCATACCACAGCTATAAGTCCTCTTTTCACTGACTTTCGGTCCTGTGCAAATATTTCATCCCTTCTGTGCAGAAAGTGATATAGCAGTGTAAATAAAAGTCCAAAGAACAGCCAGATCACCCCTGTATTCTTGCAGAGCACCAGTACCATCAGATAACAGGTCTGTCTTCCGTAATAAAACAGGGAAGAATGCCCCTCTCTGTCAAGAACCGCTGTCAGGAATGCCCCATAGATCACAGCCATGGTAAAATCTGCGCAGCATCCGTCCATCCAGAAGGCCTCCACCATGGAAGGAAACAGCCACAGCAGTACAGCGCCGATCGTCATGGTGATTACGTTCTTCTTTCTGATCCTCTCCAGTAGGGGAACAAGAAATGCCAGATTGCAGACATAATATCCTGCAAACATCAGTCCTTCTCTGAACTCTGAGGGTGAAAGGTGAAGGAACCACCATTTCAGCATCTGGGTTCCCGGCGGATAATCCCCGAATTCTGCCGCCACGTTTTCATACCTGTCTGCAAAGCCGTCCAGATAAAAAATGGACTTTACATCTGTGACCCAGAAATTATAGTCATCCCACCAGCTTGTCAGCTTACCGGATACACACACTGTCACAGCTAGGAACAGCATCAGGGCTGTCAGAAAAGCAGGTGCCCTCAGCTCCCTCCCGGCAAAGAAGACAAGCTCCTTTCTCTTTGTTCTGTCCATTTTAAAGACAAGAATTCCACTTCCCAGCAGAAATAAGGGTGCCAGAATATCTGTCAGCCAGAGGAGATTTCCAAAGCTGAGCCCATACAGGAAAAGGATCAGAAGGCTCACTGCTGCAGGGATACAGTCTGTCAGCTTCTCTTTCAGGTAAAATCCAAGGATCAATATAAAAATTAAAAGTGATAAAATATGAATGATAAACACAGTAAAAGTATACTCCAAAAAGCATGCGCCGTGGAAGCCTTTTAAATAAAAATGCCGGCTGCCCCCAGAAATTCAAAAATATGTGGAGCATCTGCCCCACATATTTTTGAATTTAGCCTCCCACTCAGGGAGCCCGTCACGCCTGTCCTTCCATCGCTCCGGACCGGCTGTTTTATTTTATACCTCAGGCTCGATCAGACCGTAAGTATTTCCTTTTCTCTTATAAACTACATTCACCTGATCTGTCTCTGCATTACAGAATACAAAGAAGTTATGTCCAAGAAGCTCCATCTGTACACAGGCATCTTCCGGATACATAGGCTTGATATCGAACTTCTTGGTACGGATAATCTGTACCTCCTCATCATCCAGATAATCCTTCTCTATGAAATCCTGCTTGAAGAATCCTCTCGACTGCTCCTTGGCGATCAACTTGGTCTTATACTTCTTCAGCTGTCTCTCGATGATCTCTTCTACAAGATCAATCGATACATACATATCATTACTTACCTGTTCAGAACGGATGATACTGCCCTTAACCGGGATCGTAACTTCGATCTTCTGTCTGTCTTTCTCGACACTGAGTGTAACATGTACCTCTGTTTCCGGTGTAAAGTACTTCTCAAGCTTACCGATCTTGTCCTCCACTGCTGCACGAAGTCCAGGAGTCACTTCAATATTCTTGCCAACAATAATAAACTTCATATACATCATCCTTTCCGTGGATTATTTCTTTCAATCATTATATCACATGTCCCCTTAGTTTTGCAATAATTTCAATGATTTGTTTAAAAATGATATCAGTTTTCTAACAATTTTAGTCATCTTCAGGAAGTGACTTTTCTCGACTATTCTGTTCCCTTTATCATAAACATACAAAACGTCCGTTCCTCATTTCCCCTGTGGATAATGTGGATAACTCAGTGTATAAATCAAAAATGCCTGTTTTATGGTATTTGTGTATGTGGATAACTTTTTAGTCACCTTCTTCCTATCCTCCATATATATCAGGTCACTCTTTTCCTGCTTTGTGTAACTTGCACACACCATAGTTTGTCAACACGTTTCCGAGCAAAAAAGAAGTCTGACTCTTTATGAATCAGACTTCTGTAAGTTCATTTTTCTGTTTTCCTGAGAGAACCGGACTCCTTTTAGAAGATTCTCCTGATAGAAAGAATAGAACGGTAATTTGCGTTGGAAATAATAATTCCTGTCTTTGCTGTTGATGCATGCACGATCTGTCCGCCGCCAATATAGATTGCAACATGACCGGAATAGCAGATGATATCACCCGGCTGTGCACTGTCAAGGCTGCCAACAGCAGCACCTACGCTTCTGTCTGCTGAAGATGAATGAGGCAGGCTGACACCATAATTAGCATATACACTCATAACAAATCCGGAACAGTCCGCACCATTTGTCAGGGAAGTTCCACCCCAGACGTAAGGGTTGCCAACAAACTGGCAGGCAAAGTTTGCAAGCTCTTTGCCAAGCTCACTGCCGCTTCCTGAAATAACCGGCGCCGCATAACTCTGATTGCTGCTCTGGCTGTTCTTCTTATTTGCTTTCGCTGCCTTGGCTGCTGCTTCCTGTGCTGCCTTTCTCTCTGCTTCTTCCTTGGCAAGTCTTGCTTCCTCTTCTGCCTTGGACTCTGCCTTTACGAATTCTGTGGAAAGGGTAACATAATCTAAGGATACATAGCCATCACCTTCCTCGATATTTACCTTAACCCAGCCGTCCAGCTCTTCGATAACCAGCAGTTCGTCTTCAATAGGAACCATACCGATCACTGCGGAATCAGTGGTGGGCTCTTCTCTTACATAGAGAGTAGTAGTATTAACGGTGGCGATTCTTGTACCCACCTTTTTGGCAAGCTCTACTGCATCCTCACCTGTGACACAATACTCTGCCTTCACATAACCGGTCACACTGCCGGATGTAATCTCGTACCAGCCGTTGTCCTCTGAAATGAATTCACCAACAGACTTGTCATAAAGCTTACCAAGGATCTCACCATCCTCACTGGGAATACTTCTGACATTTACGTAATCATTTACCTTAGCGATAACCAGAGATTTAAAACCTTCTTCTTCTTTTCTGGCTGCGATTTCTCTTTCCTTCTGGGGAATGGTCTTGGTTGTGGAAGCCGTTACGGTTTCTTCAATGACTTTCTCTTTGTGGATTGGCTGTACATCAAGCTTGGGGCTTGCTGTTGCCAGTGGAGATGCACTGAGCGACGGAGATGCCGCTGATGAATCCTCTGTAGATTCTGTTCCTGTACTGCTTTCTTTCTGCTCTGTCTTTTTGGCATCTGTCTCATCCTTGATGTTCTTGACACTGGTACCATTGGAAGCAAGGAAGAAATCAATGCCTGCGGAAGGAAGTTCTGTCTTCTCCTTCGCAAAGCTGTTCGTATTCATACCGGAAAATAAGAGCGTTGCTGAAAGAACACCTGCTGCTATTTTCACGTAAGATTTCTGCATAACAAAACTCCTTTAAACCGTTTCACCGCTTAATTGTTACAAAAATGTTAAAAACACTATAACACTTTCGTCAAGTGCTGTCAACCTCTGCGTTTTTTTTACAGTATTCAGCTTTTTACAGTATTCACGAAAGCTTTTCTCCGCTTCCACAGTCTCTTTTCTTAAACATTTTGTAAAAATTCACAACAGTTTTTTCGGGCCAGAGCTGCTGTGTCTTCATTTTCCATATCACTCTATACCTTCTGTGACCGTAAATATTCCTCCACAGAATTTACAGCATTGGCACCATCTGCAGCAGCTGTGATGATCTGGCGCATTTTCTTCTTTCTGATATCTCCTGCCACGAAGATTCCAGGTCTGCTCGTTCTGCCATCTTCCCCGGCAATCACATAGCCCTGTTCATCTCTCTCAGCCAGCTCCTGCAAAAGCTCGCTGTCCGGGTGGATCCCCACTGCAGCGAACACACCGTTTACCGGCAGATGCTTTTCCTCCCCGGTCTTTACATTCTTAATAAGAAGAGACTCGGTCACCATATTTCCTTCCACAGCCTCTACCACAGTGTCCCAGAGGATTTCCACGTTCGGAAGCTCCTTTACCTCCTGCTGCAGCGTCTGGGCTGCCCGCAGCTCATTTCTTCTGTGGATCAGATAAACCTTTTCACAGCCTCTTGCCAGAAATGCGGCATCCTCTGCAGCCACATTGCCGCCGCCTACGACAGCCGTCACCTTTCCTCTGAAGAAGGCGCCGTCACAGGTCGCACAGTAGGATACTCCCTTGCCGGCAAATTTCTCTTCTCCCGGTACATTCAGCTTCGCATGATAGGCTCCTGTTGCTGCAATGACCGTTCTGGCCTGCAGCTTTTCTTTTTCTGTCTGAATCAAAAAATGGCCGTCTTCTTCTTGAATGGAAAGAACCTCAGCCACTTTAAATTCACAGGAAAGCTTATCTGCATGCTCCCGGAACTTCATTCCCAGCTCAAATCCGTTGATTCCGGGAAGTCCCGGATAATTGTCCACTTCATAGGTATTCAGTACCTGTCCGCCGCTCATGGCGCTTTTCTCAATGGTCACTGCCTTAAGTCCGGCCCTGTTTGCATAAATGGATGCACTTAAGCCTGCTGGACCTGAACCGATAATAACTACATCATACATATTGTCTCTCCTTCCTGTTACACAAAACACTTCTGCATCTTTATTTTGTTTTCCCATCTGCATCCAGTTCCAGTCAGATCCAGCCGCCATCCATGGTAATGACCTGTCCGGTCAAGTAGTCGGGACTCTCCAGGAGCTTTACCACCAGCTCTCCGGCTTCCTGTACTGTTCCCATTCTGTCTGCCGGGATTTCTTCCACCAGTGCCTGTTTTTCCTCTTCGGTAAAGCAGGCATTCATTTCGGTGTCGATCACACCAAAGGCAATGGCATTTACCTGGATATGACTGGGCGCCACCTCCTTGGCAAGGGCCCTGGTAAAAGCATTCACGCCGCCCTTGGCTGTGCTGTAGGCCACCTCCATGGAAGCTCCCACTGCTCCCCACACAGAAGATACATTAATAATCTTACCGGATTTCCTGTGGATCATACCGGGAAGCACCTGGCGGCTGGTATAAAACAGCGCATTCAGATTCGTGTTTATTACCTGCTGCCATTCCAGAACTGACATATCTGTCAGTAACCCTACATAAGAGATTGCCGCATTATTGATCAGCACATCTACTTCTTTGCAGATAGAAAACAGCTTCTCTACTTCCTCCGGATCTGACACATCACACTGATATGCTTCACATATGACTCCATAAGTCAATTCTATTTCCTTCTGTAGAGCGTTCAGTCTTTCCATTGATTTTCTGCATACCAGAATAAGATCATAGCCCTCTTTGGCAAGGGCTATGGCCATTCCTGCACCGATCCCCCGGGATGCCCCGGTGATCAGTGCCTGTTTTCTTTTTTCGTTATACAAGGTTTCTGATTCCATCACAGATCCTCTTTGCAACTGCCGGATTATTCATGGTGTAAATATGTACCCCGTCTACATCACTGGCGATCAGATCAACGATCTGATTGATCGTATAGGCAAGACCGGCATCCAGCAGCGCCTCTTTGTTATTTTCATATTTATGCAGTACCTTCTGGAATTTCACCGGAAGAGTTGCCCCGCACATAGTCACCATACGCTCGATCTGTGCCCTGTTGGTCACCGGCATCACACCCGCATCGATCGGAACATCAATGCCGGCAATTCTTGTTTTTTCATAAAAATCATAAAAAACTTCATTATCAAAGAAAAGCTGCGATACCAGATGATCCACACCGGCATCTACCTTTCTCTTCAGATTACGGATGTCAGTAATGGCATCCGGTGCTTCCAGATGCTTCTCCGGGTAACAGCCACCGCTGATACTGAAATCTCCCTGCGTTTTGATATACTCTACCAGTTCATTGGCATAATGAAAATCAGGCTTTACCGGGATATTGGGATTCATATCTCCCCGGAGTGCCAGTACATTTTCAATGCCTGCTTCCTTTAACTGATCCAGAATGCTGCGGATCTCTTCCTTATTATAATGCAGACAGGTCAGATGCACGATCGGCTCAATTCCATATTCATTTTTGATCTTTCTGGCAATTTCTACGGTCTTGTTATTTGCCGTACTGCCGCCTGCGCCAAAGGTCACACTGATAAAGTCAGGGTGCAGGGCACACAGGAGAGAAAGTGTCTCATCTATATTCTGCAGGGCAGCTTCTTTCTTCGGGGGAAATATTTCAAAGGAAAGAACCGGCTTTCCTTCTTTCTTCTTGGCTTCAAATATTGCGGGTATCTTCATAATTGTTCCTCCTGATATTTTCTTTTTATTCCTACCAGATCAGCTCCGGAAAACTTTCTGTTTCTGGTATCCTTCTTCTATGTCGCCACTCCTGCTGCCATTATTCCTTATGCTTCTCAATGGTATTTTTGACAGCCTCCATTCTCTTGTCAAGGCTTGCGCTGGCCTCTGCACAATCCTTCAGCTCTGCTGCCAGCATAGAGGACAGCTCTGCATCCAGATCCTTCTTATAACGCAGTCTGTGCTCCAGGCTTGCCCAGAAGTCCATAGCGATCGTACGAAGCTGTACTTCTACCTTCATCTGCTTTTTTTCATTCTGCAAAAAAATGGGAATTTCCACGATCAGATGAAGACTGCGGTATCCATTATCCTTCGGCTCCCTGATATAGTCTTTCATCCTGATCAGCTTCACGTCATCCTGCTGCAGCAGACAGTCAGCCAATCTGTAAATATCCTCAAGGAAAGGACAGATCACGCGGATCCCCGCCACATCTGTCAGGCATGCTTCTACTGTGCTCACCTCAAAGGGCAGCTTTTTTCGATAAAGCTTGTCCATGATGCTCTCCATGGACTTCAGCCTGGTCTTGATCGTTTCTATTGGATTATGCTCCTGCTCCAGGGAAAACTGCTGGTTCAGCACACGGAATTTTGTTTCCACCTCAAGCAGCGCACAGCTGTAATAGGTCATAAGCTGCTTTGACTGCTGGAATGTTTCCCTGAAACGCTCTACCGTTTCTTCCGGAATATCTGCAAATGACATCAAAATCTGTTTATCCACTCTTTTTCTCCATTCATATCATGCTCCATCCATCAGAAGGACTGCAGGGATCAGTCTGCCGGCTTCTGATAGAAATGTCCCGTCAGCTGCTGCGTCTTCATCTCATTGATAAAGGCCTTTTCATCCACCTTCCGGACAGCCTGAATGACCTTTTTGCTCTTGGAGCCATCTACTACTGAATATACCACATTTCTCTGACAATGCTCAAAGGAACCTTCTCCCTCCAGGATCGTGGCTCCATGATGACTGACCTGATAGATCGCCTCACAGACCTCTCTTGGTCTGCCCGTTACAATAAACAGCGTCTGCTGCTGATATTTCTTATAAAGCACATGCAGCACCTGTGTCGAAGCATACTGGAATATGATCGAATAAAGCGCCTTGTCAAAGCCAAATAAAATACCTGCCAGCGTCAGGATCACTACATTCAGTAATAAAACAGCGTTAAAGGAATCCATGCCCTTTTTCTCAGAAAAATAAATGGCTATAAAATCCGTACCGCCACTGGTCGCGTCCACGGCAAGACACATGCTGATGGCAAGTCCGTTCAGCATACCGCCAAAGATGCTGATCAGCAGTGTATCATAGGTGATCGCAGTCCCGGGAATCAAATCGGTCAGCACACTGGTGAGCACGATCATCAGACAGGAATACATGGTAAATTTCTTTCCAATATAACGGAATCCGATGTAAACCGGTATGGCATTCAATATCAGGTTGACCACCGTATAAGGGATCGTTACGTGGAAAAACATCTCCCCTATTCTCTGGATCAGAATAGTCACTCCTGTGGCCCCGCCCGGATACAAGCCTCCTGTTCTGACAAAGGTCTTGATATTAGCCGCCATCAGCAGTGCAGCAAGGCAGATCACCAGGATCCGTTTCGCTTCTTTCTTTACCTCTGTTTTCATGTAATTCCTCCCATGTCCCTTTTCATCCAGTATATAATAAAGTATCTTTATTCGCAATATTTCTCTGTTTCTTAGGAATTTCTTAATTCAAGCGTAAGAATTCTATAAGTCTATTTTATTTTTTCTTTTGTTTGGTATACTACTACAGTAAAGCGGAATTCACTTCCCCTGATGGAGTATATAATAAATGTTTGTATCTCTTTTTTTCCCGATATTTCTGGGAATTGTGACCCTTTGTTATTTTGCCCTTCCGGCAAAATGCAGACCTGCCATACTGTTTTTTGCAAGCTGTGCTTTCTGTGCCAGCCTGGATATCAGAAGCCTGGTAATCCTCGTTATCAGCATTCTCTTTACCTACTGCGGCGGTATTCTGTTAGAACATGCAGGAAAAAATTCATTCAGACCCATGAAAATTCATTTTATACTGGCGGTTCTGCTGTCCCTGTGTCTGCTTTTGCTCCTTGTGTTCAAATATACCGGATATATTTTTCATCGCTTTTTCCCGGAGCTTACCTTTACCCGGACTTTGCTGCCTTATTTTCTCATGCCCATTGGTTTTTCCTTTTATCTCTTTCAGATGATCAGCTATCTTGTGGATGTGGCAAAAGGAAAGCTTGCTGCAGAGAAAAATTTTATTCACCTTGGCTGTTACCTTGCCTTTTTTCCGAGGTTTGTGAGCGGACCCATTGAGCGGGCAGGAGATTTTCTGCCACAGCTTTCCGCTCTCTCTAAGATAAAATTTTCCGACCGCGGAAGGCTTTCCACTGCCTTTACCTATATTCTGTGGGGCTATTTTTATGAAAATGGTCGTTGCAGACCGCCTGGCTCTTCTGGTGAACAGTCTCTTTGGCAGTATGCAGGAATTTGACAGCTTTTTTCTTTTTCTTGGCATGCTTTTTTATACCATGCAGATCTACTGCGACTTTGCAGGCTATTCCAATATCGCCATTGGCTGTGCTGCTATCTTTGGCATAAAGCTGACGCAGAACTTTGCTTCGCCTTATCAGGCTGCCTCTATTTCAGAATTCTGGAGACGGTGGCATATTTCCCTTAGCAGCTTCCTGAAGGACTATATTTATATCCCTCTTGGTGGCAGCCGGTACGGTACCTTCCGGAAATGTCTGAATACCATGATCGTTTTTCTGCTCTGTGGCATGTGGCATGGCTCCGGTCTGAACTTCGTGGTATGGGGACTGCTCCATGGCATTTATTCTGTGATCGGCACCTTTCTTCCATCTGGCAGAAAATACCGCGTTCTGACCTTTTTTGAGGCTGCCTTTGCCTGGATCTTTTTCCGGGCAGAAAGCCTTTCGCAGACACTTTCTTATATCAGGAGGATGTTGACTGCCGGTCTTCAGCCCGGAAGCTTTTCCCGTTCCCTCAAGCTGCTGGAGCTGGATCCTGCAGAGATCATCGTCGTAACGATCAGTATTCTCCTGATCCTGCTGATCGATGAACTCTGCTACAGGAAAAAGCTGTCCCTGCCACTGCTCATTCAGGAAAAGCCAAATGCTGCCAGATACCTGATCTTTTATCTTCTCCTGATCGGTATTTTTGTCTTTGGGGTGTATGGCCCCGGCTATCAGGCAGAGCAGTTTATTTATATGCAGTTTTAAATTGTGATTGATTTGTTTGATGATTTCAGAAAGGATCTTTATGAAATTTTTTCATTCTAAAACAGCCCTGCGTCTTTTCTTTATCCTGCTGCTTCTGATAACCCTGTACCTGCTTTCCTGCGTACTGAAGGTAAAGTCCGGTCATGGTATCGACCAGCAGGAGGGCTTATACTGGCAGGAGGAAAACAGCATTGATGTCATGTTTCTCGGTACCAGCCATGTCCACTGTAACATCAATACCGGTCTCCTCTATGACAGCTACGGGATCACAGCCTATGATTACAGCGGCGCCGAGCAGCCCCTCTGGATGACCTACTATTATCTGAAGGAGCTGTACCGGTATCAGACTCCGGAGCTGCTCGTGCTTGATCTGTATGGCCCTGCCAGATTTAAGGAGGACTACCAATACACCTGGATCTCTGAGAATATTTACGGCATGCGTTTTTCATCCAATAAGCTGAAAATGCTCCTTGTCAGTGTGGAGCCCGGCCGGATCAGAGACTATTTTCCCTCCTTTGCCATTTATCACAACCGCTACGATTCCCTGAGTGAAGATGATTTTCAAAGCTTCTTCTGGAACAGCGAGGATAAACAGGCCTTCAAGGGCTATACCCCTTACTTCGACACGGAGCTACAGACTGAGCCGGATGACTTTTTCACAGAGGAAAAGGGAGGTCTGACCAAAAAGTCAGAAAAGTATCTCCGTAAGATCATTGCTTATGCCAAAAAGAAGCAGACACCCCTCCTTCTTATTTCTGCTCCCTATGTCATAACAAAGGAAGATAAGATGACCTATAACCAGATCGCTGAAATTGCCGCACAGGAGGATGTCGTCTTTATTGATTTCAATGAATATTATGAGGATATGGGACTTGATTTCACCACAGATTTTAATGATGAATCCCATCTGAACTATCAGGGAAGCTGTGTATTTACGGATTATCTGGGAAATTATCTGAAAGAAAACTATATACTGCCGGATCGTCGCGGTGATCCATCCTGTGAATCCTATCTGGATAATCAGAAGCTGATTCTAAAGGAAGTAAAGGAGGCTTCAGCCAACGGCT
>OLRZ01000669.1_pt1 | contig 27258 bp, 18 predicted proteins | sample 1671931 | NCBI WGS metagenome assembly OLRZ01 (sample SAMEA3136627, study PRJEB25190) | human gut metagenome | reverse complement strand
TGCCGCACCTCGCTCGCCGTATCGGCACTTAGAATTATGCGGTATTGCCTTAACTCCTCCCTCCTAACTTCTAACTATTATGAAAAACATCACCATCATCACCTCCACCCGTGCGGAATATGGGCTGCTGCGGCCGGTTATCCAAAAGGTTGCGGCGGCACAGGACCTGCAATTACAGCTGGTTGTTACCGGGGCACATCTCTGTGCCCGGTTTGGCAATACGGTGCAGGAAATTGAGGCTGACGGCCTGCCCATTGCGGCCCGCCTGCCGATTTTTAAAGAAGAGAACCCCAACGAACCGGTGGCTCTTACCATTGCACGCACCATCACGGTATTTGACGGCTATTTTGCCGCCCACCGCCCGGATGCGGTGCTGCTTCTGGGCGACCGCTTTGAAATTTTTGCGGTGGCTACAGCGGCTGCGGCACGGCATATCCCCATTGCGCATATTTCCGGCGGGGATGTAACCCTTGGCGCGGCGGATGAATACTACCGCCACTGCATCACCAAAATGGCGGCGCTGCACTTCCCCAGCTGTGCCGAAAGCGCGGCCCGGCTGGTGCGCATGGGCGAAGCCCCCGAAACCGTGTTCTGCGTGGGCGGCCTGGGCGATGAAAACATCCGCACCCTGCCCAAAATGACGCGGCAGGAATTGTGCGCTTCCACCGGCTTTGACCTGATGCAGCCTTTTGCCATCGTGACCTACCACCCCGAAACTTCCGCCGCGGCGGGCGATCCTGCCGCGCAGGCGGATGCCCTGTGCGCCGCAATGGAAGCGGTTCCCGGCGTGTTCTGGCTGATCACCGGTTCCAACGCGGATGCCGGCGGCGCTGTGTGCACTGCCAAAATGCAGGCGTTTGCCGCCGCCCACCCGCAGCGTGCCGGGTTCATCAACAGCCTGGGGCTCAAGCGGTATCTTTCCGCCATGCAGTGCGCTGCGCTGGTGGTGGGCAATTCCAGTTCCGGCGTGGTGGAAACGCCCACGTTCGGTGTGCCGACCGTCAACATCGGCAGCCGCCAGGCCGGGCGCATCATCTGCCAGAACGTGCTGTGCTGTGCTGCCGCTGCCCCCGTAATCGAGGCCGCCCTGCGCCGTGCCCTGACCCCGGAATTTTCCGCCGTGGCCCACGCCGCACAAAGCCCCTATAACGGCGGTGATACCAGCGGCAAGATCTGCCGGGTTCTGGCCCAATTTGACTTTGCCAAACCCAAAACGTTTTATGACGGCCCCGTGCCGGAATTTAACCCCAAAAGGAGCATCTCCCTATGAAAATTCTGATCGTTGGTCTGGGCAGCATGGGCAAGCGCCGTGCCCGCCTGACCAAAGGCATTGATTCCAGCATCCGCATTGCGGGTGTCGATACGGCGGAATCCCGCCGGGCGGAAGCCACCGACCTTGGCCTGATCGACGCCGCTTACCCCAGCATCGCTGAAGCCGTTGCCGCCGAAGCCCCGGACGCCGCCCTTGTTTGCACCGCTCCCCTGACCCACGCGGCCATCATCAGCGAGCTGCTGGACAACAGCCTGCCGGTATTTACCGAGCTGAATCTGGTTGCTGACGGCTATGAGGAAAACATGGCAAAAGCGAAAGAAAAAGGCGTGCTGCTGTTTCTTTCTTCCACCATGCTTTACCGGCGCGAAACTCAGTACATCAAGCAGCAGGTAGCTGCATTCGGCAAGCCGGTGCATTATATTTACCATATTGGCCAGTACCTGCCGGATTGGCACCCGTGGGAAAACTACAAAAACTTTTTTGTGGGCAACGCCCGCACCGGCGGCGTGCGCGAGATTTTTGGCATTGACCTGCCCTGGCTGCTGGATGCCTTTGGCGATGTGACCCATGTGACCGTGCAGGAGGACAGCATCAGCGACCTTGGGCTGCCCTATCCTGATTGCGTTACCCTGCTGCTGCGCCATGCTTCCGGCGCGCAGGGTGTGCTGGCAGCAGATGTGGTAAGCCCCAAGGCGGTGCGCAACTTTGAATGCTTTGGCGACGGTCTGCACCTGTTCTGGGAGGGCAACCCCAAAGCGCTGTATGAGTTCAAGAACGGTGACAAACAGTTTGTGGACACCTACACCAGCTTTGAGCATGACAACCGCTACAGCGACAACATTGTAGAGAACGCCTATGTGGATGAGCTGACCAACTTTTTTGCCTGCCTGCGCGGCGAAGAAACGTCCCGCTGGAGCTTTGAACAAGATTTGGCCGCCATCCGCATTATGGATAAAACCTGAAAATCAGTTAGGAGGTAGGAGGTAGAAGTTAGGAGTTGAATGTGCGGCTTGCGCCGCGATTTTGAAATAAGGCAAAACCTGATATTCAAAGGCAACACCGCACAATTCCCGCCTTGCGGCTTAAGCACCGCTCCGGCAGCTGCGGCACGGCATCTGCGTTGCCAAAATGCTCGATAAGACATCCAGTATTATCTGCGCTTTTGGCTTAGCATCTGCCGCACCTCGCTCGCCGTATCGGCACTTAGAATTATGCGGTATTGCCCAAAATATGCGCGGATGCGCACACCAATAACTCCTAACTCCTCACTCCTACCTCCTAACTTAAAAGGGGGTCACCATGCTTACTGCCCTGTTTATCGGTCTGGGATCTATCGGGACCCGGCATTTGAAAAATCTGACGGCGATCTGCGCACAGCGCGGGCTGGCGCTGCGGGCTGATGCGCTGCGCAGTGATTTAGCCCGCCCGCTGCGCCCCGGCGCGGCGGATCTGCTGCACAGCCAGTTCACCACCTTGCAGGATTCCGCCGCCTTGCCGCACTACGATTTGGCGTTTATCACCAACCCCACCAGCCTGCACGCGCAGGCATTGGAGGAAATTCGCGGCCTGGCAGACGCGCTGTTTATCGAAAAGCCCATTGTTTCCGCCGAGCAGACGGATGTAGACCTTGCCACCCTGCTGCCCGCCGGGCAGAAAGCCTATGTGGCTGCACCCATGCGCTGGTGCGGCACCATGCTGGCGCTGAAAAATCACCTGCCCGGCCTGCGCCCCTACAGTGCGCGGGTGATCTGTTCCTCCTACCTGCCGGACTGGCGGCCGGGGGTGGATTACCGCACGGTGTACAGTGCCCACAAGGCCCTGGGCGGCGGCGTGACCATCGACCTGATCCATGAATGGGATTACCTGGTCGATCTCTTCGGCGTTCCGGAAACAATTTGTAATATACACGGAAAATATTCCGATTTGGAAATCGATTCTGACGACCTTTCCATCTATATTGCCCAATATCCCACCCTGCTGGCGGAAGTGCACCTGGATTACTTTGGCCGCACCTACCGCCGCTCCATTGAGCTGTTCTGCAAGGATGGCAGCTGCGTGGCGGATTTTGGCGCCGGAACGCTGACCCTGCCCAACGGTGCGGTGGAACACTATGAGGAGGACGTCAACGAGCGCTACCTGCGCGAGATGAATTATTTCCTTGACTATGCCGCCGGGGAGGAAACCGAGAGCCTGAACCCGCCCGCCACGGCACTGCAAGTATTAAAACTGACATTGGGGGAACAACAATGAACCGTCTGTTGATCACCATCTGCGGCCGTGCAGGCAGCAAGGGCTTTAAGAACAAAAACCTCAAAACCTTCTGCGGCCACCCGCTGGTGTATTATTCGCTCAGCGCCGCCGAGCTGTTTATCAAAAAGCATCCCGAACTGCACATTGACATTGCCCTAAACACCGACAGCCCGGAGTTGGCCGAACTGGTTGCCGCCAAGTACCCGGAAGTCATCTTCCTGCCGCGCGGCGAGGAACTGGGCGGCGACCGCGTGCCTAAGATGGCTGTCTATCAGGACAGTCTGCACCGCATGGAGGAACGCACCGGCCAGCCGTATGACTGGTACATGGACCTGGACATCACCAGCCCCCTGCGCACCGAATCGGACATCGAAAACGCCTTCGCCAAAAAACAGAGCCGCGATGATCTGGATCTGGTGTTCAGCGTGTGCGAAGCCCGCCGCAATCCCTGGTTCAATATGGTCAAAACTGTGGACGACCATGTTGAACAGGTCTGCAAGAGTGAGTTCACCGGCCGCCAGCAGGCTCCGGATGTGTATGATGTAAACGCTTCCATCTATGTCTTCAAGCGGGATTTCCTCGCCACCAACACGGACGGCATGCTGTGGCGCGGCAAGATCGGCATCAGCGTGATGATGGATACCGGCATTATTGATATCGACTCGGAGCACGACTACCTGTTGATGGAAGCCATTGCCCAGCACCTGTATGCCCATTACCCGGAGTTTGCCGCTGTGCAGGAGAACATTCGTGACTGACCTGGCGTTCAATCTGATCATGGACTGCGGCCAAGCTATGCTGGCCAATGGCGGCGAGGTGTTCCGCGCGCAGGACACCATGGAGATTATGGCCCGCAGCTTCGGCATTGTGGATTTCCATGTTTATGTGCTGACCAACGGCATTTTTGCTTCCGCCCAAAACGGAACGGTCAGCGCTGTGCGGCATGTTCCGGCGGTTTCCACCAACCTGGGCCATGTGGAGGCCATCAACGCCATTTCCCGCCGTGTGGCGGATGGCGAACTGGACCTGAACAGCGCCCAGCTGGAATTTGAGCGGATGAAGCGGATGCCCACCCTCTCCCCACTGTACAACTGTGTAGCAGGCACCATGGGGGCCGGCTGCTTTGCCATGCTGTTTGGCGGCGGCCTGCCGGAAATGCTGGTGGGTGCGCTGGGCGGGCTGCTGGCCTCCGCCAGTTCCTGCGCGCTCAGCAAGCACCATATCAGCCGCATTTTCCGCGATATGCTTTCCGCCATTGCCGGCACGCTGACCGCTTTGATTGCCCAGCTGGTCTACCCGGCCCTGCAGGTCAACTTTGCCATCATCGGCGCGCTGATGGTGCTGACCCCCGGCGTTGCCTTAACTATGGGCATCCGTGATATCATCAACAGCGATTATCTTTCCGGCACCATCCGGCTTGTGGATGCCCTGCTGGTTGCGGGATGCCTGGCTGTCGGCGTCACTCTGGGGTATACCTTATTAAGCACAGTAACGGGGGTGGTATGGTGAGTGCTGCTCCTGTCTGGTTTACCATGCTGGTTCAGTTTGTGGTTGCCATGGTTGCAACCATCTCGTTCGGCATCACCTTTCAGGTGGGCCGCCGCCATTACTGGACCTGCGGTTTTGTGGGGGCCATTGGCTGGACGATCTACATTGCCTGCACTACCCTTGGCGGTATGACCGCCCCCATGGCCACACTGATTGCCACACTGCCGCTGGCCGCGCTTTCCCGCTTTTTTGCCATCCGGCACAAGGCCCCCATCACGGTATTTCTGCTGACCGGCATTTTTCCCCTGGTGCCCGGCGCGGGCATTTATTACACGGCTTACTATTTTTTGCGCAACGACCGCGCCCTGTGCACCAGCAAAGGCATTGAAACCTTAAAAGTTGCCGTTGCCCTGGCCCTTGGCATTGCCATCGTATGCTCCATCCCCCTGCCCAAGCGCCACGCCGCCAACAGGCAGGCAAAATAAAAAGCATGAAGCCCGGTGCTTCTTTGATATGCTACCCCTAGAGTAGACAGAGAAAAAACTCTGAAAGCTCTGGGGGTATTTTCATGTCAAGGATACAACCAAAAACACAGCGTTCCATTATCGCGCACAAAAGCACCTGCGCACCGTCTGGTTCGATTCCTCGTACGGGATACACGAAAAAACACTCCAGCATAAGCTGGAGTGTTTCTGGTGACACACGCGGGAATCTCCCGCGGGCTAAAAAACAGTCCACTGGACTGTTTTTTGTGTGCTGCGGCGCACTGCCCTGTTCGATTCCTCGCACGAAATACACGAAAAAACACTCCAGCACAAGCTGGAGTGTTTTTTTGGTGACCCGTGCGGGAATCGAACCCACGTTAACGGCGTGAGAGGCCGCTGTCTTAACCGCTTGACCAACGGGCCATGACCGCAAAAGATTGCTTGTATAATATACCAGATGAAACGCGGTTTGTCAACATATTTTTCAGGGCGAATGGGATAAAATGGAGAGAGATTTTTGGCCGGCAGCGTTATTCGGAAAATGTACGGTAGGTCACTGCGCCCGCAGTCGAACTTCAGAGGCCAACCAGACCGCTGATTCGGCTCTTGAACCGGAATAAGCCGTTCCCTACAGAGCTTTTTATAATAGGCAGCAGGCAATGCAAGCAATCTGTAGGGCGGGATGCCTTCATCCCGCCGTGGAGAAACCTCTTTATCGACTGTGGCAAGCACTGCAAATGATTTGTAGGATCCGATGCTCGCATCGGGCTGTTGCCGCTCACCAAACTATACCTGCCAATTCCGCAAGGTTGCTGCGGGCTGATGACAAGCATCTGCCCCTACAAACAAAATCAAGGGCAATGCCGCATAATTCTAAGTGCCGATACGGCGAGCGAGGTGCGGCAGCTGCTAAGCCAAAAGCGCAGATAATACTGGATGCTGCAAAGGTGAGCGCCGCCAGTGGCGGAAACAGCGAACCGAAGCAGGGACAGCGGTCGCAGAGTGCGAGGGGCTTTTGCCCCCGAAGCACGATGCGGCTACCGCAACCCGACATTATCGAGCATTTTGGCAACGCAGATGCCGTGCCGCACACCGAGCCGCAGCGAGGCGCTTCGGAGCGCAACCGCCGCTTGCGGCGGCTCTTGGCGCGGAGATCCGCCGGAGCGGTGCTTAAGCCGTCAGGCGGGAATTGTGCGGTGTTGCCATAGACAAAAAATAAGGAGCAGGAGCGATGGACTACAGTATCTTACGCTACGGCGCTGTGGCAGACGGTGTGACCAACTGCGCGGCAGCCATCCAACAGGCGGTCGATGCAGCCGCAGCAGCGGGCGGCGGGCGCGTTATCGTGCCGGCGGGTCGGTTTTTAAGCGGCTCCGTGCTGCTGAAGGACAACGTGGAGCTGCATCTGGAGAGCGGCGCAGTGCTTATCAGCAGCCTGAACCCCGCCGATATTACCCCATTCCCTCAGGGCGGGGACGGCACCGACCCTGACGACACCGCCGACGGCTGGGAGGGCGGCTTCTTTTTGGGGGCCAGCCACGCCAAAAATGTGACCATCAGCGGCATGGGCACGATCTACGGTCAGGGCGACAAGGTGTTTTTGGACAAGAATGTGGACAACGGCTTCCACGAATGCCCGAAATTCTGCGAGGCGTTCCGCCCGCGCATGATGCTGTTTGAAGCAGTCGAAAACTTTACCGTGCGCGATGTGACCCTGCAGGACGCGGCGTTCTGGACGCTGCACATGGCAGGCTGCCGGCATGTGCGCATCCAGAACATCATGATTTTAAACGATGACCGCGGCGCCAACAATGACGGTATCGACCCCGATTGCTGTCAGGATGTCGTCATCTCCAACTGCATCGTGCGCACCGGTGATGACGCCATCGTGGTCAAATCCACCGGGCCGATGTCCCGCCGCTACGGTGCAAGCGAGAATGTGGCCATCACGGGCTGCATCTTACATTCCCGCGATTCTGCGCTGAAAATCGGAACCGAGACCCATGGTGTGATCCGCAATGTGACGCTGAGCGACTGCGTCATTGACGACTGCTCCCGCGCGGTGGGCGTCTGGGTGCGGGACGGCGGCACGGTGGAGGACATCCATGTCCACCATCTGACCGGCTGCACCCGCCGCTACGCCGACTCCTACCAGCTGCCCAGTGCGCCGGGCTGGTGGGGCAAGGGCGAGCCGGTGTTTGTCAGCGCCACACCGCGCAAGGGCAAGACCGGCCCGGCAGGCGTGATCCGCCGCGTCAGCTTTGACCATTTGTACCTGACAAGTGAAAGCTGCGCCTTTGCGGCCGGCGAGCCGGACAGCGAAATTCAGGACCTGCGCATCAGCGAGATGCACCTGACGCTGCAGCACCGCGGCACCCAGCCCGGCGGCCTGTTTGACGAGCAGCCCTCGACCCGGCACATCTACCCGCACGCCATCCCGGCGCTGTACGCCCGCTGCGTGGACGGCCTGACCGTCAAGGACAGCACGGTGCGCTTTGTCGGTGAGAACGAGGCATGGGACGGCAGCGTAGCCGAGCTGGAGCACTGCCGCCGCGCAAAGCTGGATTTGGAAAAGCTGGTATAACAAAAGGAGCGTATACAAATGGAGCATATGGCATGGAAGGGCCGCATCAAGCCCGGCTGCAAGGCAGAATATCAGCGCCGCCACGCGGAAATCTGGCCCGAGATGGTCAAAGTGCTGAAGGATGCAGGCATCTGCAATTACAGCATTTTCTACTGCAACGATGAGCTGTTCGGCTATTACGAGTGCGAAAAGGGTGTTGCCTACGCCGAAAAGGTACAGGCCGAAAGCCCGGTCGTTGACCGCTGGAACGACTACATGAAGGACATTCTGGAGCTGGAGATGGACCCCGTAACAGGCGCCCAGCCCAAGCTGGAGCAGGTGTTCCGGCTGGATTGAGAAAGGGCAAAACATCGATATGCAGGCAAAAGCCCCCGCTGCTTATGGCAGTGGGGGCTTTTGCCCTGTCAGACAATTTACAACGCGCCGTCCGAGCGGACGTTGTCGTAGTTCAGCACACCGGCGAAGAATGCCAGCGCCAGACCCTGACCCCAGCCCTGAATCCAGTCGCGGCTGATGCCGCGGTAGCCGTCGGCGTCCTTCATGACCGCCGTGCCGCCCGAGACATTCAGCACACGGCCGTCCGGGCTGACATTGGCCAGCATACCGGGGATGGCCTTGTTGATGTACTTGATGTGCAGGGGGTTGCCCTTGGTGATCATGGCGGCGGCGATACCGGCGCTCGCGCTGACCTCCTCATAGGAGGCGGCATCGTCCACGATCGTGCGCCACAGGCCATTCTCGGTCTGGTAAAGCTTGAGCGCGGCCAGCTGGTCGTTCAGGCTGCCGACCACATCCAAGAACTTGGGGTAGAGGTAGCACTGCGGCAGCCGCACGCCGACCTGCGACATCGTGTAGGCCGCCCATGCATTGGCGCGCCCCCACTTGATACCCGACATATGGTCGCCGGTGATGTTGTTGTAGCCGTGGTAGTACAGCCCGCTCTCGGGGTCCTGCAGGTACTTGATGTGCCAGTAATACTGGTTCAGCGCATCATCGATCAGGGCCTCGTCCTTCAAAAGCACGCCCATCCGCAGCAGGAGGAAGCCCGCCATAAAGAGCGTATCCGCCCACGCCTGCTCGGGAAAGTCGTTGTTGACCGAGACGGTGTGCTGCAGAACATGATCGCCGAAGCGCAGCGCTTCTTTTTCCAGATACTCTACCTTGCTTTTGGCGATGTCCAGATACTTTTCATCGCCGGTATGCTCATACAGGGTGATCAGGCAGTGCCCCATTGAGCAGGTGTTGACCGTCCAGCTCGGCAGGCCCAGCTCGATATACTCGTCCACGCGGTCCTTGACCAGCTGCAGGTAGCGTTCGTTTTTGGTGACCTCATATGCCTCGCAGATGCCGTAGTAGGCAACACCGCAGGGCCAGTCCCATGTCATGTCCATCCGCATTGTGCGGTCCACGATCTTGTCGATCGCAGTCTCGATTTGGGCCTTGTCAAAAATCAGGTTTGCCATTGCTCTCTCCTTTTTAAATTGCGAATCCGCTTATACCAGCGCCACTGTCTTTCCGGCGGGGATCTCATAGTGGCGGCCGTCCACCTCGACCCAGATGGGCTGGGCGTTGGGGTTGCAGACCTTATCACCCGCGGCGGTGTACTGCAGGCGGGCGGCATCGGCCATGTAGTCCACGATCTCGATGTTGGTGGCGTACCAGGTGTCCTCGCGCCCGCCGGCCAGCTGGCAGAACTGCTCCATCAGGGCCCAGTCCTCCTCGGTGCGGAACTCAAAGCTGTGGCCCCAGACATACATCATGTAGAGATACTGCGTCTTGTACAGCTCTACAAAGCGCTTGCCGTCCTCCAGCAGGTTGTGGGTGTGGTGGCAGGTGGCTTTCCATGTCATAAAATCGTGGGGCATCGCAAAGTCGTGGGTGTCGCCCACAACGCGGGCATAGCGGATGCCCAGTGCGGGCAGCAGGGCGGCGATCTCCGGTGTCCAGCTGCCGTTGGGGTAGGCAAGGCCGCGCACGGGGTAGCCCATGACGCCCTCAAGCTGCATACGATCGGCCAGCACCTGCCGGGCGGTCTGATCCAGCGGGCTGCGGGAGATGGTGGGGTGGTGGTAGGTGTGACAGGCGACCTCATGGCCCTTGTACAGCTCGACCCACTCGCTCTCCGGGATGCGCTCGGGGCGGGGCAGGCCGCCGTTCAGGTTAAAGGTGCCCCGGATGCCGTAGCGGTTGAACAGCTCGACAAGGCGGCGGTCCTCCAAACGGCCGTCATCATAGCTCATCGTCAGCACCTTATGCTTGCCGCCGGGGAAGCAGGTGTAAATGACCTTCGGTTCGGTGTAGTTCATAAACAAAACCTTCTTTTTTGTCAAAATTTATTTGAAATTCGCCCGCAGCACATCCAGTGCCGGGGTGGTATCCTGCAAAAGCTGCTGCACAAAGGCCTGTGCCGTGCGGCAGGCGCCGGCGTTTTGCTGGTGGGCGTTGTCCTGCTTTGCGCCCACCCACATATAGCGGGCCTTGCAGCGCTCAGCGCCAAAGGCGGTGTTGGCGGCGGCGGTAGCGGCGCCAAGGTCGATAAACGGTGCGCCGACCTCGGCGGCAAAGGCGCGCATCGCCTCGCGGTAGGCGGCAAACGAGGGGTGGCAGACACCGGCCTCGTCAAACTCGCGCATCGCCACGGGGGAGGCAAAGATGCACACCGCACCGTGACTGCGGGCAGCGTCCCAGAAGGGGCGCAGGCTCTCGCCGAAGGCATCCGCCGGGACATAGCGCTCGGCCTTTGCGCGGTTGGCGTCGTTGTGGCCGAAGCTGACCACCAGCAGATCACCGGGGCAGATATGCGCGGCAATGTCGTCCAGCCGCCCCTCCTCGCGGAAGGTCTTGCTGCTGCGGCCCGCCATGGCGCAGTTGTCAATGACAAGGCCCGGCAGCTCGTAGCGCATCTCCTGCGGGAAGGGGCAGTCCGCGCGGTGGGCAGTTTGACATACAGCATCACCGTGCGCCAGCGTGTGGAGCATCTCGCCCCAGCCTGTCACCGGCTTATCGCCGGGGGCGTAGCTCTGCATGATGGAATCACCCGCCATCCAGAGGGTAGGCTTGGCGTTCAGCTGCGGCAGCACATTGGCAAAATCCATGTCGTTCGCATAGTAAAAGGACGGGTAGCACGGCTGGTTGTAGCAGTTGTTCTGCCATGCCACGCCACAGCGGTACTGTGCATCGTGCATCAGGGTAAACAGCTTGTGGGGGGTAAGATCGGTGGTGGTGTAGATGCGGATGGCGGTGTCATCCGCCGTGCGCACCAGCAGCTCCTCGCGGAAATCACCCAGCACATCGGCCACCAGACAGGGGTTGCCCTTGGTGCCGTTGTTGGTGGCAGTGCCCGCGGGCTGCAGCATGACGCCGTGGGTCAGATCGTTAATGACGCCGTATTGATCGCCGTGCAGATAGTCCGCACCATCGGTGATCTGGGTGGAAAGATCGCCCGCCCAGTAGATTTTCATGTTGGTGCCGGGGGTGGGCAACTCCAGCGTGCGCCCGTTTACATCGTACACATCCTTGACCCAGACCTGCAGACCGCGGGTGTTCGGGTCGATCTTGCCGATCATGCAGCGGCCCAGATCCTCCTCGGCATATTCGCCAAAGCGGACATCGCCGGTCTCGGCGTCGCGCAGTGCCCAGCCGTAGGGGGCGCGCTCGCCCTCCTCATAAACATTGAAGATCTCCAGACCGGGGCTGTCAGGGTCGATGTCGGCCACATGCATCGCATCGCCGTGGCCGAACTTGGCGCGGGTTCTGCCGTCCGGCAGGGTGCCGTATTTGGAGTAGAGCAGGCTTCCGTCATGGTCGATGGCTGCTGCGCCGTACACAATTTCCATGCAGCCGTCCCCATCAATGTCAGCAGTCGAAATACTGTGGTTGCCCTGCCCGGCCAGAATGCCGTACACAGGGTCGGTGCCGACAGCGAGATGGCAGCCGCTGTCGTTGAAGGGGTTCGCCATCGGCACAAAGCCGGAGTCGATGCCCCATACCTTGTGAAAGCGGTTCTCAAAAAAGTCGTAGGCCGCCAGCGTGGCGCGGGTGTAGTAACCGCGGCAGGCGATAAGATAGGGGCGCTCACCGTCCAGATAGGCCACCCCGGCATTAAAGCGGTCCACGCGGTTGCACGGCTCGATGCGGGGCATTGCATAATCGCCCCACAAAAGGCCGTCATCCACGCGGGGGTAGGGGTAGTCGATCGTGTCCAGCTCGGCGCCATCCCCGCCGAACATCGTCAGGTACTCGGGGCCGTCATAGACAAAGCCCTCGAACCTGCGCAGCTCGTTTTTGGGACTGCGGCTCGGCGCGTACACATCAAGGAAATAGTCGGCCAGCGCAAGGGCATCAGCCTCGCACAGGGGGTAGGCGTACTGCGGCGTAAGGCCGAAGCACTGCTCCACCGTGGCGGGCCAGCGGCCGTTTACGACCTCGGGGTGGGTGTGCCAGCGGCGGAACACCTCGGCCATATGCAGGCGGTAGCCCTGCGCCGTGCAGACATAGTTGTCCGCGTGGCTGTACCCGGCGTCCAGATCCTTCTGCGGCATCGTGATATACCGGCGGGACAGCACGGTGCCGTCCGGCGCAAAGCGGGTCATCACGGTGCCGGGCGCGGTCTTGACAGCCATCTCGGCCCTGCCGTCCCCGTTGAAGTCGTACACCATAAACTGGGTGTAGTGCGCTCCGGCGCGGATGTTCTGCCCCATGTCCAGCCGCCAGACCAGCGTGCCGTCCAGCTTATAGCAGTCGATAAAGCACCGCCCGGTGTAGCCCTTGATCGACACATCGTGGGAATTGTCAGGGTCCCACTTTACAAAATACTCGTACTCGCCGTCATTGTCAATATCACCCACACTCATATCGTTGGCATGGTAGGCAAAGGGCTCCCCGGCCGGGGTCACGCCGTCCGCCGGCTTTTGCAGCGGAAGCTCATAGTACCCCTTCTGCCACGGCTTTACGCCCCTGCAGGCGGGCCCTTCTACGCCGTTTACCAGCGGGGCCACGGCGTAGGTATCCCCGCTTGTGCCCTGCGCGTCAAGATAGTTTGTGCTGTCGGTCACGGTGGCCAGCCTGACCCCGTTTTTATAGAGCACAAAGTCGGTGCCGGTCAGGCCGGTGGCGTTGTGGCCGGTGACCTCGCTTTTAAAGAGCCGCCAGCTGATAAACACACCGGTGTTTGCCGTGACAGCCACCAGTCCGCGGGACAGCGCCTCCAGCTGCTGCTGCAGCACACGGCCCACGGGGGTCTGCACGAGTGTGCTTTCCTCCAGCAGGGCCCCGTTTTCTGCCAGCGCCTGCACCTTGATGTAATAAGGGATATGCGTCGAGCGGCAGAAGGTGAAAAGGCTTTCCCCGCTCTCGCCTGCCGTTTTGAACCGCACGGTCTCACCAGAGCGGTCGCTCCACAAAATGCGGTAGCGGGCGGCCCCGGCCACCGGCTGCCAGCTAAGGGTGGTTTGGGCAGCCGTCTGGCTGCGCACAGAGATTTGCATGGACTTTCCCTCCATCATAAAAGAGCGCCGCAACATCCGCTGCGGCGCTCACATTCAATTAGGCTTTATCTGCTGCGTACAGGGCGTTGACTTCCTCAATGACCTGCGTGCCGCCGCGGGCATTCCACTGGTCGAAGGCAGCCTGCAGACCGGCCTCGTCGATCTGGCCGCAGATATACTGGGTGCGGGCATCGTCCAGAATCTGGACAAGGTCGCTGCCGCACTCGGCGTAGGTGTCGGACTGGGTCAGGTAGCCCAGCGCGGGGTTGAACACGGCATACTGCACGTTGTTGGCAATGCTCTCCTCGTAAGCCAGCTGATAGTCAGCCTTTTCAAGCTGGTAATCGGGGTTCTGCTCAGTCAGGTAGGGGACATAGGGCACAGCCTGATTCAGACCTGCGTGCGGGCAGTTGGTGGTGTCGTACTTGCCGTTGGGAACAATCTTGCCGTCGGCGTTGATGTCATAGCAGATGTCCTTCAGACCGTAGTCGGCCAGCGCCATCATTTCGGGGTCGCACATCTTGTCAAGGAAGTGCAGGCAGGCCTTGACATCCTCCTCGGTCTTGGCACCAGACTTGGTGATGAGGTAGAAGCCGTTGTAGCCGGTGGTGGCAAGGGTGTGGCCGTTGATGGGGCCGACAGAGGTCATCGTTGCAATCTTGGAGGCATCGTTTACATCGGCAATGGCATTGTCCTCAAAGTATTTCCAGATGCGCTTGGTGCCGTCCATCGTGTCGACAAAGACACCGGTGACGCCCTTCTGGCTGTCGACCTGGAAGTTGGCAGTGTCTACGGTTGCCCAGTCGGGGCGGACCAGACCGTCGGCGTAGATCTTGCGCATCCAGTCAAGGGCTTCCTTATACTCAGCGGTCTGGTGTACGGGAACCAGCTTGCCGTCCTGCTCGACCCAGCCGTTGCCGCAGCCGAACCATGTCTGGATAATATCCCACGGGCCGGTGTATTTGCACATTTCCAGACCGTAGGTGTCGTTGGCACCGTTGCCGTCCGGATCGTCATAGGTGAACTTATAGAGCATGTCATAGACATCCTCGACCGTCTTGGGGGCCTCGGTGATGCCCACGGCCTCGGCCCAGTCGGTGCGGTAGCCCAGCCCGTTGCGGCCGATGGCGCGGGAGCGGGGGATGCCGATGATCTGGCCGTCCACGGTCAGGCCCTTCAGAACATCGGGGCTGATCTGGGACAGGTTGGGGTAGGCCTCGCTGTCCTGCAGGTATTCGGTCAGATCCCAGAAGGCGCCGAGCTTGGCAGCATCGGCTGCGTTGGCGTTCTGGTCCAGCGTCTTGGTTGCGGTCAGGATCATCGGCATGTTGTCCTTGTCCATCAGGGTCAGGCCGAACTTCTCGCTGTAGGTGTCGTTGGCCTCGGTGCGCCACTCGACATGGGTGCCGGTGTAGGCCTCGTACTTGGCGATGACCTCATCGGAATGTTCATTGCTCAGCACATGGCCGGTGAAGTCGGGGATCATAAAGCTGACGGTGGGGGTGCCGGAGGCAGCGCTGTCCGCAGAGGAAGCAGCGTCGGAAGCGGAGGTGCTGTCGGAGGCGGAGCCGCCGCAGCCTGCGAGCATGGCGGCGGACATCGCCAGCGCCATAGAGAGGGCAAGTGCCTTTTTCATTTTCGTTTTTCTCCTTTTTGTATAAAAGTGGTTGTATTGCTTGGTATCAGCCCTTGACCGAGCCGACCATAACACCTTGGGTAAAGAACTTCTGCACAAACGGATAGATGCAGAGGATCGGCAGGGTAGACAGCACCGTGGTGGCCATCTTGACAGCCTTGATGGGCGGCATACCGGCTGCGCCCCAGTCAAAGGTGGAATCCTCAGCTACCTGTGTGGTCAGGAACACCAGACGCCGCAGCACGATGGTGATGACCTCCATGTCGGAGTTGTTGATGTACAGCATCGCATTGAAGTAGCTGTTCCAGTGGCTGACCGCGTAGAACAGGCTGACCGAGGCCAGCACCGGCGCGGACAGCGGCAGGATGATGCGCACGAAGGTGATCAGATCGTTGGAGCCGTCAATGATGGCGGCCTCCTCCAGCTCCATGGGGATACCCTGAAAGTAGTTCTTGATGATGATCATGTTGAAGGCGCTCATCGCCGTGGGCAGCCAGAGCGCCCAGTAGGTGTTGCCCAGATGCAGCACATTGACCACCATAATGTAGGCGGGGACCATGCCGCCGGTGAACAGCATCGTGACGATGACCATATTGATAAAGCCGTTGCGGCCCTTGAGGTAGGGGCGGGACAGCGGGTAGGCGATCGTGCAGGAGACGAACATATTGATCAGCGTGCCGATCACGGTGACGATCACCGAATTTTTCAGTCCGCGGAACACATCGCCCTGCTTGAGGATGTACTGGTAGGCATTCAGCGATACATCCTGCGGGATCAGGAAGAAGGGACGCTCGGTCAGCTCGCGCTCGGTCGCAAAGGAGCCGGCCACCACATAGATGAAGGGCAGCACACAGGCCAGCGCCACCAGCGCAATGATGACATACAAAAGAACCTGTACAGCCTGATCGCCGGGGGTGCGGGCTTCCAGCGTGCCGGTGGCGCGCACCTCGTCTTTCTTATGGGTAAAGGGCATTGTCATTGTAGCACAGCTCCCTTCTTTAGTACAGGCCGGACTCGCCGCACAGCTTGGCGATCTTGTTGGCGGTAACGACCATCAGCATACTGATGGTGGACTTGAACAGGCCGGTGGCGGTCGCCAGCGAGTACTGGCCGCCCGTGATGCCCTTGGTGTAGACATAGGTGTCAAACACATCGGAGGCTGCGCGGTTCATCGAGTTCTGCATCAGGAAGATCTGCTCGTAGCTGGTGTTCAGAAGCTGGCCGACCTTCATGATCAGCATCAGGACAATGGTGCCGCGGATGGCGGGCAGCGTGACATGCCACATCAGCTGCCAGCGGCCTGCGCCGTCGATCTTGGCAGCCTCATACAGCTGCACATCCACACTGGACAGCGCCGCCAGATAGATGATGGTGCCGTAGCCGGTCTCTTTCCAGATATTCTGGCCGACGATCAGCGCGGGAAAGAGCTTGGGGTCGCTGAGCAGGTCGGGCGCATTCGCGCCGAAGATCTGGGTCAGCACATGGTAGATGGCGCCGTCCGTGGTGGAGAACATCTGGAAAGTCAGCGCCGCCACAATGACGATGGAGACAAAGTGGGGGATGTAGACCAGCGTCTGCGCTGTGCGCTTGAACCATTTGCAGCGCAGCTCATTTAAAATCAGCGCCAGAATGATGGGGGCTGGGAAGGCGAAGAAAAGGTTGGCCAGCGAGATGGACAGCGTATTGCGGAACAGCGTCCAGAAGTCCGGGCCGGTGAAGAGCTTTTTAAAGTACTTCAGCCCGACAAAGGGGCTGCCGAACACAGATTCCAGAATCGTGTCACCGTTGAAAGGGCTGAAATCGGTAAATGCCATATACAGGCCCGTCATCGGCAGGTAATTGAAGATGATCATGTAGAGCAGCGCCGGCAGCATCATGATATATAACCAGTAATGCTGCATGAACGCCTTGCGCCATGTGTTGTGGCCCAGCTGTTTCTGGGCGCGGGCATTGGCCTTGCTCTGCTTGACCGCAGCGGTTTGTGCCATAAGCGTTTCCTCCTTGCTTTGTGTTCTCATCAGCCGGCGGCCGCGGTGCTTTGGTCAGGATCGCGGGCCCTCGTCATCCGGCGGCGGCTGTTTCGTTGCTTCCATTGTATCCCCTGCTCTGCGGATTTGGCTACAATCAAAAACATGCGAAAATTTTCATTATATTTAACGATGCAGCGCAATTATCAATGTGAATGACACACAAAACAATCCTTATATCTACCGGCACTATCGTTTGCTGTTTCGGGTTGAAATTGTGAATATTTTATACATGGTGCCTGCCTGTTTTGTGCATTTTGACAAAGAGCGTTCTTGACCCTGCTGCAGCCTTACGGCTGCGGAATCTTTACCGCACAGCCTTGCCCTGACTGCCCGCTTTGCCGGCGGGGTTGGGTCATGCCGCCCTGCTGCCAACAAACAGGCCCTGTTTCAATATCTTGATATTTATCGCTGCACCGTGCTTTCAAGGCATTCTGCCCATCAAATGACACTTGTTTTTCGCCGCGGCAGCGCGTATGATAAAGATAAGATCGCGGGCCTGCAACTGTATACAGCACATCTGACAGGGAGAAAACGCTATGTCTACACTGCAAGGCGAAAGCTTTTATTTCCACCACGGCTGGCACTTTTTGCGGGCAGATGCCTTCCCCATGGCAAAGGCCATTGACGCGCACCGGGACGCCGAGGGGCACGCCTTTTACGAGGCCGACTACCGGGAAACCGGCTGGCAGCCCGTCACGCTGCCCCACACCTTCAATGATGAGGATCTGTTCCGTGACCGCATTCAGGACGGCGGCAGCGGCCAGCGCCGCACGGCAGCCTTCTACCGCAACATCCTCACCATTCCGGCGCGGCACAAAAACCACAAGGTACTGCTTGCGTTTGAGGGGCTGCGCCAGACCTGCTACCTCTATGTAAACGGCACACTGGCCGGCTACTATGAGGCCGGCGTTGCGCCGTTCGGCTTTGACATTACCCCCTATGTGCGGTACGATGCGCCGAACCTCATCGCCATTGCGACCGACAACACCGCCACCCGCAATGCGCCGTTCTGCATTGCCGAGACCCCCAACAAGCCCGATGCTGTCCCCGGCAGCTATCTCTTTCCGCAGGAGCAGGCCGTCCCCGCCGACCGCGTGGGCGTCCCCTTTTTCTGGAACTGCAACGACTTCAATCCCTCGGTCGGCGGCATTACCCGCCCCGTGCAGGTGTTTTTCAAGCCCGATGTCTATCTGACGCTGCCGCTCTACTCCAATTTGCAGACCAAGGGCCTCTATGTCTACGGCCGGAATTTTGATTTGGACAACGCCACGGCGGATATTCGGGTCGAGGCCGAGGTCCGCAACGAGGGCAAGGTCCCCGTTTCCGCCCAGCTGCGCATCACGCTGCGCCGCCCGGACGGCAGCGTTGCCGCCATCTTTGACGGCGCCCCGGCCACCGCAGCCCCCACGGGCCGCGCCGTTCCACCGCTGAGCATCACTCCGGCGGACGCCTATATCCCCGATGAGGCTGTGTCCGGGCATTACCGCCCTGTGGAGGACGAAAGCCTGCCCGCGCCGACCGCTACGGATTCCATGGCGGTCACTGTGCTGCACGCCGGGGCCGACACCCTGCCGCTGCGCTTCTGGAGCATCGACGACCCCTACCTCTACACCGTGGAGGCCGAGCTGTTTGTAAACGGCGAAAAGACCGACGCCCAGCAGCTGACGACCGGCTTCCGCGCCGTAAGCTACGACAAAGACCGGGGCCTGCGCATCAACGGCGCGGTGCAGTGGCTGCGCGGCTACGCCCAGCGCGCCGCCAACGAGTGGGCGGCCATCGGCATTGCGCCCGAGTGGCTGCACGATGAGGACGCCGCCCTCATCCGCGAGAGCAACGCCAACCACATCCGCTTTATGCATGTGGCGGGCAGCCCCGCCGATGTCCGTGCGTTTGACCGCTGCGGCATCGTCTGCACCCAGCCTGCCGGTGACAAGGAGAAGGAGAGTTTCGGCCGCCAGTGGGACCAGCGCGTAGAGCTGATGCGCGATGTCATCATCGCCTTCCGCAACCACCCGTCCATTCTGTTCTGGGAGGCCGGCAACAACTCGATCTCCCGCGAGCACATGCGGGAGATGCGGCTGCTCAAGCAGCGGCTGGACCCCCACGGCGGGCGTTTTATGGGCTGCCGCACCCTGAACACCGAGGAGGTCGTCAACGAGAGCGAGTATGTCGGCACGATGCTGAACCGCCACGCCGCCCGCTTTTTGTCGCAGCACGGCCCCGTCACCGAGACCGAGTACAGCCGCGAGGAGGCCCCCCGCCGCATCTGGGACGACTTCACCCCGCCGGATTTCGACTACCGCAACCGCTGGGTCGGCAAGGGCGGCAAAAAAGCTGTTGGGTACGACTTCTACGACCTTACCAGTGAAGATCTCGCGCTTGAAAACGCGCGCGGCTACGCCGAGTTTTTCAACGATCGGATGGGCGGTGCCTCCGGCAAGAACTACTACAGCGCCTGTGCGGCGCTCTGCTGGACGGACTCTGCCCAGCATGGCCGCCAGTCCTACAGCGAAAACGCCCGCATGAGCGGCCGCGTCGATCCCTGCCGAACCAAAAAGCAGAGCTTTGACTGCTTCCGCGTTATGCAGAGCGAGGCCCCCGCCGTCAAGATCATCGGCCACTGGAACTACCCCGCCCCCACCGCTGCCAACTATCGCTATGAAGAAAAGCGCTTTAACGGCACCTATTGGGAGGGCACCGGCGTCTGGCACACCCGCGACCCGCACCATAAGACGGTGTATGTGGTGGCAAGCTACCCTGTTGCCGCAGTCGAGCTGCTCGTCAACGGGCGCCGTGTCGGTCGGTGCGACAAGCCGCAAAACACCTTTGTGTTCGCCTTCCCCGGTGTGGATGTGACCCAATCCGGCTGGGTCGAGGCCGTGGGCTACGGCTATGACGGCACACCCGCCGCGTCTGACCGGCTGGAAACCGCCGACAGCCCCGCCGCCCTGCGGCTGACGCTGCATACCGCACCGGGCGGCCTTGCCGCCGACGGGGCCGACATTGCCTATGTCGATATTGCCGTGCAGGACAGCGCCGGGCGGGTCTGCCCGCTCTGCGATGCGCGCATCGACTTCACCTTGGACGGCCCCGCGCAGTTTTTGGGCGGCTACAACAGCGGCCGCTTTGCGGGCTACGGCCATGACGACAGCGTTATCCACCAAAACCATGTCTATGCTGAGTGCGGCACCAACCGCGTATTTCTGCGTGCGGGCACAGCGCCCGGCACCATCCGCCTGACCGCCGTGATGGGCAGCCTCCGCAATGTCATCACGCTGCAGAGCAAGCCTGCCGACCTCGCACCGCTGACAGCCGCACCGCTGCCCTGCCGCCTGCCGGACTATGCCGCCTGTGCGCCGCAGCACCGCGATGCGTTCGTCCCCATCCCGCAGGCCGATGCAGCGAAATACCAGCCGGAGGACAAGTGCTACACCAAGATCCTCGTCAACGGGCAGGAGCCGGACACCCGCGGCGTGCGCAGCGTCAACGAGAACGACCGCGTCTGGGGCGCGGTGCTCTGCATTTTGGAGCGGCTGCAGACGGTCATCCCCGATGCCTTCCGCTATGATTGGAACGCCGCCGGGGGCTGCCTGACGCTGCACAGCGGCGGGCACACCGTGACAGCGCAGGTCGGCGTCACCCACCTGCTGGTTGACGGCAAAGAAAACCTGATGGACGGCCAGCCCTATCTGACCGCCGAGGGCGCGCTGGTCATGGAGGTCAACGCCCTGATCCCCCACATCACCGCCACCCGCACCCAGTACGATGACAAGGTCAATGTACTGCGCATAGAAACCGAATAACAGCAAAGACCGCACCCGAAACGCATCGGGTACGGTCTTGCTGTCGGTGAGGGAAATCCCCCTCACTTCTTCTCGTTCTGGTAATCCTTGCGGTATTTGCCGGGGGTCATGCCGACCTTTTTGCTGAAAAATCGGATGAAATTCTGCACATTGGAATAGTTCAGCGTCTCGGCGATCTGCACGACCGTCATGTCGCTGGTCAGCAGCAGTTCCTTGGCCATCTCCAGCTTTTCATTGTTGGCCAGATCGCTGAAGCTGGTATCCTTCTCGGTGCGCAGCACCTTCCAGATATAACTCGGGTTATAGTTCAGCCGGTCGGCGCACTCGTTCAGCGTAATGTCGCCGCGCGTCTGCTTGATCAGCGCCAGCACATTCTTGACCAGCTCGCTGGAGCTGCTCTGGCGGAACTCAGTCAGCAGGTCCATAACAGGCACGGCCACCTCGTCCATCAGGAAATTCTGCATCTGGTCGGCGGTGTAGATCTTGCTGATCGTCTCAAACAGGTTGGCCTGCCGGTCTGCCAGCACCTGGTTGACCGAAAGCCCGGCGTTTTCCGCCACGGCCAGCATGGCCGCCACCAGCCGCTGGATGTAAAACTGCCGCTCATACCCGCGGATGTTCTTTTCCAGCATTTTGGCGGTAAATCGCTCCAGCAGGTGGCGCACCTCCTTGGCCTTGCAGGCGGTTACAGCTGCCGTGATCTCATGCTCCAGCAGCGTATCATAGCCGTTGCGGGCGCACTGCTCGTCGGGCGGCTGGTAGTACAGCATCTGCCCGCCCGCGTCGGGGGCATCGGCGCCCGGCAGGCGCAGGGCCTCCCATGCCTCCTGCGCGGCCAGCTGCATGTGGTGCAGCTTGTGGAAGGGGCGGCTGACGCCCGCGCGGCAGCTGACCCCCAGCGCGGTGCGGATGCTGCGCGCCACCGCCGTATATACCACGCGGCAGGCCTCGTTCAGATCAGCCTCCTCGCCGCCCACGACCAGCAGCAGGGTAAAGTTCAGCATTACGGGCTGGAACGCGCAGCGGCGCAGCAGCTCGGTGGGCATCGTCTGTATGGCGGTCAGCAGCATCGTCTCCCGCACCGGGCCGGAGGTGCCCGCCGGGGTATCCAGCGCCAGCGCGATCAGCCGATACGCGGGGCAGACTGCCAGCCCCAGCTCCTGCATCGTGTGGCCGGCGGCCTCATCGGTGACCTCGCTGCGGATCAGATTTTCCACAAAGCTCTGCTGCAGGCGGCGGTTTTGCTGCTGCATCAGGCTTTGCATCGCCTGCTTGTCCCGGGCCACCTGCTTGACACCGGCGGCCAGATAGGCAAACTCCTCCTCATCGCTGCCGGGCTGGCCGAACACACCGCTAGCCGCGTGCATCAGATCATCCACAGGGGCGTACAGCACACTGGTCGAGCGGCGGCAGATCAGCAGCACCGCCACCAGTCCCCCGGCCAGCACAAAAGCGATCAGAATCACCATGCCGGCGGTAGCCGCCAGCGTGCGCTGCGGCAGCGCCGCATAGTAGGTCAGCCCGTTCACGCCCATCTTGCCGCTGTTCAGCCGCCAGCCCCCCAGCACGCAGCCGCCCTCGGCGGGGGTGTCGGCGTCCAGCAGGGCGGTCAGCGCAGCAGAGGTGCTCAGCACCGTCTTGCCGGTGAAATCCCGCGCGGCGATGCTGTAGCCGCCGGTCTGCCAGCTCTCGGTCATCTCATACAGCGGCGAAAGATCCAGCTTGACGATCAGCACCGCATAGCTGCCCGTGCGGTAGGAGCTGCTGCGCAGCACGAGCAGCTCGCCGGTCAGATCCACCGTGTTCAGCGGTGTGTCTGCCAGCGCGGGGGTGGGCTGGTCAGTGCGGTTGACCCACATCATGGCGGCATGCTGCTCCGCCCATTCGCTCAGCAGGTGGGCGACCTCATCCCGGTTGGCGGCATCAGCCAGCCGGTACATGCCGTCGTTGCTTAAAATCCACCCGTTGCGCAGGTTGATGTAGGTATACCCCTCGACATATTTATCCACCAGATTGCCGCCGCGCATGGCGGTCTGCATATCGCGCACAAGGGTGTACTCGCTGTACGGCGGCACAGTTTTTTGGCACAGGGTCTGGTAATTGTCCGTGCTGACGACCGCGCTGTAGTAGGCGCGCAGGTTGCTCAGCGCAATTTCCATCTGCGTCTCGACATTCTCCCGCACCGAGGCCAGCAGGGCATCGCTGCGCGTGACGGTCTGCCGGTAGTACACCACGCTGGACAGCACACCCAACAGCAGCAGCGGGGCGGTGACAAGGGTCACGAGATAGAAAAAAATACGGTTCTGATAAGCAGAGTATCTGTGCTTGTCGCGCGTGCTGTTCTGTCTTGTCAGAGGCTTCCGCATACAAATTTTACTTCCTTTTTACTGAATTTGATTTTAACGATAGCACATTTTGCGCCGCAGTGGCAAGCCCTTTTGCGGCAAATCTTGCTGTCAATGTTACCGATTTTGTCCATCTTTGTTTGTGGAACCTGCACAAAACGGTAAAAAAGCACGCCCTCCCGCCGCCGCAAAGGGCGTGATTGTTTTTTACACCGCACCGCAAAAATTATTCGCTGCATCGTTTATATTCATCCAAAAACCAAAGGATAATGATTGTTGCAACCGGCACGGTTTCCTCGTACAATGTAGATAAGAAAATCTGTCATACCGGGGGGGATAGGGCTATGCCGTCTTACCGAAAATCCGCACAAGTTGATATGACCCACGGCTCCGTGCTGGGGCGCGCGGCGCTGTTTGCGCTGCCCATCTGCGCCGGCAATATCCTGCAGCTGCTGTACAGCACGGTGGACACGCTCGTCATCGGCAATTTCTGCGACACTACGGCGCTGGCATCGGTAGCGACCAGCTCCCAGCCGCTCGAAATTCTGCTCTGTGTCTTTGTGGGCATCGGCTCGGGCATCTCCATCCTCGTATCGCAGGCGGTCGGCCGCGCCGACCATGACCAGCTGCAAAAGCTCGTGCGCACCTCGGTCTGGCTGCTGTTTGCAGCGTCGCTGCCGCTGACCGTCATCGGGTTCCTGCTGGGTCCGTGGATGCTGCGGCTGATGCAGGTCCCGGCGGACGCCATGCCGGGGGCGGTGCTGTATCTGCGCATCACGATGCTGGGTATTCTGGGCAACATGGGCTATAACTTCAACGCCGGTCTTTTGCGCGGCATAGGCAACAGCTCGTCCTCCCTGCTGCTGCTGTTTATCAGCTGCGCCGCCAACATCGTACTGGATCTTGTGCTTACCGGCGCGCTCGGCCTTGGCATCGGCGGCGTGGCGGCAGCCACGGCGATTGCGCTGTTTTTGTCGTGGATATGCAGCATTTTTTACATTCGCCGCCGCTGCACAGAGCTTGCGCTGCCTGTTTTGCCCTGCGGCTTTGATGCCGGAGCCCTGCGCCAGATTGTGCGCATCGGTCTGCCGCTGGGGCTGAACTCAGCGCTCTACTCCATCGGTCACATCTTTTTGCAGGTGCTGTACAACCTGCAGGGGTCGGTTTTTGTGGCGGGCTGCTCGGTGGCGGGCAAGGTCGGCGGGCTGGCCAACATCACGGTCACCTCGCTTTCGCAGGCGACCTCGGTGTTTGCGGGGCAAAACCTCGGCGCACAGAGCTACAGCCGTCTGCGCAGGGGCGGCTGGCTGCTCCCGGCGGCCTCGGGGCTGCTCTCCCTCGCAGGCGGGCTGCTGATGGCGGCCTGCTGCCGTCCTCTGCTGCTGCTTTTTACGCAGGACGAGGCCGTACTTGCCTTTGCCGTACGCTATATCCGCGTTGTGCTGCCGTTCCAGTGGTGCTATGCAGCCTTCAACGCTATTATGAGCTTTGCCAACGGCATGGGCGAGATCCGCTATTCCACCATCGTCAACATCATTCTGCTGTGGGGTGTGCGTATCCCGGCGTCCTACCTGCTGGCGTGGCTTGGCTACGGCGGCTACGCCATGGCGGGTGTTTCGCTCAGCTTTGTTGTCGGGCTGCTGGCGATGCTGTTCTACTATAAATCCCACGCATGGGCGGACATCTGCGCCCACGCCGAAGCACAGGAGGCCGCATAATGAAGTTTCTTGCCCAACTGCAAAACCCGCCCAGAGAATTTACCGCCATCCCGTTTTGGTTTTTGAACGGCGAGCTGACCGCTGAGGAGCTGCGCCGTCAGCTGGCGGACTTTGCCGCCCACGGCATTTACGGCGTGGTGCTGCACCCGCGCATGGGGCTTAGCCCCGACATCACCTATCTGGGTGAACGCTACTTTGCCCATATCCGCACGGCTGTCGAAGCTGCCGCCGCGCTGGATATGAAAATCGTTTTGTATGACGAGGGGATGTACCCCTCCGGCTCGGCGTGCGGGCTGGTCGTAAAAGACCGCCCCGAATTGGCCAGCGAGGGCGTCACGCTGACCCAAACCGTTTTGCCGGGGGACGAGCTGCTGGCGCAGACAGAAAACGGCGCGCTGGTCGTTCGCAAAAGCGGCGGTACGATGCGCGGCTTGCATTGGGGCGAGGATGACGGCGAGAAAAACGCCCCGCTGACGGCGGACATCTTGAACCCTGAAGCGGTCCACCGCTTTGTGCAGCTGACGCACGAGGCGTACTACCGCGAGGTAAAGGAATACTTCGGGTCAACGATCATCGGCTTTTTCACCGATGAGCCGAGCATTTTGGGGCGCAACGTCAGCGGCATGTTCCCGTGGACGCACGGCTTTGCCGAGATTTTCCGCCGCGCGGGCGGCAACGCCGCCAACCTCGCCGCCCTGTTTGACGGCAGGGAAAACGACGATACAAGGCTGTATCACAAGCTGCTTTTGCAGCGCGAGGGCGAGGTCTACTACGGCACGCTCTCACGCTGGTGCGAGGCGCACGGCATCGGCCTGATGGGACACCCCCACCAGAGCGATGATATAGAAGTTGAAAAATACTTCGCCGTTCCGGGGCAGGATCTGGTGCTGCGCTGGCTCGCCCCCGAAAAGGACGGCTTGGCGGGCATCGACTCCACGATGGGCAAGTGCAGCGCTGACGCCGCGCGGCTGATGCACCGCCGCCGCAACGCCAACGAGTGCTTCGGCGCCTGCAACAAGGATGACAACCCGTGGCAGCTTTCGGGCGGCGACATCAAATGGTACACCGACTGGCTGGCGGTGCGCGGGGTCAACCTGTTTATCCCACACGCCTTTTATTACAGCATCTGCGGCAAGCGCAAGGACGAGCGCCCGCCCGATGTCGGTCCCCACAGCATCTGGTGGGTACATTACGAGGCATGGAGCACCTACTGGCGGCGGCTGTCCTGGCTGATGACCGACATTGACCTGCACGCGGAGGTTGCCGTGCTTTGCCGCAACCGCGACCTTTGCCCCGACACCGTGCGCCCGCTGTTTGAACGGCAGATCGGTTTTCAGTACATTCCCGAAAGCTATTTTCCCGCCTGCACAGTCGAGGACGGCGCGCTTTGCTTACACGGACACCGCTACACCGCCGTGCTGGGGGACAAGGCGCTGTTCCCGGACGCCGCGCATCCGGAGGTCTCGGCGCTCGAGCCGGACTGCCGCTGCGACCCGCCGCAGCCCATGCTGCGCTGCGCCTCTTTTAATAAGGAAGGGCGCGCCTGCTGGCTGCTGGTCAACGAGGGCAACACCCCCATCAAGACCCGACTGACCCTGCCGGTGGACGCCCCGCTTTGCCGCTGCGACTTGTGGAACGGCCAGCCCTGCGCCTGCCCGGCCGAGCATACCGCCAAGGGAGCCTGCCTTCCGCTGGAGCTGCCCGCGCGCGGCAGCCTGCTGCTGTTCACCTGCACCACGCAGGAAACCAAAATCCTGCCTTTGCCGCCCACCTATCTGTCACTGCCCGTGCCGGACTTTATCCTTGTGGAAGAGGACGCAGCCCGTGCCGCCAAGACCTACCGCGCCGTGCTGCAGGTCGCGGCGGCAGATATCGAAGCCGCCACGCCGCTGCTGACGCTGCGCGGACAGGAAATGGCGGAGTTGACCGTAAACGGTCAACCGGCGGGCGTCTCCTTCTGGCAGCCGCACAAATTCCCTCTGGCGGGGCTTTTGACCCCCGGCGAAAACACCCTGACGCTGACCCTGACCGGCAGCCCGGCCAACCGCTACGGCAAGCACCCGGTGCCCTACGGGCTGGAAAGATAAACCGTTTTTTATTCAACAGGAGGTATTTTTATGTCTGTCTGCACACCCAAATCCTTTGACCTGACCGGCAAGG
>OLRZ01000666.1_pt1 | contig 27342 bp, 27 predicted proteins | sample 1671931 | NCBI WGS metagenome assembly OLRZ01 (sample SAMEA3136627, study PRJEB25190) | human gut metagenome | reverse complement strand
TCCTTTTCTTATAGTAAACTACGGAAAACTGATACTATCCTATGATTTCAGACAAAGAATTGAGAGTAGGATAACTTCCTACTCTCGATGATGACTTATTTCCAATTTTCTTCTAAAAATTGGTGACGAATAGTGCTACTCTGCGCATAACGTTCAGGATTAGTCTTATAAAATCCCTGATGGTAAGCTTCGGCTTCGTAGAAAGTCTCCGCAGGTTCAATCTTTGTCACGATTGGACGGTCAAAACGTCCTGAGGCTTGAAGATTAGCCTTAGATTGTTCAGCAATTTTCTTTTGACGCTCATCAAAATAATAAATCACAGGACGGTAATTATCACCACGATCCTCAAATTGTCCAAAAGCATCCGTCGGATCGGTCTGTGCCCAATAAATTTCGACTAAATCAGCAAAAGAAATAATTTCTGGATCAAAGATAATCTCCACTGCCTCGGTGTGCCCCGTCGTTTTACGACATACCTCCTCGTTTGGTACATGTCCTCCAGTATAACCAGAGCGAACAGATAGAATACCTTCTTGCTCCTCAAAAGGTTGCACCATGCACCAGAAGCACCCTCCGGCAAAAATAGCTCTTTCCATAGCGTCCTCTCTTACCAAACTGGTTCATCCAAACCTTGAGATGATTTCTTGATGATTCCTTTGACTTCGTCAGTATGATAAGCCTTGATAACTTTCTTGATAGCCTTATCTGATTTTTCCCAACCTGTTTGGGCTACAAGTAGATTGTACCATTGCTTGGTATTTTTACTAGCAGGCTCTACGTACATAGCTGTCTTAGGATCAATACCAGCCTCTGTAACGAAGTCATTATTAATAATGGCCGCATCGACAGAATCAATGTTGGCAGCTGTCTGAGCAGCATCAACTTCTCTGATATTTAAATTCTTGCTATTTTCACTAACATCAGTCAACTTAGCCTTGTCATTTGCACCTACACTAAGTTTAATCAAGCCAGCAGACTGCAAGAGATTAAGGGCACGACTTTCATTAACGGCATCATTTGGAATGGCAATCGTAGCACCTTCTGGCAACTCTTTAATATCCTTATACTTGTTCTTACCACCCTCTGTACCAGAATAGACACGGAAAGCTGTGAAATAAGTCTCAGCAATTGGTACCAAGTCAGTCTTATGATCCGAGTTCCAGTTATCAAGGAAATTATAGTGTTGGAAAGCATTAATATCAATATCACCATTATTGAGGGCTACGTTTGGTTGAGAATAGTCCGTAAACTCGCTAAACTTAAGCGTAATTCCCTCTTTTTTCAAGATTTCTTCGATCTTATCCCAGCGTGCTTGTTCAGACTCACTCTTAGCCATGGTCCCTACTCGAACCACCGTCTGATCCTTAGCAGCATCCTTACCACAAGCTGCCAAAATACCTACAGAAGCAACAGCGATAGCCACAAAACCTAATAATCGTTTTGTTTTCATTATTTTTCTCCTCTCAGATGAAATCAATGCCTTTAGTCTAACACGAATATATTCGCTTGACTAATTCATATTCTTAATCAGTTGATAGAGAGGAATTATCAAAAAAAGAGTAAGAACCAACTCTTACTCTACAATTGTCGCTCCAAGAACATTTTTAAAATGCCCAATGGCAAAATCATGTGCTTCTGTCGTCAAGGAGGCTGTTGCACTCTCTACCACCTCGATATCATAGCCCAAATTATAAGCATCAATAGCCGTATGTAACACACAAATATCTGTTAAAACTCCCGTCAAAACAACTGTCGTCACACGACGCTCACGCAAACGAATATCTAAATCCGTTCCCGAAAAGGCTGAATAGTGTCGCTTGTCCATCCAAAAGACACGATGATCATCCTTGATGGCATCATATACACCAGCCAACTTACCATAAAGTTCTCGCCCAGCTGTCCCTGCAATATTGTGAGGTGGAAATAGTTTAGTCTCAGGATGGAAGGTATCTCCTTCATCATGTCGATCCATGGCAACAAAGATATAATCCCCATTGTCATAGGCTTCTTGAGTTACCTGAGCAATGCGATCTTCAATGGCTTGGGCAGGCTTTCCAGCCGTCAACTTCCCATCATCTGCCACAAAATCATAAGAGTAATCAATTGATATCAATGCCTTTGTCATATTACTTTCTCCTTTTAAAAAAAGTGGGGCAGGCTCCTCCTACCTCACTTTCTTTCAGTATTCTTCTTATTCGTATTCTTTCAATTTATCGTAGATACCTTCGTTAAGGACTTTAAGATAAGTCCCTTTCATACCGAGTGAACGGCTCTCAATAATACCAGCTGATTCCAACTTACGAAGGGCATTAACGATAACTGAACGTGTAATTCCGATACGGTCAGCGATAACAGACGCTGTCAAGCGGCCTTCCAAACCGTCCAACTCATTCAAGATAGCTGAAACTGCCTTGATTTCTGAGTAAGACAAGGTATTAATAGCCATGTTAATAGTTGTCTGTTTACGAATTGTTTCTTCCAAGTTCTCTGTTTGAAGATTCAACAATTGCAACCCAACTACTGTAGAGGCAATCTCAACCAAGATAAGATCTTCATCTACAAAGTCATGATCGTTACGCCAAATGATGAAAGAACCAAGACGCATACCACCACCATAGATAGGGGCAATTGTAGTCAAACCATCTGGGAAGTCGTCTTTTGATTCCACAGGGAAAATGGTCAAGTCACTGTCAATACCAATGTTTTCTTGAGTGTCATAAACACGGCTGATACCACGTGTGTATTCTTCTGGAAGTTGTTTGGCTTCAAAAAACTCTTCCACACGATCAGTGTTGGTTTTGTACTTCATGGCAAAACCAAGGAGAGCACCACCACCATTAACGATAGCAGCGTTACAATCAATGATATCTGCCAATTGAGCAGCCATATTGTTGTATGGAAGATCTCCTTCCAAGCTGTCTACTGAGCGTTGCAAGATAGATGTAATTTTACGTGTTTTAGCCAGCAAATTTGCCATATTTATTGTCTTCACTTTCTATTGTAATCATAATAATATCAAGCCTTGTACTAATCTTCTGCGTCAAGACCTACTAGCCCTATCATTATAGCACACTTAACCTAGAAATTGCAAACAATTGTCTGAAAATTATTTATTATTCTACTATTCATTATATTAAGTATATTATGGTATTTTTAGGAAAAATGTTCGGATTTTGCTCAAATATGTCCCCTTTTTAGAGACAATAAAAACTGGACAAGCCTTTTTGTCCAGTTTTTTAAGAAATTAACGCTTGTAATATGACAAGACTCGTTCGATTTTGTTACCGAGATCAGCCAACTCTTCCACACGAGGAAGGTAGACAATACGGAAGTGATCTGGTTCATTCCAGTTAAAGCCTTTACCTGGAACTAGGAGAACCTTCTCCTTCTTCAAGAGACGAAGACAGAATTCTTCATCATCTTCAATATCATACATGTTACGGTCAATCTTAGGGAAGATGTAAAGACCTGCATCTGGCTTAACAGCTGAAAGCCCTGGAATAGCGTTTACGGTATTCGTGATAAACTCACGTTGTTCATAGATACGCCCACCAGGGATCAAGAGTTCATCCACGGATTGGTAACCACCAAGTGAAGTCTGAATAACGTGTTGGGAGAGCACATTAGCACAAAGACGCATGTTGGCCAACATATTAAGCCCTTCAATATAGCCTTTGACATTCTTTTTAGGTCCAGAGAGAACCATCCAACCTACACGGAAACCACAAATACGGTGAGATTTAGAAAGACCATTCATAGACACACAGAAGACATCTGGTGCAAGGCTAGCAATCGCAGTATGCTTTTTACCATCCATAACCAAGCGGTCATAAATCTCATCCGCAAAGATAATCAAATCATTTTGTCGAGCAATATCCACAATCTGTTCAAGAACATCCTTAGGATAGAGCGAACCTGTAGGATTATTAGGATTGATGACTACAATTGCCTTAGTATTTGACGTAATCTTTGATTTGATATCATCAATATCTGGATACCAGTTAGATTTTTCATCACAGACATAGTGTACGGCATTACCGCCAGCTAGACTGACACAAGCTGTCCAAAGAGGATAGTCTGGCATTGGGACCAAGACCTCATCTCCATCATCAAGCAAGGCCTGCATAGACATGGAAATCATTTCTGAAACACCATTACCAATATAAATATCATCAATATCTACATTTGGGAATCCCTTTAGCTGGCAATACTGCATAATCGCCTTACGAGCTGAGAAAATCCCCTTACTATCTGAATACCCTTCACTGTTACGAACATTCATAATTAAATCACGAATGACTTCATCCGGTGCTGTAAAGCCAAATTCCGCAGGATTTCCTGTATTAAGACGAAGAATCTTTTCACCATTGGCAATCATACGGTTGGCTTCATCCAAAACTGGTCCACGAATATCATAGGCAACGTGATCCAACTTTGATGATTTATCAAATGTTTTCATAAGTTAATCCTTTCAAAAGATACTAAAAGTAGATACATCTAGCAGAAAATAAGAAAATTCAACACCTGATGGGGATTTCCACTTTTATTGACACCAACTTTAGGCTTGGCCATTTGGTATCATTTCTGAAGACTTGTCTTCCTCTTTTTTAATTATCATGTTTCTTACGAAGCTAATAACAGATTGTATTATACCTCTTTTTCAAGCAATCTTCAATTTTTAGATAATACTGAAATCTTCACATTACTAAGAGCGTCCTAAAGTAAGCAGTCAAAAAAAGATTTCAGAAAATCTATAACAACGCTTTCATTTTTTAGATTAAAGGAGTATAATAAAGCTAAAGATAGGAGGTAGAGCTTATGTCTCAACAATATGAACGTATTATGGTAGCTATCGACGGTTCTTACGAATCAGAACTGGCCTTTATTAAAGGTGTGCACGTTGCAAAACGTAATAATGCTCAGTTACTATTGGTACACGTTATCGATACACGCGCCCTTCAAAGCGTTGCGACTTTCGACTCTTACATCTATGAAAAACTAGAAGACGAAGCTAAAGCTGTTTTGGCTGACTTTGAACGCCAAGCCAGAGAAGCTGGTTTAACCAAGATTCGCAAAGTTATTGAGTTCGGTAATCCTAAGAGCCTCTTGGCTGTTGATATCCCTGATAAGGAAAATGTTGACCTTATTATGGTTGGTGCCACAGGTCTCAATACTTTTGAACGCTTGCTTATTGGTTCATCTTCTGAATACATTCTCCGTCACGCAAAAGTTGACTTGCTCATTGTTCGTGACTCTGAAAAAACACTTTAGTCACCTCTCACAAGCACCTCTGGTGCTTTTCTCATATGAAAAAGAACCGAGATCCTAAATCTCAGTTCTTTTTTTGTTCTATTTTTCAGACTTTGCTGATTCAGACATCACTTCTGACTCTGAAGTTGACTGGCTTTCTTCGGCCAAGTCTTCACTAGCAGATTGACTTGAGGCACCTGCTTGCTCCAAAGCAAGACTAGTTGAAAGGCTCTCACGCTCTGCTTCCTGACTAAGGCTAGCTTCAACAATCATGAGTTCCTTTTGACGTTCTGTTTCACGAAGATATTCACGTTCTTCAAGTTCTTCCTGACGACGTCTTTCCTGCTCACGTCTTTGGGCTTTTTGACGCTCACGCTTAGCATGACGTTTTTGCGTCTCATCAATCAAGACCTTAGTATTGTCTTTAATATGCATCCACTTAATAAGACGAACCAAGAGTCTCCATAGGAAGACAATAATTGACTCTGCAAAGAGAAGAATCTCAACCAGAATAACTCCCAACAAGCTCCAAGCCATGAAGAGTGTAATCAATAACTGTGTGAAAATCTTCTTCAAGTCACCCAAATGATTATTGTGAATATTAAGGGTCTCAAGGAAAAGATCTAAAATCCCCTGCAAGAGGTGTGATTTAACAGATTTGTCTCCCTCTAGGCTCAAGTCCGTTTGGACTTCTGCCGGAGTAACAACTGTCAAGTCCCCATCCTGATAGACATCTATACGGTCTCCTAATTTTATATCAAAATCAAAAAGCGTGCGATCTATTTTCTTAAGTCGCCCGTCAGGATGACTGAGATAAACAAAGTCATCATCAAATTTTAAAATACGAAACATAATTTACCTACTCTTTATTGCTCCCTAAATAATAGCAAAGTTAAAAAGCTCTTGTCAAGAGCTTCTTTTTCAATCCAAGGTTTTAACACCGATACGATTTTTATACTCTTGATACGTTTCAGTGTGCATGAGAGCTTTGGCATTTTTAACCCGATCTGCCGTTGGTGGTTTGACCCCTTCCAAAGGATATGGAATACCGAGCTCACGCCATTTGAACTCACCCATTGTATGATAGGGAAGAATTTCAAATTTATCGACATTTTTCAAGGTTTTTACAAACTCACCAAGCTTAACCAAGTGTTCGTCAAAGTCTGTCAAACCAGGTACCAAAACATGGCGAATCCAGACTGGAACTTGTTTATCAGACAGATATTGAGCAAATTCCAAGATATTCTTATTAGGTTGACGGGTCACAAACTTGTGTTGTTCAGGATCAATCTCTTTGATGTCAAGTAGGACCAAGTCAGTAACAGCCAAAAGTTTGTCAACAACTTCATGATACTCAGGAGTATTGCGGTAAGCAAACCCACAAGTATCAAGCGTACAATGAATCCCTAGCTTCTTAGCCTCTGTAAAGAGGGCAGTGACAAAATCAATCTGAAGCATGGCCTCACCACCTGATACAGTGATACCACCATGCTCACCCCAGAAATGACGGAAACGAAGAGCCTCATCTAAGACATCTTCAACTGTACGTTCAACAGCCTTATTTGACTCCATAGCCCAAGTATCTGGGTTATGACAATATTGGCAACGCATCTTACAGCCTTGCATGAAAACAATAAAACGGATACCAGGACCATCTACGGATCCAAAACTTTCGGTTGAATGAACAAGTCCAGTCACCTGACTGTAATCAATTTCTGCCATGGCAGCCTCCTTGAAAACGCTTTTTACATGTTTTTATTATACCTCTTTTATCAGAAACATGCTCCATATCTGCCTGAATTCAGGCAAAGGTTATACTATAATACATCTGAAATTAAGGAATATCTATACTATACCAGAAGAAAAACAAAAAAACTGGAAAAATCCAGTCTTTTATCATCTATATTACTAGGCACGTTTCTTAAGCCCCAAAAAGGCTGCAGTAGCAAGGAAGAATGTTCCTGCCAATGTCAAGATTACTGTTGATGATTCACCAGTCTTAGGAAGTGTAACTTCCTTACCTTTAGCATCTTTACCAGTCAATGTACCGTCAGCGTTCACTTTGAATCCTACTGTTTCAGGAGCAACAACACTTGTTGTACCATCAGTGTTAGCGATAACAATTTGGCTATTTTGTGTAGACACAATTGTTTGGCCAGCTGCAGTGATAACTGGAGCTGTTGGTGTTACAGTAACAACAGGTTGTCCATTAACATTCACTGCTGGAGTTTCAGGGTTTTGAGGTGCTTCGCTTGTCCCTTTATCAGTTGCTGAAGCTGGGTCTTCCGGCTTATCGGCTGGTTTCTCAGTTGGTTTATCAGCTGGTTTTGTAGATGAATCAGCTGTTGGAGCCGGTGTCGCAGGTGTTTCTGGAGTTGCTGGTGTTGTTGGTTCAGCTGGTACTTCAGGAACTGTAGGTGTTGGTGTTGTTGGCGTTGCCGCACCTGTGTTTGAATCATTGCTACGAGCCAAGTCACCATCACTTGGGGCTGTTGAAGGACCAGTTGTTGCACGATCTGTCGTTGGTTGTGTAAGAACAGCATCATTTGTCGCAATACCGTCGTCCGCAAAAGAAGTTACTGGTACAAAAGCTCCTAGGGTAAGGGTGAGTAAAAGCAAGCTACTATATATAGATTTTTTAGAAGCCATTAAGATTCTCCTTTTTTCATTTATCAGTTAACCTACATTCTACCATAAAAAAGTAATAAAAGACCGCTTTAATTAAAATCTTATTTATTTTTATTCTAAATCTATCAATACGCTAAAATATGTTAGACCACCTCCAAGATTATAGTTCTTTTTATGACAAAATCTAGCAGTTTAGATGGGTAAAAAAGGCTTTATAACGTACGTTATAGACGTTTTCTAATCTTATTATTTTGATAAGCGGATATTCCAAGATAGATAAGAAAAAGCACTTTCACTCATAATGAGAGAAAGTGCCTAATTAGTAGATAGTCGCTTTTGAGTTCCAACATTTTCTAATAAAAACGTGGAAAAAACTATTCTTCTGCCTCTTCTGGAGCTGCCGTGATGATTACCTTAAGTTTGGTTACACGACCATCCTTAACCTTATCATTGATAAATTCGAGGTGTTTGTCCTTGTTGATAACTGAATAGTGTTCCTTGACTTCTTGAGTTGGGATGGCCCCCACACCAGTCAAATAATAACCTGCGATAGTATCAACGTCATCACTCTCAAGTTCTGTATCAAAATGTTCATTGAAGTCGTTAAGAGTCATAGCTCCTTCGACAATATAAGTATTCTCACCAATTTCACGAACTTCCACACTAGTTTTATCTGTTTCGTCGTCAATCTCACCAACGATTTCTTCCAAAAGGTCCTCGAAGGTAACAAGACCAGCAACACCGCCGTATTCATCAAGCAAGATAGCCATCTGATTATTGGTGTTACGAAAGGCCGCCAAGAGATCATCTACGAAGATAGTCTCTGGAACAAAGAGAGGTTCGTTCATGATTCGACGAAGTTTGATATTTTCAAAACCAAGTTCAAAACCTGCTTTTAGAAGGTTTTTAGTATGAATGACACCGATAATCTTATCCTTGTCATCTTCGTAAACAGGGATACGAGAGAAACTTTCCTTGAGAATAGCTTGGATATTTTCTTGAGTATTGTCTTCAATATCAATCATGAAGGCATCTGTACGAGGGACCATAACCTCACGTGCCATCAATTCATCAAGAGAGAAAATCCCCTGGAGCATTTCAATTTCTTCAGCCTCAAGTGTATCTTCACTCTTGGCCAACATGTACTCAATCTCATCCCGAGTCATCTGCTCATCCGCATCATCAAAGGTCATAGGCGTCAAATGAGACACAAGATTTGTCGATGCTGAAAGAATCCAAACAAAGGGACTAACAATCTTACCAGTAACAATAATAACTGGTGCTGAGTAAATGGCTAGATTTTCCTTGAGGTTCATAGCAATACGTTTAGGATAAAGTTCCCCAAAAACAATCGAGATATAGGTCAAGACAACCAAAGAAATCATGCTACCTGCTGTCTTAGCCCAGGCTGCATGACCAAACCAAGTCGCTATCACTGCACCTAGTGAAGCGGAGAGACTAGCCCCTTGTAAGAGACTGATAAAGGTAATACCAACTTGAATGGTTGATAAGAAGTTATTTGGATTTTCAAGAACCTTGAGCAGGCGAATAAATTTCTTGTCGCCTTCTTCAGCCTTTTGTTCCACACGTGAACGGTTTAGTGATACTAAAGCCATCTCTGATGCTGAGAAAAAGGCCGTAAGCAAGGTTAATATTAGTAATAAAATAGATTGAAATAATAAGGACTGACCGCTAGAGTCTTCCATTTTTTCTTCTCCTCTAAAAAAAATTCTGACTTTCATTATATCACAATTTTCCAATATAGGTTCCTATTTTATGCTATAATTAGAGTAATTTATCATCGAAGGAGAGACTTATGTCACTTATACGCTTAGAAAATGTCAGCTTGGCCCGCCAAGGAAAAACACTTTTGTCTGGCCTTAACTGGACAGTTGAAAAAGGACAAACCTGGGCTATCCTGGGACTTAACGGTGCTGGAAAATCAACCCTCCTACGTTTGTTGACAGCTGAATTCTTCCCTTCTGAGGGAAAGGCTGAGATACTAGGCTACACCTTTGGGAATGGAGACATCACAGGCCTTCGTCAACATATCGGTATCGTCAGCTCCTTCATCACTGAGCGTTTGCCTAAGCATATGACTGCTGAAAAAATCGTCCTTACTGGTAAATACAAGAGCTCAATCCTCTACAAGGCATATGGGGATAAGGAGTTGCAAGAAGCCAAGGACATGCTGACCTCACTTGGCGCTGGAGATTTGATAGGTCGTAAATACCATGGCCTATCTCAAGGAGAAAAACAAATTTGTTTGATTGCTCGCAGTCTCATGGAAGACCCTGACATCATTATCCTTGACGAAGCGACTGTTGGCTTGGACCTCTTTGCCCGCGAAAAACTCTTACGTCAGATTGACCGTATCACCTCGCTTCCTCACGCACCCCTGGTCCTTTACGTCACCCACCATGCTGAAGAGATTACTGAAAAGATGGACCACATTCTCCTACTCCGTCAGGGAAGAATCGTGGCACAAGGACCAAAAAACGATATTATCACACCGGAAGTTCTAGCTGACTTCTACCAAAATCCTGTTCAAATTATTCCAATTGACGACCATCGTTTTTACATTAACCCTCTTCTATAAAAATCGCTCAAAGAAACAAGTCCCCTAGACATTATCTGGGGGACTTGTTGTTTTATCACTACTCCTCTTTTATTTTCGATACGCCATACAAAATTAAGGCTGGAACGATAAGCTGTTCTATAGAAATATATGAACAAGAAGCCAAAATTTTTCTTGGCTTCTTTTTGTGATAACATTCATTGCTTAAGCTCGACCTCGAGCCAGATTAATCATATCATAGGTTAACGTGTTGCTAGTTTCTTTGAGAGAGTAATCCTCCAAAGTATTGACTTCCTTACGAAGCTGCTTGGCATAACGGCTAGAAATAAGTTCAGCCTGCTCGTACTCGTTGATAACCTTACGTTCCAAATAGTAGCCACGCAACATTTCATCAATATTGTCTGGATGAAGATGGGTGATAACCCGCTCAACAAAGGCACCTGATTGAATAATCTCAGCCTCTTGAAGGCGACTGCGTTTCAGATAAGACAAGAGATCTGAATGATAAACACCTTCCAGATTACTCAGGGCTTCCAAAATCTGCTCAGTATTTGTCAAATAGAGCTCAGTCATATGGTCGCGGTTTTCTTCCGTCAACCTAGGACCTCTTCTAGTATCATCCTGATCAATACGAAACTTGAAAGTAAGAGCTAAGTGTAACAATCTACGAAGGCCACGCACAAAGACAGCTAGGGCGTAAGAAAGGCTAGAGACAAAACCACGGTTGATACGACGTTCCAAGCCCTTGATATAACGTTGGTAGAGATTGTATTCGAGTTCTGAAATCTTACCCTTCTTGTAGGCATATTCCAAACCCTCACTCTCAATTTCCATAATCATTACTCGGATATTGGCCAACTCTTCTTTGACATCATTTGATTCCTGCTCCAAGATTAAATCTTCCAAGCGTTGATTGTAGTTGTCAATAGTAGCATAGACAGCCCCTTGATTGGTAGACTGTTTTAGATCTTTTTCCAACTCATCGACCACATCATTGAGAATGGCAATCTGCATATAATGGTTGGTCGTATGCGCTGGACCAGTGGCTAGCTTAGGTAGGACTAAAATCCCTGTTAAGAAGCTCAGCAAGGTCACACCCGCTACCGTAAAGAGTAAAAGACTATGTTCCAGAGCAGTCATATTGGCAACTGGAAGCAAAAGGATGGTTGCAATGGAAACCGTTCCTTTAACACCTGAAAAGGTTAACAGAGTAGCACCCTTCCAGATTTTTTTTAGTGATCGTTTGGCCCTCCAAGCTCTTTGGGCAAATACTGCACTAATCATAACAAAACGAATACCAAACATGGTCGCTGTTAGAAGGATGATAGCAAGAAGCATCCAGAGATTATCGTAAGTACTGCTACGCAGTACTGGGGCTGCTAGGGTTGGGAGTTCTGTTCCCAAGAGGAAAAAGACCATGCCATTAAGCATGAAGGTAATGGTTCCCCAAATCGTATGAGAAACACTATCCAACTTAGCATCAAAAACGGTGATTTTTTTGAAACGACTGGCAAGCGAAATCCCTGCTACGACAACAGCAATAATTCCAGAAGCATGAATTTCCTCGGCTACAAAGTAAGAGGAAATCGGTAGTACCAACTCTAGTAAGAGAGCACCTGTGACATCTGCAGCATCCATATTGTCCAAAATGGTTAAAAAGAGACGATTAAATAAGGCTGTAATCAAGCCAACTAAAAAACCACCAAGCACAGAAATAACCAAATTCCAGCTCGCCCCAAGGAGAGAGAAGGTACCTGTGGTCAATGCAGTCACCGCCACCTGAAAGGCGACCAAGCCAGAGGCGTCGTTCAGAAGACCTTCCCCCTGCAAAATGTAGCTAATCCACTTTGGAAAACTGAAGCGTTTGGAGATAGCGGAATAGGCAACAAAATCCGTTGGACCAAGAGCGGCACCGAGGGCTAGACAGGCAGACAAGGGCACCGAAGCAGGCAAGACGGCCTTAGCAAGATAACCGATTCCCAAGGTAGACACAAAGATAACTGGAAAAATCAAAAATAGAATAAGTTTCCAGTTACGTAGAATACTGGTGATATCACTTTCTTCACCCTCCCGAAACAGCAAGGGAGCAATAATGAAAGCTAGGAAAAGTTCTGTTTCAAGCTCGAAAGCGCGTCCCTTCAAAAGAAAACCAATACCCACACCAAAAATAATTTGAATCAAAGGTAGGGGAAGACGTGGAAAGACACGATTGATAACATTCGATAAAATCAAGCTAAAAAGAAGAACAAGCAAAGCTAATGATAAATGCATAGCTCCTCCTACCCTTCCTTATGACAACAGTTTGAGAATAGTTCTTTTTGCTTACTAATTTTTTTATCAATGGCAGTGACATCTTCTTTGGCCAAAAGTTTATGGCAACGTTCAACCTCAAGACTGGCTAGTTTCTTCTTGATTTTCGTCGTTTTGCAATTGTAAACCGTTTTTAAGTTATCTTCAGCACTCTGCTTGTCTATATATTTGGCCTGCATATCTGCAAGTTTTTCTTTAATATCTGTAATCATTGTAATTTCTCCAACATCACCAAAAATGGTGGGGTATTAATTTGATTAAGGGGTTGGTAAAGCATGGCTGTAAAATCACGCTGGTCCAAACCGATAACGTACTCAAGCACAGCATCCTTCTCCATATCGCCACCATCATGACCATAGTAAATCATAATAGCTAAACGACCACCCACCTCTAAGCGGTCAAGAATTTTCTCAATGGCCTCAAGAGTCGTGTGGGGTTTGGTGATAACACTCTTATCTGCAGATGGCAGATAGCCCAGATTGAAAATAGCTGCACGAATCGGTTCCGTGACATAACGGTCCAGATTTTCATGACCATCTAAAATGAGTTCCGCATTTTCAATTTCCAAGTCCGACAAGCGTTGACGAGTCTTTTCGAGCGCCTGCTCCTGCACGTCAAAGGCATAAACCTTCTTGGCAAGGCCAGCTAGAAAGGCTGTGTCATTGCCGTTTCCCATGGTTGCATCGACAGCAACACTCTCATCATCCAGCACTTCTGCTAGAAAGTCATGAGACAGATGAATTGGTCGTTTAATCATGCTTTTTCCTCCTTCTCGTTAGCTACTTTGCACCCTTGCCATGAGTCACGACGTTCCATCTCTTTGTCAATGGCATTGAGGACTTCCCATTTGTTGAGACTCCACATAGGACCAATCAACATATCTCGCGGCGCATCACCAGTGATTCGATGAATGACGATATCCTCAGGGATGATTTCCAACTGGTCACAGATGATTGACACATACTCTTCCTGACTCAGCAATTTAAGACGACCCTCGTGGTAGTCCCTTTGCATACGCGTATTGGTCATCAAGTGGAGGAGGTGGAGTTTAATCCCCTGAATGTCATTGTCCGTCACACAACGGCGAACATTCTCCACCATCATCTCGTGGGTTTCCCCTGGCAGCCCATTAATCAGATGCGACACAATCTCAGCCTTTGGCGCACGCTCACGCACACGCTTAACCGTCTCCACATAAAGATCATAGCTGTGTGCTCGGTTAATGAGTTCTGACGTTTCTTCATAAGTCGTCTGCAAGCCAAGTTCAACGGTCACATGCATACGTTCTGTGAGTTCTGCCAGATAATCAATCACATCATCTGGCAAACAGTCTGGGCGGGTACCGATATTGATGCCAACAACACCAGGCTCATTGATAGCCTGTTCGTAGCGTTCCTTGATAACTTCAAGCGGCGCGTGGGTATTGGTAAAGTTTTGAAAATAAACCAGATATTTCTGAACTTCTGGCCACTTGCGGTGCATGAAGTCAATCTCATGGTAAAACTGCTCACGAATCGGTGCCTCAGGAGCTACAATAGCGTCCCCAGACCCCGATACCGTACAAAAGGTACAGCCACCGTGGGCCACTGTGCCATCACGGTTGGGACAATCAAAACCCGCATCTATTGGTAGTTTGAAAATCTTTTCGCCAAAAATTTCACGATAGTAATCATTGACTGTTCTATAACGTTTTTTCATAAAGACTATTATAACACTTTGACCTAAAAAAGAGAGTAAGACTCAGACAAAAATCATGGATTTCTGCCTGCCCTACTCTCTCTTCTTATTTAGTCTTTTTCAAATAATCAATGGCTTCTTGAGCTGTTTTAACAGGGACGATTTTCATCTTGGTTCCCAGTTTCTTGGCAGCTTCCTTGGCCTCTTGATAGTTGGTTTTGGCATCTGGATCAGCCTTTTTCATTTCCTTGGTTACTGGATTATTAGGTACGAAGAAAATGTCTGCACCACTATCAGCCGCTGATTTCACCTTAAGGTAGGCACCACCGATATCACCGACAGAACCATCCTTTTCAATGGTTCCTGTTCCAGCAATCTTACGACCAGCCTTAAGATTTTGACCAGACACCTGATCGTAAATAGCTAAGGTAAACATAAGACCCGCACTTGGGCCGCCAACACCATCAAGTTTAAACTTCACATTTTCAGGACTTTTGACCTCGGTATGATCTGTCAAACCGATACCAATACCATTTTTACCATTGGCAATCTTGATAATCTTACCAGTGGCAGTCTTTTCTTTGTCATCTGTCGTATAAGTGACCTTGACTTTTGAACCCAGCTTAAGTCCTTGAACGTATTTAATCAAGTCAGCAGAATTATCAAAGGTCTTGCCATTGACAGCTGTCACCGTATCCGCAATATTGAGGACACCCTTGAAGCTAGAATCATCAGCAACCTGAAGCACATAGACACCCATATACTCCAAACTAACCTCCTTACCAGCCAGAGTCAAGCCCTGATAAATCGCTTGGTTTTGGGAAGTCTCCATGTAAAATTGGTTGATACGCATGAAATCTTCATCAGAGTAATTTCCAGTTGCCTCTTCAGCTGTTTGAAGCTTTGCAAAATCATTAAGCTGAGCATAGAGCATCAAGGCCAAAGTCGCCTTGGTTTGAGCCACTGCCACAAAATTGTAGGATCCTTTTGAATCATCAGCTTTCTTATCTACAGTCAAGACTTCCTTGGTATCAAAAGCACCACCCGGAAGCTCAACATAATAATTATTTAGCGGGAAAAAGAGGGCAAATAGGAGGAAAAGTACCGTAAAAATACTTAACAACCACCACTTAATCCGCCAAATTTTCCCTAATAGTGATTTAGATTCGTTCTTGTTTGCCACGCTTGGCCTCCACTTCCTTAACAACTGCTTGAGGAACATAAGAACTAATGTCTCCCTCAAAATAAATCAACTCACGCACACGACTTGAAGAGACTGGTGTTACCTCATGACTAGCAATCAAATAAACCGTTTCTAACTCAGGGGCCAACCCCTTATTGAAATAATCCATATTGGCCTCATAGTCAAAATCTGTCGCATTACGAAGGCCTCGAACCAAATAAGTCACCCCAAGATCTCTAGCTACATCTACAGCCAGACTATCGTGGGCCGTTATAATCTTGACATTGGGAAGATCTGCCACAACCTCTTCCAGGATACGCTTGCGAGTCTCCACGTCCCAGAAGCCCTGCTTATTTTTATTATAAAAGAGACCGATATAGAGCTCATCAAAGAGCTTGCTGGCTCTGGCAATAATATCCATATGCCCATTAGTAATCGGATCAAAAGACCCCGTAAACATAGCAATCTTTGTCATAGCATTCCTTTCTACAACTTCCCTATCAAAGGCTAACGCACGTAAACGGTCACCTTACTGATACCATAGGTTTTCTGTTTCCAAATCCCAAAGTTTGAAATTTCTTCAGGCAGGTCCACAGCCTTATCAGTTTCACAAACCAACATAACTTCCTCAGCCAAGAGTCCTTGCTCCTCTAACTGAGTAATATTGGCCACAATCTGCTCTTTGGCATAAGGTGGATCTAAAAGCACCAAGTCAAACTTTCCTGTCAATTGTGTCAGCGCACGTACTGCATCCATCTTCAAAAGCTGGAACTGTTCCTCACTCTTGGTCATCTTGATATTTTCCTGAATAACAGCCTGTGCCCGACGATCCTTTTCCACGAGGACAGCAGACGACATACCACGACTGATAGCCTCAATAGCCAGACTACCACTCCCAGAAAAAAGATCCAAAACACGTCCTCCATCAAAGAAAGGACCAATCATATTGAAAATGGCACCCTTGACCTTGTCCGTTGTTGGACGAGTCGTTTTGCCTTCTAACGTTTTAAGCGGACGCCCGCCAAATTCACCTGCTACAACACGCAAGTCGGTCACCTCGTTTTTACTGATTTTTAGTAAGACTTTTCTATTATAACAAAAAATCACACTTAGATGTTGGTCCAAAGGGGACTAGACAAGCTAAATCCCCCCAAGAGAACACAAAAAACTCGAGAAGCTCCCGAGTTTTCATTCATTTTACTTATCACCAAGTGCAGTCACGTAGTTATAAGCTTCGATACCAGCTGTGGCACCATCCCCTACGGCTGTGGTAATTTGGCGAAGGTCTTTCTGACGGACATCCCCAATGGCAAAGATACCAGGAATACGTGTCGCCATCTTATCATCTGTAATTACCCAACCGTCCTGGTCAGTGATGTCGAGACCTGTCAAGTAATCTGAAACAGGATCAAGTCCCACATAAACAAAGACACCGCCAAATTCGTGGTTAGTCACCTCACCAGTTTTGACATTCTTGATATCAACACTGCGAACCTTGATGTCATCACCCTTGATTTCTTCAACGACTGAGTCCCAGATAAACTTAACCTTTTCATTGGCGAAGGCGCGGTCTTGAAGAACCTTTTGGGCACGCAATTCATCACGACGGTGAACAATGGTCACGCTATTGGCAAAGCGTGTCAAATAAATTCCTTCTTCAACGGCAGAGTCTCCACCACCAACAACCAAGAGGTCTTGATTACGGAAGAAGGCACCATCACAGACCGCACAGTAAGACACCCCACGGCTGTTATACTCTTCTTCGCCAGCAACACCAATGTGGCGGTGTTTGGCACCAGTCGCAATGATAACTGTCTTGGTTTGGTACTCCTCGTCACCAGTTTTGACAACTTTATAATTGCCCCTGTCTTCGATACCAGACACGATACCATAAAGATTTTCAACGCCCAATTTTTCCAAAGGTTCGAACATCTTCATTGACAATTCTGGACCAGAAATACTTTCAAAACCAGGGTAATTTTCAATATCAGACGTATTATTCATCTGTCCACCAGGAGCACCTTGCTCCAAAGTTGCCACTTTAAGGTTGGCACGAGCTGCATAAAGTGCTGCAGTCATCCCCGCAGGACCAGCTCCAATAACAATTGTATCGTACATGAGTAACTCCTTATATGATTTTCTTGTAGAGATATCTTACACCTAATGTGCCAACAAAGCTAGAATTATGCATTCAGCACGATAAGAATCGCCATAAAAGCAAATGCCAAAACTGGAATCGAAACCATCGACATCATAATAGCATCATAGAGAGCACCTTGACGCTCCTTAACAGTTTTGTCTGCACGACGTAAGGCACGCCATCCAAGCCAAATGGCACCAATCACCAAGCACACAAAGAAAGCAATCACAAGGCCTAAGAGATAAAATTTAAAAATATTTAATAACATAAATCATCCTAAAGTGAGAAATAGAAAAGGCTGAGATAACATTCTCCAACCTCTAAATTCGACTAGTAATAACTGCACGACGCAGCCTCTGATTGGACTATAGTCGCCTTTGAAACATTCAAAAGTTCCTAATCATCCTTGTGGGACTTTGACTATGGACTAAAGTATCGTCCACTCCCACTACCTTTTCTATTGTAACAAAAATCCCATCTTAAAGATATTGTTTTGAATAAGAAGCGAAAAATTCTTTTGTTCGTTCTTCTTTTGGATGGTTAAAGATTTCATCAGGTGTTCCTTGTTCAAGGATATGACCTTTTTCAAGGAAAAGCACCTTGTCAGCCACTTGATAAATAAAGTTCATGTCGTGACTGACCAAAATCATGGTTTGACCTGACTTAGCCGCATCAGCGATTGATTTTTCAACCTCACCAACCAACTCAGGGTCAAGGGCAGATGTTGGTTCGTCAAGCAAGAGCACATCAGGCTTCATTGCAAGGGCACGGGCCAAGGCCACACGTTGCTTTTGACCACCCGACAAGTGACGTGGGTAGTGATTTTCACGATTAGAAAGCCCAACCTTAGCGAGCTCTTCTTTGGCAATCTTGGTAGCTTCTTCGTCAGAAAGTTTCTTAACAATCTTAAGACCTTCCTTAACATTATCCAAGGCTGTACGACGTTCAAAGAGGTTGAACTGTTGGAACACCATGGCCAACTTACGACGAAGAGTAAGGATTTGTTCTTTGGTAATTGTTTCAAAATCTACCTTGAAATCATCAATGATAATGGTACCAGAATCAGGTTGTTCCAAATAGTTTAAGCTGCGAAGAATTGTTGATTTCCCTGCACCAGAGGCACCAACAAGAGCTACAACTTCACCCTTTTCAATGTCAATATCAATGCCATCGAGAACCTTTTGTCCTGAAAATTCCTTGGTCAAATTTTTGATACTAATCATTAGCGGTCACCTCCAATTCCAGAAATGTCAGTCACTTCAGGCGCCTTAATGGCCATGTGATTTTCAACTGAACGACCAATGTACTCAATCAAGATTGAGATTGCCCAGTATACAAGGGCAACTGAGATATAACGTTCAAAGTAACGGTAGTCGGCACCACCCAAGATTTGAGCCTGTGCATACATTTCGACGATACCTGCACTAAAGGCAAGTGATGTTCCCTTAGTCAAACCAATCAAACTGTTAATCAAACTTGGTGTCGCAATAACCGCCGCATTTGGAATGATGACACGACGGTAAACTTGTGCTGATGTCATCCCAAGAGAACGGGCAGCTTCGATTTCCCCAGCGTCAACGGCCTGAATCGCTGCACGGATGGTCTCACTCATGTAAGCTGCTTCATTAAAGGCAAAGGCTGTAATAGCGAAGATAGCTGGTGGAATCTCATTAATGTTCCAATCTAAGCCGAACTCACCATTCAAGTAACGAAGGAAGAGTGGAATACCATAGTAAGTCAACATGAGTTGTACAAGGATTGGTGTCCCACGCAAGAAGCTCACAAAAACTGCTTGAATTGGATAAAGGATACGTACTCGATTGATCTTAACGACCGCAAAGACAAGGGCCAAAATCAAACCGAAGAAAGCACCTGCAATGGTCAATCCCAAAGTCAAAGGCAAGCGTTCCACAATCTTAGGAACAGCATCGAAGACAGCCTTCCATGAGAAGAGCTTACCAGCTGGCATCCAAGATGAAATCCATTTGAAGACAATTGTAACCAATTGCAAAACATAGCCCCAAAGGATTTCCACTAGCCATGATAAGGGAATGGCTAAAGCAACAGCTACTGCCAAACCAACCAAGCCAAGGATAACTTGGAGATACCAAGGTGACCGATTAAATGCTTCTATACTCTTTTTCACAATGTCGCCCTTTCTTTCTAAAAAAGTAGGTTAGCCTAGTGCTAACCGTTCAAATATCTTATCATAAATTTTATAATATTCATTTTAGCACGACTCAAAAAGTCTGTGAAATAGTCTTTTCTTATCAAAGTGATAAGGAAATCATATCACTGATAATAATACCTTGTTAAGACCAAAAAGATTTGAACTAATTCCTTATTTAACGAACAAAGTGAGCATAAACCGAGGCTTTCCGGCGTGAGAAAAACACCTGAAACTTTAAAGTTTCAGGTGTTCGGAAGTTTTGAGACCTTAGGCTCAAAACTTAGTCATGGAACTTCGAAGAAGGTCGCTGACGTCCGTCATCACCTCAGGAAAGCCTCAAAAGAAAGCTTTGTGTTCAATCCAAAGCTGAGACAGCAGTCTCAACTTTTAACAGTCTTATTTCAAATCACTGACGTAATCGCCACCGAAGTATTCCTTGCTGAGTTTGGCAAGGGTTCCATCCTTCTTAAGCTCTTTGATACGCTTATTGACAAAAGTCTTGAGTTCCTTACCTTGCTTATTTTTTGAGAAAATAAGGTATTCAAGACCATCAGTCTTCATACCGATATCGTCTTTAAGCTTGTTTACAGCCAACTTATAGCCTTGATCTTTAACAATATACTCAGACGAAATGGCATCATAAAGGATAAAATCAATTTTTCCTTCTTGAATGTGTTGAACACGTGTTGAAAGACCAGTTGAGCTAGAAGCGTAGTTGATTGTAATTGGTGTCTTGTCCGCATTGGCATGGTTCCAATTTTCAAGCAACTGAGCATAGTTAGAGCCAGGAAGTACTTCTGTCGTCTTACCAGACAAATCGTCTAGGCTGGTATACTTGGTCCCCTCAGCACTAGTGATGGCATAGTTAGAACGTGAAATCGGATCTGAGAAACCATATTTCTGCGCACGTTCTTCATTGTAGTTGAAGTCATTAGCCGCAATCTGATAACGTCCAGAATCCACCCCTGTCAAGATGGAATCAAAAGGTGTCGTCACAAACTTGACCTCATACTTGTCCGAATCCTTGAAAATAGCCTTGACCAAATCAATATCATAACCCTTGAAGTCATCACCTTTTTTAAAAGTGAAAGGTGCCGTATCAGAGTCAGTCGCAACAGTAATCGTCTGCTTTTCACCAGATGCCTTACTGTCACTCTTGTTCCCACAAGCAGCCAAAGTCAAAACCGACAAGCCAAGAATCCCTAAACCTGCAAGCCATTTTTTCATATCTATAATCCTCGATACTTTCATTAATAGTTAGTGATGACAGTTTACCATCTTCATCCCAACTCGTCTAATAATAAAAACCTAAGAGGTGATAGATAAAGGTTATAGGGGAATCGATACAACGAACAATAAGAAAAGAGCTGCCACTGGTGTGACAACTCTTCTCGTCCAAAAAAGCTTTCCGTACATGTTTAACATCAAATGCAATAAAACTCTACTTATCCTTACTTGATGACTTACTGCTTGAATCGCTACTGTCTTCAGGTTGATAATCTGATAAATTCTTATGGATACGTTCAGCGTAAACGGCTCTGCTTCCTGATTCATCATGGTCAACCAAGGCTTCGGCAAGCTCTTTATAATCTTCTACAGAAATAGTCCAGTTACCCCCATCATCTTTGGTTAGCTTGAAGGTCTTTTCTAGATCATCAGCACCTGTCAAAGGTGTATAGGCCATTTCTTTATCAATATCCTTAAATTGTGTCAAATCTCCGTTAAAGTTTTCACCATAAAGGAATTTCGTTGTGAGATCTTTGGCTTTACCTTTTTCTACATCGTTGTTATCAGCTTGATTCCACTGTTTCAACTTGTCAATGTCGTTATCATAGAGACTCATAAGGAGAGTACGAACAGCAGCTGCAGCACCATAGGCACTAACAGAGCGTGAAGTAAAGGTAACTGTCGCTTCATTTCCTTTAACTTTGACATCTTTCAGCTTATAGTCCTGAATCTTACCAATCATATTACGACGGACCTTGAGGAACTTAGAAAGCACTTGGGTTGGTGTCTTGGCATCGTAGCCTTCAATGTATTTAAACGTATACTTGTCTTCCGGTGTATACCCCTTTTCTTCGATAGTATCTGCAACTTGTTTTTCAAAGACTTTCGTTTCAGTCCAGGCTTCGTAATTTTCACCGTAGAGTTTTGAAAAACCGTTACTAGATTTTCCAAGCATAGTATCAATTAAAACTGTCGCATCAGCCTTGGCACGTTCTGTCGGAGTTGGTGTCGCTTTTTTCTTCTCAGCTGGCTTATTGGAAGCACAAGCTACGAGAACCAAGCAAGCTGCTAGAATCAGTCCTAAATAGGTAAGAACTTTTTTCATTAAGATTATTCCCTCATTTCTTTTAGTTACTCTTTAAGATAGCATAGGTCTGATGATTCTTCAAGGTCACTTTCCAAAAGAAAAAATCAAAACTCTACTATTATAATGACTCCAAATCATCTAGGTCCAATTGCCTGCCTTCTTGATCTTCCAGACCCGTCAGCGTCACACCGAGCAGGCGAACACCACTACTATTTTCCTCCAGTTGGTCAAAAATGGTATGGGCAGTCCTTTCGATGGCCTCAAAACCCTGGGTTGATTTGTCCAAGGTCATACGTTTGGTTAGGGTTGAGAAGTCCGAATAACGAACCTTGATGACAATGATACGACCGACTTTTTTAGCTTTCTGGGCGCTTTCCGCTACCCGTTTAGCATTTTTAGTCAACTCAGCCTTGATGTCATCTTCATTATACAGGAGCTTACCATAGGTTCGCTCACTTCCGATAGATTTACGGACACGATTGGGCCTAACAGGACTATTGGAAATCCCTCTAGCCTTACGAAAGAGATCAAATCCGAAGCGTCCAAAACGATCAATCAGCGTCATCTCAGGAATCTTCAGAAGATCGGCACCGGTGTATATTTCCATGTCGTGAAGACGTTCAACTGACTTTTTACCTACTCCATGAAACTTTTCAATAGGGAGCTTTTCCAAAAATTCCTGAGCCTCCTCTGGAAGCACCACCGTCAAACCAGCAGGCTTTTGAAAATCAGAGGCTAGTTTGGCGATAAATTTATTGTAGGAAACGCCTGCTGAACAAGTCAGGTGAAGTTCCTGCCAGATGTCATACTGGATAAGTTTGGCTACCTTAACCGCGGATTTGATACCAAGTTTATTTATCGTCACATCAAGATAGGCTTCGTCGATAGACATAGGCTCTACCAAGTCGGTATAGCGTTTAAAAATCTCACGAATTTGCATCCCTACCTCTCGGTAATGGCTATAATTTCCTGAGATAAAGACAGCATTAGGACAACGTTCATAGGCTTCCTTAGAAGACATGGCTGAATGGACACCATATTTTCTAGCCTCGTAATTACAGGTTGATACCACACCACGTCCCCCAGTTTTTCTAGGATCGTGACCGATAATAACCGGTTTGTCCTTAAGACTGGGGTCATCCCTCATCTCGACCTGAGCAAAAAAGGCGTCCATGTCAATATGGATGATTTTCCGACTGGTATCATTTATTAGAGGAAACTCTAACATGGCTCCCTGCCTCCTTTCTCAGATTTATCTCATTGTAAAGCTTTTCACATAAAACTTTGGGACTACAAAGCATTCTCCCCTTATGATACCAAAATCTATCAAAAAACAGAAATTTATAATACAGATTTGTCGTTTTCAAAACTGTATTATAAAAGAATGTCACTAAAAACGCAGTTTTAAAGTTGTGTAAGCGGTTACTGTGTGATAGAATACTTCTAGAGAATGTAACAGATGATTTGTTACTAGAATTATAGGAGATCCAAACTATGGCAACGGTTAAAACTAACACAGATGTTTTTGAAAAAGCGTGGGAAGGCTTTAAAGGAACTGACTGGAAAGAAAAAGCAAGCGTTTCTCGCTTCGTGCAAGCTAACTACACACCTTATGATGGTGACGAAAGCTTCCTTGCAGGACCAACTGAACGCTCTCTAAAAATTAAAAAAATCGTAGATGAAACTAAAGCAGGCTATGAAGCTGAAGGACGCTTCCCAATGGATACTCGTCCAACTTCAATCGCTGACATTGACGCAGGATACATTTCAAAAGAAGATGAACTTATCTATGGTATCCAAAATGATGAGCTCTTCAAATTGAACTTCATGCCTAAAGGTGGTATCCGTATGGCGGAAACTGCTTTGAAAGAACACGGTTATGAACCAGACCCAGCTGTACACGAAATTTTCACAAAGTACGTAACTACAGTTAACGATGGTATCTTCCGTGCTTACACTTCAAACATCCGTCGTGCACGTCACGCTCACACAGTTACTGGTCTTCCAGATGCTTACTCACGTGGACGTATCATCGGGGTTTATGCTCGTCTTGCCCTTTACGGTGCTGACTACTTGATGCAAGAAAAAGTTAACGACTGGAATGCTATCAAAGAAATCGACGAAGAAACTATCCGTCTTCGTGAAGAAGTTAACCTTCAATACCAAGCACTTCAAGATGTTGTTCGCCTTGGTGATCTTTACGGTGTAGATGTTCGTCGTCCAGCCTTCGATACTAAAGAAGCTATCCAATGGACAAACATCGCCTTCATGGCTGTCTGCCGTGTGATCAACGGTGCTGCTACTTCTCTTGGACGTGTGCCAATCGTTCTTGATATCTTTGCAGAACGTGACCTTGCTCGTGGTACTTACACTGAATCAGAAATCCAAGAATTCGTTGATGATTTCGTTATGAAACTTCGTACAGTTAAGTTTGCTCGTACAAAAGCTTACGACCAATTGTACTCAGGTGACCCAACATTCATCACAACTTCAATGGCTGGTATGGGTGCTGACGGACGTCACCGTGTTACTAAGATGGACTACCGTTTCTTGAACACTCTTGACAACATCGGTAACTCTCCAGAACCAAACTTGACAGTTCTTTGGACTGACAAATTGCCTTACTCATTCCGTCGCTACTGTATGCACATGAGCCACAAACACTCTTCTATCCAATACGAAGGTGTAACTACTATGGCTAAAGACGGATACGGTGAAATGAGCTGTATCTCATGTTGTGTATCACCACTTGACCCAGAAAACGAAGAACAACGTCACAACATCCAATACTTCGGTGCTCGTGTTAACGTACTTAAAGCCCTTCTTACTGGTTTGAACGGTGGTTACGACGATGTTCATAAAGACTACAAAGTATTTGATATCGATCCAATCCGTGATGAAGTTCTTGACTTTGACACTGTTAAAGCTAACTTCGAAAAATCTCTTGACTGGTTGACTGACACTTACGTAGATGCCCTTAACATCATCCACTACATGACTGATAAGTACAACTACGAAGCTGTTCAAATGGCCTTCTTGCCAACTAAACAACGTGCTAACATGGGATTCGGTATCTGTGGTTTCGCAAATACTGTTGATACATTGTCAGCAATCAAATACGCTACAGTTAAACCAATCCGTGACGAAGATGGCTACATCTACGACTACGAAACAATCGGTGAATACCCACGTTGGGGTGAAGATGACCCACGTTCAAACGAATTGGCAGAATGGTTGATTGAAGCTTACACTACTCGTCTTCGTAGCCACAAACTCTACAAAGATGCAGAAGCTACAGTTTCACTTCTTACAATCACTTCTAACGTTGCTTACTCTAAACAAACTGGTAACTCTCCAGTTCACAAAGGGGTATACCTCAACGAAGATGGTTCAGTGAACTTGTCTAAATTGGAATTCTTCTCACCAGGTGCTAACCCATCTAACAAAGCTAAAGGTGGATGGTTGCAAAACTTGAACTCACTTGCAAGCCTTGACTTCGGTTACGCAGCTGATGGTATCTCATTGACAACTCAAGTATCACCTCGTGCTCTTGGTAAGACTCACGACGAACAAGTTGACAACCTCGTAACTATCCTTGACGGATACTTCGAAAACGGTGGACAACACGTTAACTTGAACGTTATGGACTTGTCAGATGTTTACGAAAAGATTATGAGCGGTGAAGATGTTATCGTACGTATCTCTGGATACTGTGTAAACACTAAATACCTCACTCCAGAACAAAAAACTGAATTGACACAACGTGTCTTCCACGAAGTTCTTTCAATGGACGACGCTTTGGGATAAAATAACTAAAGAGCTCGCAATAGCGGGTTCTTTTATTTTTGCAAAAAGCTAGTTTTCATTATATTTTTCTAAATCTACTATAATCTACATTTGACTTTTTATCAGATTAGCTATAAAATAAAAGCGTTTCCGTTTGGTATCTCCAAACACTTCCTTCTCAGAAGCACCTTAGAGAAACGATACTCAATGACTGTCAAACGGATAGTTTCTAATAACACGTAGACTATCATTGTTATAAGATTAAAGAGTCTAAGGAGGACAAATGAATAAGAAAAGTTTTAAGATAATTGGATTAGTCTCTCTCGTAGCAAGCACTGTCCTACTCGTAGCCTGCCAGTCTGATACAAAAAACGAATCCTCAAAGTCCAAGGACGTTCAATGGGGGTATACTGGTGCTACTGGTCCAGACCATTGGGGTGACCTTTCTAAAGATTATGAACTCAGCAAAAATGGTAAAGAACAATCTCCGATCAATATCACCGGTGCTGAGGACGTTGATCTTCCAGAACTAAACCTTAATAATCAAGAATCAGAAGCTCAAGTTGAAAATAACGAGCATACGATTGAAGTCAGCTTTAAAAATCCAAAGAATACCCTAACGATTGGTGATGATGTCTATAAATTACAGCAGTTCCATTTTCACGCACCTAGTGAGAATGAAATTGATGGTCAGACTTATCCTCTAGAGGGGCACTTCGTCTATAAGACAGATAATGGGAAAATCACAGTTGTCTCAGTTCTCTATAATTATGGCGATGAAAATCAAGCCTTAAAACAAATCTGGGATAAAATGCCTCAGGCGGCCAATACAGAAACTGAGCTTCCTCAACCTATCTCACTAGATGATTTCTATCCTGAAGACAAGGACTACTACAACTTCGAAGGTTCCTTGACAACACCGCCATGTACTGAGGGTGTTAACTGGATTGTCTTCAAGAATCAAGAAACCGTTAGCAAGGAACAAGTGGAAAAATTCACTCAAACCCTTGGATTTGAAAATAACCGTCCTATCCAAGATACAAACGGTCGACAAATTAAAGAATAAAACAAGATAAAAAGCTTGATGGTAACTCCTCGCATCGGGCTTTTTTTCGTTGACAATTAGTTATAGACTTTGTTACACTTGTCCTATGATTATCAAACATACAAGAGATACACTCTCAGAAACTTACCTCGATGCCGTAGCCATCCGAAACACTGTTTTTGTTAAGGGGCAAGGCGTTCCTCGCTCCATCGATATTGATGCGAATGAAGCCTACTGCATTCACTTTGTCCTCTATGATGA
>OLRZ01000665.1_pt1 | contig 27379 bp, 26 predicted proteins | sample 1671931 | NCBI WGS metagenome assembly OLRZ01 (sample SAMEA3136627, study PRJEB25190) | human gut metagenome | reverse complement strand
TGATGATTACCACCATAGCCGCCACAAGCGACAGCTTGAATATCACATGGAAAATCTGACGGGTGGAACCCCTCCCGTCAGATACCTACCCTGTGTAGTCCCTTGTAAACTGTACTTTACCAAAGAATATATCAGATACACCATCCAAACATTTAGATACCATAATAAGTATACCAATGACAGCCGGATCCATCCCTACTGCATCAGTCAGATAAATCATAATGAAACTTGTTACTACCGCATAAATACAGTTTGCAGCCAGATCTCCAGAACCATACCCCAATTTGTTATACCATTTTAAATACTTTTTCTCACTTGTTCCCATAAGCCAGTTACCTCTCTCAAAGCCTTTCATTCATGTGTATTTTTACTAAAGTCATAAAAATATAATGGATATAGTGTGTAGAATTATACCAATATTTTCTCATAATGTCAAATTTTATTGTGCTTTTTTACTAATTCAAACTTACCTTTATTTTCAAGAATTAGATCTCTGACAAAAGATTTCATTCCCTTTACCATGATCATAAAATCATAGCCACACTTGCCATGTACTGGATATTTTCCTTATTGAAATACCCTTTGCCGAGGATGAATCCCGCATGCCTGTACACATAGCTGCTGGCTTTTTCCGGCATGCTCAATCTATTCTTGTTTATATTCGATCCATTCTTTCCCTGTATAGCAGATTCTTTGACTTTTATTATTTCCCAACACTTTCCGATTCTTATTTCTTCTCTACGACTTGGAAAACGAAAAGCTTCAAATACAAAATACACTATATAACGGCACTGACTTTATCCCCTTTATCATTCCAAAGTTCCTGGTGGAAATCCTGATTGCATAAGCAGGTTCGTATTTTTCCATATAAACCATCATACTTTTGGCCTTCACATGGCTTCCAGCTTTACACTCTACAGGAATAACATGACTGTCTTTCTGGATCAGAAAATCTACTTCTGCAGTATTATCTGATTCCCAATAATGAAGATCATAACCATTGGTTTTCAATGCAATTGCAACATAATTTTCTGTCAATATACCACGAAAATGTTCTGTTTCCTTACCTCTCAGAGCCTCCAATGTCATCCCCATCCTTGCTGACAAAATACCCATATCACTATAATACAATTTAAATGCCGTTACATCCTGATATGCTGCAACCGGATAAAATCCCTGACTGCACCTCACACACTTGTTTACAATTCCAGAGCGGATCAACCAGTCTATTGCATCTCCATATTGAGAAGCTCTTGCTCCCGACTTTATCAGCTTATACTGAAATTTTTTTGTATCTTTTGCAAGCTGTGCCGGAAGAGAATCATATGCTTCAAAAATACGTACCGTGTCCGACTGATTGGCATATTTGGTCATGTCTGCAATATAAGAATTTAACAGCATCTGTCTGATTTCTGTCTGATCCAAAGGGCTGTCTTTTACAAGATCAGCTTTCACTGCCGCCGGCATTCCACCCACAATACAGTAATGATAAAATTCCTGAACAGCTTCTTCATGCAATACCTCATCTAATGGCTGGTTATTTTCATAATGTTCCCGGATGGTGTCAGCAAGCATCTGTTTCCCTTTCGCCCACAGCACCTCTTCCAGATCCATCGGATACATAGTCAGCATCTGAACTTTTCCCACCGGAAATGAATATTTTTCACGGTTTACTGCCACTCCAAGCAAGCTGCCAGCTGCCATTACATGATATTCCGGTGCTTCTTCTGAAAAATATTTCAGAGAAGTCAAAGCTCTTTCACACATCTGTATCTCATCAAAAATAATAAGTGTATTTTCCGGTACGATCTTTACCTGATAATATTTTTCCAAAACAGATATGATATGATCTACATGAATATCAGCTTCAAAATATTTACCGATTCTTTCATCGGTTTCAAAATTCACGTAAACCGTATTTTTATAATAAAGCGATCCAAATTCCTGCATTTCAAACGTTTTTCCAACCTGTCTTGCACCGTAAATAAGCAATGGCATTCTTCTAATCTGCATATTTTTCCACTCATACAATTTAGATGTTATTTTACGTTTCAAATTTATTTTCCTTTCAATTTAACATTCGTACTCCTTAATGTATTATATTGCATTTTTTCATATGAATCAATGTTATTTTTTACATTTTTATACTAATCGATCATTTATGTCCAGATCCACTATTAACCTTCCAATTTTCCGCTCTTTTATCCGCTTCCTATGATCACAGGTTTGTAGCTGTTGGAAGTGATGCCATATTGGACTATCTCATGATTTTCGGTATCGGATCACCCCCGGAACCTGGTCTACGAGGACTGTTCCTCATAAAATGCGTCCTTCGCCTCAACCGTCAGATCATCCAGTTCCGAGAAAACCTCATTGAAATTTTTAGGGAAGTTGTTTTCACCGAACGCTTCTATCCTGCTTCCGTCCACAAATTCCGCCTGAAATCTCATGCTATAGCCATCTAGTGCATTGGGATCCTCTCCGCGAAAGCCTGCCCAGGACGCAACGTTATAATTCTCCAGAATCGTACGTGCTTTATCAAGGGTCTCTGCAGCCACCGGATAATCAAAAAACTCCTCTTCTTCTCCATCCCATGGCTCCACCCGTACGAGCGCTCCTTCCTCCTGCCGGATCAAGCTTATGCTCCAGATCGGTTCCACCATCGTTCCATGCACATAATATGTCAGTTCCTGAATATCCGGAAGCGGTGTACTCTGACTGTTTTCCTGATTCTCCGTGTTCTCTGTGTCTGCTCCTATCGTCCTGTCTTCCTGCATTTTATCCGGCTGATTTCCAGACCACTTTCCGCAGCCTGCAATCAACGCCGCCCACGTTGTAAATGCCATAAGCAATATCCGGCCTTTCTTTCCTTTTTTCATAAGCCACTTCCGTCTTCTTTTTGATCACGCTTCTTCAAGAGCATCCGAATGCCTGTCGACAGCAGTAAAACTGTTAATACGACCCTGAAAATGCTGACTCCTCCGGAAGACATGCCACTTTTTTTGAGTGCAGTTTTTTTATCCAGTTCCCCGCTTAACATATTGGGTGTCGCCCCTTTTACATAGGTCAGGGCGCCCTGCTCCTGAATGCCGATTACCGTCACCATATCCCCATCACTCTGAAAAGGAACGGAATAATAATAACGCCGATCACCTTCCTCGAAAACCCCTCTGCCCATTCGCTGGGTTCCGATAAATTTTTCACCGCTGTATTTCCGGTCTGTGAGAATCGCAAGTCCTGCCTCAGATAGCGTCTCCTCATCAAATTCGTATTCTCTTCCCAGCATAAGCTGTTCGATAAATTCCTCGGACAGATGATAAGCTCCCACATCTGCTGCGCCCTGGAAGGTTTCCATTCCGCCCACGCCCAGATCGGAATTCCATTCCATATTCGACTCTGTCATCGAACCATTCCATTCTTTCAGCTTCAGTTTTTTTGCGCTTCGCATGGCACGCGGGGCATGGATCGTGAGTCCCAGTTCGTCATCATAAGCCGGTTCCAGAACCTTCAGTTCTCCGCAGACAATCACGGTTTTTCCATCATTTGCCGGATCATAGCTGCCCTGTCCCACATATACCACATCATCCACTTTTTCTTGAATGGCCGCACGCTTTGTACCACACGATCTTACTGTAGAGACAGCACAAAGTAAGCCGAGCAGTATCACGATAACCGCACTTGTTTTTTTATTTTTTTCTGGTTTCTGGGCTTTCTTCATCTTCACACCCCTTTCTTTCCAGATCATACATCACTGCTCTTTACTGTCGCTTTATGGCCAGGGATTCATGATCATATAAACAGTCATGGCAAATAATGGTAATACAATGAATAACGGCAGCGCCCAGTTTCCTATTGTCTCCCTGACATTCTTCCAACGCATAAGTAAAGTTTTCCTGTTCTCCCTCTTCTGGTGAATGCGTTTTCGTTTTCCATTTTCCAGAAGTTGAAAGATCACTGGTGAATCATAAACCTCAATTCGTCCAAACACCACGAATCCTGCCATAGAAATCGGAAGTGCCAGACACAGCCAGATGATATTGTAACTATAATCCAGCTGCTGGAACAGAGTCCAGTCACCGGAACCAATACACTTAAATGTGGTGAGAATCCATGCCAGAATGCAAGTGGAAGCATTCACCAGCAGAAGAATCATCGCAATCTTTGCGATACGCCCCAACGAGTAGAACACCAGCTGTACTGGAAGTTCCTTTCCGCCAATCGTTTCAAAGAACACCGGCTTTATGGTATCTTCCGGTTTCTTCTTATCTTCTTCACTGATACTTTTAAGAATCTTTCTTCGAACTCTGGCCTCTCTTCCCTTACTGAACACCGTAAAGAGAATCATTGCCGCTACCAGTCCGGCCATGCCAACCAGTTCAAACAGTTCCTTCAGATCCATCGGCACTCCGCCATAATTCCGGAATACAAAGAAGAAAAATATCATCACCGCCAGTGTTCCAAGAAGCGGCTCAATCACCCAGGGATAAGTCCTGGTTTCCTTTTCCGCCAGTACAGATACTTTGCCTGTCTGCCCATTCACTGCTGCCTGTACGGCTCCGCAATCCATAAAATAGACTGGAAGAAATGCCGGCAGACGAAGCAGTGCCTCTGAAACTGGATGAATACCCAGTCCGGTTGTCTGCATCGTGCGTTCCACAGTTGGACGATACTCCTCTGCCACCTCTTCAAACACACGACGCCTTAATTCCACACCGTCTGCAGTCGGAACCTCGGCTGCATGACCTGCGATAAATCCAAATTGAAATGGTTCCAATTCTTCCCACAAAAATGGTTCCATTCCATTGAGCAACAGATTATTGCAGCGATCCGTCACATTGACTGCCACATGCTCCAGAAATCCTCCGCATTCATAATGTCTGTTGGAATTATCTCTGGTCACAATGAAACGGATGGGGCCGCGAATCAGCTCATAAGGAAGATATATCCCTTTTAAGTTTTTCTTGTTTTCTTTTAAAATCTGTGCTTCATTTTTATCATGATGCTGTTCAATCCATTCATCCAGCCGTTTTTCTGCCTGTTTCCTGTTCAGCTTAAAAGGAATCAGCATCTCCGGGAATCCTTCTCCCATCTGGACATCTGAGCGCAGAACCTTGGACTGGCAGAAAATACAGGTCTCCGCCACTTCATGTTCTTTTACAATGACCCTGGCTCCACAATTCGGACACTCACAGGCAATCGTCCGGCTATCCGGAAGCTCCTGTTGCAACAAGGTTTTCGTAAGACTCTGAAATTCCTGAAGCTTTTTTAACGGGATCTCCGTTCCTGTATTTCCTCCACAGTTTGAACAGTGGTAATTCTGTGTCAATACATCAAACTGGGCAGGTGCGCCACAGGTGGCACAGTGGATGGTCATAATCTTCCCCTGATTCATACCCTCTCCTCCCTTAATCCTGTTTTTATGCCCAGAGATCTGCTTCTTTTGGTATACGGATTCCGGATAGGAGCTGCTGTTCCCACAAAAACCACTGTCCTGTAGATGGTTTATTCCGAAGCTTTAATGGCCGCGGACTATCTGCTCCGCTGCACGCCACATATAAGGTCAGATATCCTTCCTCTATCTGGCTTTTGCTGTAGGCGTTTTCCGATATCGCTACCCGGTAGGGCTGTACTGGAGTATAATTATTCTCCGGAGAAGAGCCGGAAAAATAAGAACGCATCAGATACTCTTTTCCACGAAATCTGTCTCTTATAAACTGTTTATCAATTCCATTTAACGGTCTGGGCCCCCGCAGAAAATCCAGCATTTTTTCTGTTTCTGATGGATTTTCAGGATAAAGGGCAAGGGCTGCCACCGTCAAAGCAGCCACTTCCTCCGGGTTTGTCAAGCCTGCCTGGGGCATTGCCTGTAATTCCTGTAATGTTTTTGGAAGTCTGTTCAATGTTATCTCGCTCATCATATCCCTCCTTTAGATCGGTTCCCATTCTCCGGTCAGATCATCCATTCGATAAACGAGTCCGGATGGAGACACCGCATAATAATATTCTGCTACGAACTGGTCCGGATGATCTGTTCCAAGGGCAAAGAGCACACAGGCTTCACCCCGGATTGTTTCCATGCCGTCCACATCCCGGAGTGCCATACCGAGGTTCAGCCTATCCTGTACTTCAGATTGTGCGAGCAGTACGTCCATTTCATTGCCGGAATAATCATAACTTTCCCCAGCTGCTGCTACAGGATGCAAATAGAACTTTTCCACTGCCCCGCTCGTGAATGGGAAAAAAGCTTCTCCTTCCATTTCGTGAATAGTCAGGCAGTCTCCTTCCAGCTCCAGCCAGATCGTACCGTTTCGGGTTCCATCCGGCGTGTTCAGCCAGAATTCCAAAGACTCCCCAAGTGGATCTCCATATGCATAACTGCCATCCCAGAAAAAACGGATATCCTCCATCTCTCCATCCAAAAGTCCTCCATAATACCACATATCTAAAGGATATCCATCCTCACCGGTCATGAAAGTAACGCTGTAAAAATAGGGTTCACCAGCATCTGTTTTGGCAGAATCGCAATACCAGCTTCCCTCCATTCCATAGAGATATCCCTCCTCCGGTATGTAAGAACCTGATAAAAGCTGCATCACTCCGTCTGTCGGCTCGATTTCTCCGGCATAAGTAAGGTAATAGGGATGCCAGGAAACTTCCCGGCTTCCTTTTCTGGCTGTGACCCGTACATTGGAATAAAGATCACTGAGATTGCACCGTAAGATCAGAGGAAGACCATCGTTGCTTTCCCATAGCAGATCTTCTGTGCTGCTCTCAGTAAAGTCATCATTCCAGCTGCAGGACTCTATGGACATCTTCCATCCCTCCTGTGCCGGAACGATCACATACCACTCATCTCCTGTATATTCTATGATGCGGTCTTCTGGGATCCCTTCCAAATACGGATAGGTCTCAGTTCTTTGATATTCTTTTCCCGGAAAGCTGTAATCTGGCGTATAACCCAGAAATGAGGCTCCAAATACCGCTCCATAATCTCGCAGCCATTCCTGTTCTTCCATTAACGATGCTTTCCCCGCCTCGGTAAGCCAGGAAGTCGCAGCTTCTTTTGGGGACTCTCCCGAGTCCGGGGATTCCGTATGGCTGCTTGTGGTTGATCCTTCTTCCGGTTCCACATAGTCTGGATTGGTCATTCCCTGCCCACCGTCTCTGATATCCAGGAAAGCGCAGCCGGTAAGAAATGTACAGAACAATACCAGTATTGTCAGAAACACACCTTCCTTTTTTCCAGTCTTTTTTTTCTTTCCCATTTGCTATCCCTCCTCATATCATAATAAAGATTTAACCACCATAGTCTGAATAATCTTCTATCAGGCGCACCGTATGATAAGCTTCTGTCCCATACATCTGGATCATTAAATCATTCCAGTGAATAGACGGATAAAACCAGGCAAATTCCTGTCCAGACACATCCTCGATCACATAGCCATCGGGAGAATTATATATATACATTGCTTCCTTTGTGTAATAGGGGTTCATCTCCTGATCGTACACGGTATAATCCACTGTTCCGACCTCAATCCGCTCGTCCGGACTGTTGAAAAATCCAGAATCTCCTGCTCCACTATACATATTGAAACTCCAGATCTCGTATCCTTCTCTCTCTGAATATGCCGGCATGGACTCATAAAGCCCTGATGTAACCAGCAGCATCCCTATCTGCCACAATTTTCTGCCATTTTCATCCGTATACCAGCCATCTGGAGTCATATGGTTACGCAGAATATTTCCTGTTTCATCCAGGTATCTGTCCGTCCCATCTATTTCTGTTTTCCAGCAGGAAGCATCTTTTTTCCTGTAGTAATCCCCTTGCATAAATGGAATATTTTCTGTACCGGAATCTACAGAAAGGACATCTCCCGAAAGTGTATAAACTGCCGTTATCTCCTGGGCTGCAGAAACTGCCTGTGTTTTTCCAGCATTTGTGAACTGCAGAATATCTATCATATGCTCGTAGCTGCTCTCCGGGCAAGAAAGAAACAGATAATCTTCATCCGTGTCATACACCGTGATATATTCTCCGTCTTCACGGTAATATGTACCATTCCAGTCAGACTGATTTGCCACCCTTTCAAAGCCCTGTCCGGCAGATTCCGGGATTTCTGCAATTTCTTCGTCAACAGACTCCATGGTTTTCTCGTCAGCCACCTCCGGCTTTTTACCACAGGCTGTCACAGCTACCATTGATAATACTATCACAGCACCCATCAGAATTTTCATGCACATGCTGCCTCCTTTTCCACCGCCGTCATACCCACAAGTCATTTGAAATCAGCATATCATTTTTTACAGAAAAAATATATGCGAATCACTGGAATACCTGACAATTTCAGTAACTTTCCAACGATTCGCATACAATATATTGATGTCATTTGTTTCTATATGCCATATATAGTAAATGAGAATCCTGCGAACAGGATTCTCCTCTTATCCATTTTTTAGTTCCTCCAGTCGGCCACATCGCCGGAAAAGATCAACATAAACCATCAGTTCCTCTCGATTGGACACCTCTAGTTTTCGGTTGATACTTGTATTATGCTTACGTACCGTCGCCACGCTGACAAAGCTTCGTTCTGCAGCTGTCTGCACATCACATCCATCAATAAACAACTGAAAAATTATCCGTTCCGCAGGTGTCAGCTTTCCAACCCGGACTTTAAATTCCTGAAGCATTGTATCAATCTCCGGTGGCAGCTCTCTGGTCTTTAGTTCTTCACTTCTGGTCTGCAGGAAAGATACTAATGCATCAATTTCTGAGATTCCAGAACGAATTCTGGCATTCTGACCATCTTCTCCAGTCTTTCTCTGCTGCATAGCGTTTAAGCTTCGCACGATTGGAGCTGAAAAATGCCCCGATACACCTCCCGCCAAGAGAAGGATCAGGATCAGAAACACAGCTGCTCCTGCAAACCAGATCTGACGAATTCTATGTGATGCCTGATGATAACTATCCTCTGGCAGCAATGTTAAAACCATCGGCGGCTGACCACTGCATAATCGTGCATCCAGAGGACTGGAAAGGCCAAAATAATGCTCCGCCTCGGTTGACGCTGTCTGATAATATTTCCCACTTCTGATATTAAGTAAACCAGAAGGTTTCAAATACGTCCCTGCCGCATTGCCTATCATAGCTTTCGACAAGTCGTATTTTCTGCCCTCTGCAGGAGCAAGAAGTGTAACCATATTTCCAAATCGACTTTCCGCTGCCGGATAAGAAAGAGCAAAATACAGCTGACTGAGTTCTACTCCACAGATACCGCAGGGAACTCCATTCTGATCCAGAACCGGTATACACAGCAAAATAACATCTTCCCATGTATCTTTCAGCCGTAACCGTTCGGTCCACACTGCTCCTTCGGCCAGACGATTCTGATTAAAATTTAAAAGTGATTCATAACAGGGAATCAGTGCCGTATCAAATTCCAGATCCCAGCGATTATGCATCTGAATCTGTTTTTTTCTGGCTATATCTGCCACACCACGAAAATACACCATATGCTGATCGGCTGTTCCAACAGCCTTCAGATCAGAAAACCGCAAATAGACTCCCATCCGTGATGTATCTGCTGCTTCTGCCTTTGTATTCACCGTAGCATCCAGTATAAAAAATGCTCCGCTACATGCATTGGAACGTAAGACTGTTTCCAATGCTCCATACAGTGAATCCTCAAGATCCAGGATCAGCTGTGGGTTATCATTGATATCCTCAAAGGTTTTTCCATGTTTGATCAGAACCTGTTCCATTGTCCATGTGATCTCCTCAGACAAGTGGATGCTTCTTGCTGTCAGAAGATCCATCTGCTTCATCATGGCTGAAACTGTATTCTGATGCTGTACTGCCAGTGTCTCTCCAAGATTACGTTCCGACCCCGGCATAATGCCTGCTGTCCGGATCAGGACAACTGCCGCTACAAATACGACCAGAACCGTACAGGCAAAATAAACTGTCAGCTTCCGCTGCATGGTTACCCCAACTTCACTCCCGTGACGCAGCGAATAACCGATCTTATGAAACAAGTGACTCATCACGCCACCGCCTTTCCTGTTCTTATGGCTGATAATCCCGCATAAAGCTTTCCTGCGCTGCCCTCACAAGTTCCACCATTGACTGTTCCGGCAGTTCCACGTAGGAACGCCGGGCAATTTGAAGCTTCTGACGAATCTGATCTTCAAATCTCGTTTCCAGTTCCAGATAATCTTCATACTGTGGTGCCGTGTAAAACGTATATTGCTCCTGAGTCTGCAGAAAGGCCTGATACAATGACTGATACATGGGATCCTGCAGCTGCTCAATGGCATCCGGAAGATATTTTTCAAAAGCTTCCTGCTTCACTGGCATATATCCGAGTTGAGTCACAAATTCCACATTTCGTTTGGGATCTGTCAGCCATTTCAAAAATGTCATGCATGCTTTTTCCCGCTCTGGAGTCGATTTTACAGTACAGATTCCCGCTCCCCGCTGCATGACCAGTTTTTCTCCATTTTTAAAAACCGGACATGGCATGGAGATAATATTCACCTTCTCTGTCGTATTATCCGCATAAGTCACCATATCGGAGTAATACAGAACGCTGGCAGATGATGCCACTGACACGATCGCATCCCCGGTACGCAGTGGTTCTGTAGCATATACTCCCCGAAGCCAGATTCCTCCCTGTACCGCTGCACTGGCATAAGGTTCCCACACCTGTTCAAAGGCCGGTCCAAAAGCAAGTCCTGTTCCATCCTTCGTAAAGAAAGATTCTCCTAAGGACTCCACTCCTACCTGAAAATAATTAAAGTGATAATCATGGACAAAAAATGGCTTTCCATCTCCCTCTATATTTGGTGTCTGCTCATCTGTCCATTTTGTATAATCCGCTGCCAGACGAAAAACTCCTTCCCAGTTTTCCAGATCCGCAAGAGAAGCTCCCCTGTCTTTTGCATAACGGTCAAACGCTGTTTCATTTACAAACATGACCTCTGTGGACTTTGCAGCCGGAAGGATAAGCTGTCTGCCGTTGATCTGTCCTTCCGTCAGGAAAGCAGGGATAAAACTATCTAATTCTTCTTCCGAAAAATAATTCCGATAGTCAACCAGTACGGAATCATCCGGCATGGCCAGAACAGTCTTTGGATAAGAAACAAACATATCCGGCAGCTCTTCAGCTCCAGGATCATCGAAAGCAGATGAAAGAACGCTCTCATGAATCGTGTTTGTATTCGTAACACTGCCCACCTGCACCTGAATATTTTCTTCTTTTCCTACTGTCTCATTGAATTGAGCAATCATATCATTAAGCGGTGATTCTGCCTGACCTCCGTATACATGCCAGATTGTAACTGTAACAGGCTCTTTCATTGTCCCTTTGCCGCATCCGGACACTCCCATGACAATCAGAACCCCCAGAAAGCCATATCTCAGCAGATCATGAACTTTCTTCTTATTTTTTAAGCATTCCCCCATATTCGATATTTTCTCCTCTACAGAATATGCAATTGCTTTTATTATACCTTTTTTTTCATGATACGTATACTCTATATGGAGATTTTACCCGGATTCTGCGCAGAAAAAGAGTCATTGTTGCACATTTTTCTGATATTTTGTGCAACAATGACCTTCTCTCTTCCTATCTATTCAACACTCTATTCACGAATCCTTACCGATATGACACTTGCGTAATTCCCTCCGGATAATCCAAATCCTGCATTTCATCCCCCACTATACAGTTGGTAAATACGATAGTATTGGTCGGCGGGTTATATCCTTCCTCCAGAAAGACCTGATACTCATTGCCCCTGAACAGGCAATTTTCAAAGCTGACCGAAAGAGAGTCCTGACAGGTTATGAATGGAGTACCCTCTGATTTTGTTTCGTTTCCTATAATCTTGCAATCATCCAGAACAATACTGTAGCAGCCAATGAAGGAAAACATACTGTACTGTTCACTGGTCATAAAATCGCAATTCGTAAATGCTGCCATTTCTACCGCTGAAAACCACACAAGGCCATAGGTACATTCATAAATATCTGTATCGTCTATTGTTAAACCAAAAATATTATAAGCTTCTATTCCATAGGTTCCACTTCCGTATAAATTACAGTTATCAATTGCTATATGGCTGCAATGATTAAAGTAAAGCACACTTCCAGTACAATATCCGGGTTCCACTTCATGCCCGCAGGTCAGGCCGCGAAGTGTAATCTCCTGACATTCTTCAAATCCCAAAGCTCTTGCATAAGAATTTTCCGTACTGAGTTCAACTTTGGCACCCTCTTCCGCTTCGATACATAGATTCTGCACATTTCGCACCGTATACTCTGCCAGTCCATCATAATCCCTTATCCAGTCAATATTAGGATTTTTTATGCTATCACAGTTCAGGTCGCTGAAATTATACGTTCCTTCCTTCAGGATAATCTTCGTCCGATTCTGAATCGCCTCTGCCAGCTCCTGCACTGTAGATACCGTTACCTCATTCACATACTGATATTCTTTTTTCTGCTCCATTTCCTTTGAGCCTTCCCGCAGATAGGTACAGATCATTACATGCTCTAGTCCCATTTCCAACCCTAACTCCTGTTCGCAATAGCGGAGTTCGTTTTCTCCAATCAACGTCAATGTTCGCACCGTCTCTTTTTCATCACGCCGGTTTCTTAACCTTGCTACAGGCTGACCATCCGAAGTAGGATCCTGTTTTACAAGAGCCATTCCATTTATCGATTCGGTTGCGTATCCAGTGCGGCTGTAATCCGCATATAGACTGTTTTCTTCGTCATATATGAGGATCTCGGAAAATATCCACTCATGCTCTGCATAATAATATGAATGATCGACCGATGGTTCTGTATCATCTATAGAATCGCTGTACTCAAAACCAACAAGCATCCAGTTTCCGCAAAAATCATTCCAGTCCTCGTCAGCTGATTCAACCACTTCTGTTTCCGCTTCCACATCTGCTTCTATTTTTGTTTCCGCTTCTGCTTCCTGCTTTGTTCCCTGCTTTGGAATTAATTCTTTATCTTCTGTATTTTTCCCACATGCACTTAATAATACTGCAGAAAGCATGGCTGTTATGATCAGCATCACCCCTTGTACTTGTAATTTTTTCATATTACACTTCCCCTCCATTCCATACGTTTTAAATTCTGTTCCTTTCTTCCTTTATACCTGATTTCAATCATTTCGTATATACCAATGATTGGAAAAAACCTCTATAAAGAAATTTCCAATCGCTATCATGCCATATATAGTATAATATGACCATAACATGTAGACTTCAGCAGTGAATGTAGATTCATTGGAATTATAAAAATGACTCGTAAACCGGAACTTGGGGAGGAATCAAATTTGAAAATAAAGAATCTGAAATTATTTTATTGTCGACTGTATTTTACTGCTTTCACGACTATCTCAATGCCATTAATTGTTAATGCCAAAATGATGATTGAGAGAAATACCTTATTAAAGTGTATAAAAACATGTGAAATAACTTCTGCATCCGTTCCAAATAACTGCTCAATACCATCAAAAAATTTTTTAGTTTTTCTAAAATCTTATATTTTCTACTCTACAGGATGACTATTTGTTTTTTGACCTTAATACATTCAAAATAATGCCTACTGAACAATCATTCCTACTCTTCGCTTAAAAGAATAAAAATATCTTTGGAAATTCCCGTAACATGACATATAAAATGTAATAATGTTTTTTCGCTTTTTATTAACTCATTAGGATTGATAAATATCTCTCCTAATTCTTCAACACAATACTTTTCTTTATTTAAATCATATTGAAAAAGTGCAAACTCCATAAAACGCAAAATATCCTGATAAGATAATGGCTGACTTATGATTCTAAACACCATATTAAGAAATGCCTCCGTATAGTCAGGCTGGTGTAATTTAATTTCAGGTAAATCAGCAACCAGTTTCGCATCTACACAATAATTACATAAAGTTTTTTTCGCTATATTATTAGTTATTTTCAATATATCTTCTATTTTCGCCTTAGAATTTTTCCCATACAATAACCCCAGATTTATTAATTCCTCCTTATCTTTGTCTGGAAAATATTGGATTTGCCTACATATTTGTAGCATAGCTAATGTCAACATGCCACATAATTGGTATATTGCCCATTTTATAGATATTTTCTGTTCCTCCTTTAGCGGTAGCTCTACTACAACCGCTAAATCCCGTAACGCAGTAATCGTTTGTTTACATCTCGTGTAATTATCTTCTTGTGCCCAATAGTGTGTATGAATGAATTTTGCTATCTTTTTATACGTAATATTATTAGGAGTTGTAATTGACTTAAATATTTTAAGATTTTGCGATTGAATAACAGGATTCCATGGTATTCTCCAGTCCTCCTCTTCCACGCCAAACCTTTTCTGCATTTCAGCAATTGTACTTAGGTCCACTATTTGGATATTTTTTCTACTTGCATATATTTTAGTACTTAGTTTCGTTCCTCCCTTTACAAACAAAATATCATCAACTTTAATATGTTTTTTTATTCCGTTTAACCATGCTATTCTGTTAATTTCTTGAGCTGCGCCGGATTTGCAATCTGCCCAGATTGTTTTTATGGAGAAATCAGAATGTAGATAGATTCCATAGACATCTAAATCGGTAACGATATCGTTCGGTTCATCAGGCGAAGTCTGGACAATAATATTTGTTTTTGGAAAATATCCCATAAAAAAAAGTAATCTTTTAATTCTATATTCTAATAGTTCACCTTTAGGTACTGTCTTATTTATATTTTTCTTCTGAACATCTAACTTACTTTCTGATACTGCTAATTTCTCGGTTATACTTTTTTCTTCTAAAAAGCTCATCTGATTATGATCTATATTGTTCTTCTTTTTTTTATTCACAGCTATGCTCCTTTTAATAATTCTCATCCCGCAATATGCGTTGAATGTACTCACCTGTTTCTTTTGATGTTTCGGGCAACTCGCCCATCCGAACTCTTTGCACCTCAGCAGAATAATAATTTGAAGTTTTAATGATTGAACTATAGTTGCTAACCTCTCTATCTTGGTCGATATCATTTGAAAAATCTTCTATACATCTTAATGCTTCTAGAGCGACATCCTCTTTTATCAATTCCAGATAATATCCAGTAGCGTTATAGCATCCATTAATTCCCCATTTTGTCTTGGTTTTATATACCACCTTTGCTATCCCCTTCTTTTCAAGCATGATGTAATCCGTGCTATTGGCATCATGTGGTCCTATATCTCCATTTCTAATCCACGAATTCAAAAACCGCTTCGCACTGTTTATCGTAGAATACTGAGTGTAGTTTTCTCCAAAACGGATTGATGCCAAAAGTAATCTTACATCATCAAAAATATCTTCTGATGCAACCGATAGATTAACTCCCTGGGTAAATTCAAACTCTTTATCAATATTTCGATTTATTACTATCTTAATCGGGTTTATCATTCCTATTTTTTTTGCTAAATTAAAGATTTCCTGGTCGTTTACTGTCAGTTTTTCATACGGTATTCCCTGACATTTTTGAATTTCCTGAATAGTAACTCCCAGGGCATCTTTTTGTATCTTGTCCAGTTCACTAACAGCAAGTGCAATGCGTTTATTACCACTCCCCCATATATACTCATTACTTATAATGGGGTCATTTTTCTTTTTTAGCTTTCTTATCAACTTAAATTGATCTGCAACATCCAATGTAACTAACGTATCCTCTTCTTTAAATCCTTCCTGTACCATCATATCCACAATCTCATTTTGAGTATACGGTACTTTTTTTGTTTCCTCCAATGTTTTTACGACAATTATTTCTTTTTCTGTTGGCCTAAGATCCTCAAAAACTTTTCCCGTAATTTCCAAGGTGCTTTGTGTATCAAATACATATTCTTCAATCCCATTGATACTCCCCGTTATGTCTCTTTTAATTTCTATTTTTTTATCTGAACTTTGCTCTAATTGCGGAAGAATCACTTTATGTAGTTCTATGGGCTTTATGCCTACCTGACTTGCCATTTTTTCAATCTTTTCAACATTATCCAATTGCTTGTTGCCACGTATTGCTCCCAAAAAAAGCCCAGTCTTACCTGAAACATTTAAACAATCAAATATATCTCCATTTTCACTGTAATCTACGAATTCTTTTAAGTGTTTTCTAGCTGCAATAGCCCAAAATCCTTTTGTTTTTTTATCCATTACTAACCTCCTCTCACATTAGTGTACAGTATTAAATTTATTTTCAAAAAACTATTGACATTTCCTCTGAATTGTGCGGCACATTTGATGATTGTTCCCAATCATCAAATGTGCCCTTGTAATTAAGAAGTATTCCAACCCAACTTACTTACAAGGAGGTACCGCACTATGATCAAACACTGGCAAACCAACCAGGAATACCACTGCTTTCTCGCTAACGCGAAAACTACTTTTGACTCTTCCGAAAGAGTCCGGCTCCAATCTGAGCTTGCTTCCACAAGGGAAAACTCCGCCTTTTGGACACAGATACTGCCATGCGCTTTCTTGACCCCTTTTATTCCAACACTGGAAGACCTGCATTAAACCAGCCTCAGATCCTCCGTTCGTTTATCCTTTTTTCCCTCCTGGTCTCCACGGATCTTACATCCCCTTCCCTTACTTCATGGGTAAAACGTTTGAAATCTGACCGCGTCCTTGCCTCCCTGATCGGATGCCCTCTAAACTCGCTTCCTCCCCTGGGATCTTACTATGATTTCATGGACCGCCTTTGGACTGATCCTAACCACTCCCTTTAAAAGAGGAATAAACTTCTCTCTCCTGGCTGGAACCGTAAAAAACCCAATAAACCCAAGGGCAAGCACCAGAAGGCTTCCGAAACCCATCCCTCCATTACCGACTCCCTTGTTTCACGGATTCTTGACGGAAAGGATATCCCTTTCAACTTTGAAGCACGGCTCCAAAAGCTTTTTTTCGTCGTCGCTGTACTCCCATCCCTTAAATGCGGCCTCATTCCCGAAGACTTGCTTACCGTATCCGGTGACGGTACGGCTGTCCATACCCATTCTAACCCAAACGGACACTGCCTACCTCACCCTGACCAAACTATTTCCCCCAGGAATATGCTTCGCTCCCAAGACATTATTCTGATCCGGATGCTTCCTGGGGATGGGACAGCGACCTTGATTCCTTTTGCTTTGGTTATACTTTGTTCCAGCTTTCCTGCCACAATCCTGTACTGCATACGGATATCCCTTTGCTGCTCCGCTTCACCAGCGCCAAACGCCATGATTCCGTATCCTTTCTTGTTGCTTTCCATGAGCTGGAAAAACATATGCCTGGTCTTCCTATAAAGAATATATGCCTGGATTCTGCCATGGACAATCTTCCCACTTACCGGCTTCTCAAAGATCGGAAGATAAGTGCCCTGATCGACCTCAACAGCAAAAGCGGTCATCCCGAAACGATCCATGACAACATCCGTATAAATAAAAACGGCACTCCTGTCTGCGCTGCCGGGCTCCCTATGCTCCCAAACGGAAATGATTACAGCTCCAAAGGACATATTGGTTGCCAGATGTGGCGCTGTCCTTATGGAAAAGACCATAAGACAAAATGTAAATGCAGCTGCACCTCTTCCAAATATGGCCGCGTCATTAAAACCAGACCCGAGTGGGACATCCGGCTATATACGGATATCCCAAGAGGTACAGAAGCTTATAAAAAAATATATAAGCAACGTACTGCAACGGAGCGCATCAATAACCGTATCCTGAATGATTATGGCCTGCATCGACTCATGATACACCGGAGAGAGCATTATTCTTTCATGACAACCATGATCGGAATCTGCCTTCACTTAGATGGCAGATATAAACAAAAAGCAAAAGCTTCTCTATCTGAAATTTAGTTTATCGCGTAATGATACGGGCAGCTTCCTTTTACGGGGAGCCTGCTCGCCATGCCCAAAAACCATCTTTTTCCCCTGCTTATCATTTCCTATAATATCTACCCCCAATCGCATCCCGTATATTCTGGTATAACCTGAATTTTCTCAACTTTTCATCGAGTTTCCGAGACCGCTCAGTTCTTCCTGTTGGTAATTTAGCATCTGCTGGCGATAGGCTTCTAAAATACTACCTACCCTTATTGTAAATCTTCTGTCTCTTGGTGCATATTGAAGGAAGTTAAACAGCACATAATGGATTCTCCCCTCGCTTTCTCCTGCATTTGTTTCCCCTTGTCCAAAACTTCCTTCAATTCTTCCCTAAGGGGTTCCAATACTTTTGCCATCTGTTTTTTTCTCTGCTTGTATTGCTTCATGCCCCACCTCTGATTTGACTAATACTTTTCAGTCTTTTCTCTGCTAATTTTGGTTCTTTTCCAATAAAAAATATTGCTCCATGGCCAGCATCAATAATTGTCCATCGGCTAATTGGTAGAATTGTGGGAGTGCATTATCTCCCCCGCATCGATAACCCGGATAAACGCTGATTTCTATATATTCTTCCTGTTCCATTTCCTCCGGCAGCATATCATCCCGTAGACCATAAATTTTGTTTCGCATTCTCACTGCAACCTGGTAGTCAGGCTCAGTTATTTCTATTTCCTTAAGCCAGTAGTCATTTTCCGCCCGTTCCATTATCTCTGAATTGGGCCGTCTATAGTTATCATAAATCGTACAGCTATTTTCAAATAAACTGATTGTTTTCCCAAGCATCAGCTCTGCCTCCTCCTTAGGCAACACTTCCTCTCCATTCACATCCAAATCGGGATAAAATTTCGTGGGAAGAAAGGCAGTAACTACATATGATCCATATATGGATTGGAGTATCTCTTCCTTCTCTTTTTCTCCTATTTCTCTTTCCACTAAGTCTTCCAATGGAATATCCTCTATTTTTTCTAATAAAAAATATTGATTATGTACCGATGACATGATTATTTTATTTTCTTCCTTTAAGGTATAGTATTCTTGTCCAAAATCCTTCTTCAGGGAAACACCAATTCTTCCATTAATCTTTTCATAATAATCAGGAAACCATATCTCCATCTCTGCCTCGGAGGCCTTCATCTTTTCGGGTTGCCTCTCTTCAAAGCTATAGTCGGGATTATCAATCATATATTCTGTGATTATATGATTTCCTCCAAAACCATATCGTCCTTCCCTTGTACCCCGTCTTCTTTCCGAATCACAGGTGAAAAGAAAATCTTTTTCCAGAATAATAGTACGCCCTACCATCATATCCCCCTCCTGGTCCGATATCCAATCTGCCTTAACATATATGGTTGGACAGTACTCTATGATTTTATAAGTTCCAAAATATGCTTCCAGCTTATTCTCATCTTGCTGTTTTTCTTCTTCACCAACCACTTCATCCTTCTGATTATTTTCCTTAAGGGTAGTGTTATTTTCTTCACTGCTTTCACCCCCTGACAGCTCCAACTCTTCCGCCTTATCAGACAACCTTGCATCCGCTACAACTTCTTCATTCTTTTTCCTATACAGAATAAATAATAGGATAATGACACCAAGAAGAAGTATACTAAAAATTCTTACTCTATTCCTTTCTTTCATTTTATCTCCCTTTACTCTATATTTTCATATCCCTTTGTTACTTCGTTAGGTTTACTTTTCTTTGCCCAAATATCCCCATATCTTGTTTCATCATCTTCCCTTACATAATCATCATAAAGAATGATATCTATTTCATCTGCTCTTCGTTTCATGGTTCCTGCCTGCCCTCCATTTGTATAGTCCCCAAACTGCTCCATAATTTCCTTAGCATTAACGGGATCAAAATTCTCACTTCTCAGAAATTCTTCTAAATCCGTACTCCTATTATCATCCCAACTCTTACTACAAATCATATCAATTTCGTCTGTTCCATTTTGATAGACAAGCATGAAAAGAGCATCATAAAACTGTTGGTTTACCTGAGTTGCAATTCCTGACTTCTCCAGTACTTCATTCATTTTATCTTCTGTAGCTTTTATTTCATTCTCCAACAGTTCCTCTGCCTGTTCTCTAGTAATTTGTGTCCCGATAGGATAGAGATTTATTCTTGTTCCATCCGAAAACTCATACCACCCTCTATCAAAACTAAATATCGCTTTTCCCCATCCCACTGTATGCACTCCTTCTTCATCTCCTCCTCCTTGATAGGTACTTAAAGCCGGCTCACCTTGTGGCAGATATTTCCCGTCTTTATCCAAGCCTGTCTCATAGGACTTCAAAAGTTCAACTAACCTGTCACTAACTCCCGTTATAATCTGCATCTTCTGCCCAGATTCTTTCGCTGTAATTACTCCCTGCTTCGAGTGACAGTACAGCATGGACAGCATATTAATCCCTTCTATCCCATTAAATTTCATATAGGGTGGTGACAACACACTGTTTGTTCCGTAAAGTGAGTCGAACATTCCCGTCATATATTCCCCGGCAAGAGCCAGATTTTCCCATTCTTCATTTAGCTGCATGAAACAATAACAGGTTCCCATTCCTGCTTCTAATGCTTGTTTAATTTCTTCACACTTTAATGCTTGTTTCACAGGATGCCGGATTGTAATAAGGTCTTCAAGTTTGGCATTATTTTCAATCATTTTACAATTACCAAATCCAATAATATTCACTCTCAGATCCTTAGCCACATCATCTCGCATCCCTCCTCTACAGTCTTTTATTCCAGCCGGAATCAGGTTATTGACACTCTCCTGTCTTTCCTCATGAATCCACAATCGGGAACGCATATCCACCAGCATGGGCCTACTCTCTATTTTTTCCCCCTGATAATAGATATATCTTGTTTCATCTGTCGCATTTGAACACTTTAATGGAGCACCGCAAACAATATACTCTTCTTTATTGTTTTCAAGTTCTCTCAATAGCTTATTCAAGCTATACGAACCTATTTTCAGATCTTCCTGTTCTGCAAGACTCTTTTCCTGTTCTTCCAATGCTGATGAGTATCGATTAAAAAAAGCTCTTTCTTCTTTATTCATTAACTCATTTCCGGATATATTTTCTAATGCATGCTTATCCCCCATTTTCTCCCCCCGTATTTATTTACATTGAATTTTTACTCTACATTTATACTGTTCTATGATACCGCATTCACTTCACACAAATTTCTTCAAATCGTATCCCTTCAGCTCCTCTTCTAAGAATACTCTCCACATAGTCCAGTCTGGCAATAAACCCGTTTCGCTTATATCCCTTTACCCGAAAAGCTACTCTATTTCCTATCTTTTCTTTCTCCAGTACAAGCTGTTCTATCCGATTGCCTGTGCGGTTATAAGCAGTCTCTTCAGACATACAGTCTACCTCCTCGATTACGGTAAGAAAGTAGGTTACATTTGCTCCATTTTCCCAATCTGACAGCTTTACTACCTTATAGGATACATCCACTTCATACATCATAAGAACCTCTAAGCAGGTCTCTGAAAGAAACAGGCAGGGCTGACAAAGAATATCCGGGAAAAATCCTTCCTCCGGAAATACCATCCTTACAATCGTCCACATCGGCAGTCTGCTCAAACCTTCTTTCGTCAGATAACGAATATCAATCGCTCTGTTTTTATTAATGGCATAAGGGATTTTATTTCCCTCATCCGTTTCCAGAAAAAAATACTTCATCTCATCGTCCTCCTTGATACAGGGTCACTGCCTTGTCCATATATTCTCCGTACAAAAATACAACATCGTCTGATGTGGACAACTCACTTTGAGACAGTAACTCCATGATATGCTCTGACATACTTTTTAACATGAGTCCACAAATATACTGATATTGCATATGCCACTTCAATTTGTTGGATTTCATACTTTTGCAAACGGATGAACCTTCTGGATAATTCTTTCTGCAAAACTGCTGCATCTTTCCATATTGGAGGAAGCTGAATATTACATAATGTATCTTTCCTTTGTCCTCTTCCTCCTGCATCCGTTTCCCTATGGCTAAAACTTCTTTTAATACCTTTTCAAACCTATCCCACTCTTGATGACCAATTTTTTCAAATATTTTTTGTAGCTCCATGCAGCTATGAGAAAATAGCTCATTCATAAAGGGTTCTGATACCTCTACCATTTGTTCTTTTCTTCGATTGTATTGCTTCATATTTTTCCTCTAACTCAGTCAATATCTTACAGGTTGTCACTGCTAATTCCCATTAAATCAACTATCCCAATGGTTTTATTTCATAGCCAATATTATTTAAGTTAATAATATCTCTTTGGGCACCATATCCACTGTAATAGTTTATTAATCCTACATTCTCTTTCCATGTAAATCCTTCATAATAACCTATTTCTCCATTAGACTTAATCCATAAATAGCTCCCTACGACTTGATCCCCTGTTTTTTTTACCGTATAGTATCTTCCCTCTTCACCTTGCTCCAAATCCTCGTTGATTTCTTCTTCCTGACAGACGACATCCGCATGAACAATAATTTTTTCATCTGTATCGAAAATCTCCTTCAACCGCTCATCATCATTATAAAAAGAGATAACTTCTTCGTTCCCCATTATCTTTGCATGTATACGGTATATCTGTTCTGTTGTAACATAGAGATAAATATAGGTACGGTCATCTTGATAATAATCCAGAGATTCTATGGAAATCTTATACACACTGCCATTCTCATAGGCTTTTATAAAGCTTATTTTAAGCTTCACCGCACTTTCTACCAAATCTATATTCTCGTCATAATATTCTCCATCAGCATACAAACTTTCTTCTCCCTGATAGGGAAAAAATGGATTAATATTACTATTGATTCCTTCTGATTCTTCCTGTTCTTCTATGCTAATACCACTATTGCCATCTTTCTGTTTCTCATCTATAATATTAACAGCCGTATTATCACTTTCCTGTTGTCCCTCCAAACGTATCTCCATGCCAATATCTTTCTGTCGCTCTTTTATACCAATCTCTATATTATTAGTTTGACTTTTTGACATTGAATTTCCCTCCAGTATAATAACCATACTTATGACCATAATAAGCATGCTGATTATTCTCTTCATTCCTTATTCCTCCATAAGTGAACTCAATAATACATAGGCACCAACCTGTTGATCCACAAGTTCCGGCTCATACACACTGTGGGTTTTCCCATTCTCATCTTTCTTTTCCACATATTTCCCCTTTGTATAGAGATTAGTACCACTATATATATAAGGACTATTGCGGCCCTTATTGTAATACTGTCAGTTTTTCATACGGTATTCCCTGACATTTTTGAATTTCCTGAATAGTAACTCCCAGGGCATCTTTTTGTATCTTGTCCAGTTCACTAACAGCAAGTGCAATGCGTTTATTACCACTCCCCCATATATACTCATTACTTATAATGGGGTCATTTTTCTTTTTTAGCTTTCTTATCAACTTAAATTGATCTGCAACATCCAATGTAACTAACGTATCCTCTTCTTTAAATCCTTCCTGTACCATCATATCCACAATCTCATTTTGAGTATACGGTACTTTTTTTGTTTCCTCCAATGTTTTTACGACAATTATTTCTTTTTCTGTTGGCCTAAGATCCTCAAAAACTTTTCCCGTAATTTCCAAGGTGCTTTGTGTATCAAATACATATTCTTCAATCCCATTGATACTCCCCGTTATGTCTCTTTTAATTTCTATTTTTTTATCTGAACTTTGCTCTAATTGCGGAAGAATCACTTTATGTAGTTCTATGGGCTTTATGCCTACCTGACTTGCCATTTTTTCAATCTTTTCAACATTATCCAATTGCTTGTTGCCACGTATTGCTCCCAAAAAAAGCCCAGTCTTACCTGAAACATTTAAACAATCAAATATATCTCCATTTTCACTGTAATCTACGAATTCTTTTAAGTGTTTTCTAGCTGCAATAGCCCAAAATCCTTTTGTTTTTTTATCCATTACTAACCTCCTCTGTCTCACATTAGTGTACAGTATTAATAACCACATATCCTCTTTTCATCTTTAGTCACAATTTACCTCACATAAATCTCTTCAAATCTGATTCCTCTTGCCTCCCTTCTCAAAATACTCTCCACATAATCCAGTCTTGCAATAAATCCGTTTCGTTTATATCCCTTCACCGTAAAAGCCGCACTATTGCCAATTTTCTCCTTATCCAGTACAAGCTGCTCTATCCGATTGCCTGTCCGATTATAGATAGTTTCTTCAGCCATGCATTCAATTTCTTCCATGGCAGTAAGAAAATAGGTAGCAGATACTCCTTTTTCCCTATCCCAGAGTTTAATTCCTCTATAAGAAGCATCAACTTCATACATCATAAGAACATCAATACAGGTTTCAGACAAAAGCAAACAGGGACGACAGAGTATATCCGGAAAGAAACCCTCCTGTGGGAAAATCATTTCTGTCATATTCCATCTTGGAAATTGAGCTAAGCCCTCCTTCGTAACATGACGAATATCAAAAGCGTGATTTTTATTTATTGCATAAGGTATTTTATTTCTTTCATCTGTTTCCAGAAAGTAATATTTCATCTGTTTTTCTCCTACAGTTTAATTGCTTTATCCATATAGGTGCCATAAAGAAGCTGTAAATTGTCAGATTGCAGTATTTCACTGCTTTTAACTGCTTCCCGAATTAAATCCGCCATACTTTTTAGCATGAGCCCACAAAGAATCTGATATCGTTTCCGGTAAACAAATTCCAACTCCTGCAGCTCATGAATCTGTAGACGAATAAATCTTTTTTCTGCTTCTCGATAAAGTAGATGAACATCCTCTATATACTGCTTTTGCAAGATTTCAGAAGAATAATATTCCGTACATTCCCACTGGTCTAAATAGAAGCCTTTGTCCAGTAAGTCAATCCTTATCTCTATCTCATTGAACGTAGCAGACACATTCATATAGCTGAAAACAACATACTGTATTTCCCCCTTCTTCTGCTGTTCCTGTAATGGCTGTGCCTGCTGGACTACATTGTGCAGAAGCAATTCTAATTTGTCCCACTCTGTATATCCCTTTCTCTCCAGCTCCGTCTGTAGGCAGCGGCAGCCCTGTAAAAAGTATTCTTCCATACAGGACCGCAATTCCTCCACTATATTCTTCTTTCTATGATAAAACTGTTCCATACTTATTTTTATCCTCACTTTTATTTTTTCTTATCATCATAAGCAACATAAGCTGCTTTTCACTTTTGCCATAGTGTATCTCACCTTATCTATCCCAAGAAATAAAAATCAAATTCTGGAAAAAACAACTTTCCTAGTTCATAGTAATATCTTTCTGCTTCCCATATCCCCTCTATTATTTGTCCTGTTTCTAAATTGAAAAACATATATGCTCCTTCCTCACTTTCCTCTTGAAACAGAGTCATCTTTTGTACTATTCTTCCATCCTCGGCATATTTCCATTCTACCTCGCCTTCCCCTAAAAGCACCTGCAAATACTTTTCTATAAATTTTCCTTCCACATACTCATAAATATAGTAGTGATCCTGCATTATACCTTCAGATATATGATAAGTGATTCTTTTTTTCCCTTCATCTATACGGTCAAAATTTATTGGTAATGTTTCGCTATATTTATACTTTTTTTCTTCTTCATTCCATAGAAATCCCTGGCACTCTCTATATAATTTCAGAGTATTATTATCCCCTATAAAAAGAATATCCTCGTAACCATCAAAATTTAAATCCTCTAAGCGTAAACGCTCTCCTTCCAGATAATTATATTCTTCTGCTCTTATTGGTAAGGATATCCATTGAATATATGAATCCCCTTTACTGACTCTATTTTCGATGCACAAATAAACTTTTATGCCATCCGCTTCCTTAAATTCATAACTAATATATTCATGCTCATCACCAAGCAACCGATACACTGCCTTTAACTGCCGCTTAGTATCTGATAAAAGCTCCATCAGTTTTTCTTTTATTTTCCATTCCTTTGACTCTTCATAGGAAATCAGTGTAGCAACGGATTCCTCTTCGTCCCGTTGCCAGTCATACCAGATGCTGGCCTTTTCGCAATCTAAATGCAGTAATAGCTCCTCTATCGGAATATAGCCTGTATATGTACTTTTCAGCATTATATTCAGCCGATCTATTTTACCAAAGTTCTCGATTATCCCTTCTTGCATTCCATAGATGTGATAAAAAAATATTCCTTCCATATGTTTTTCTTTCAAAATATCAAGATTATTACACATAATCTCTCCCCCTTGTCTAACACTCACATAGGTTATGTTTGTGTTTTCTACTATCTGATCCAGATAAATAGCTGTATACGTATTCTTCAAATTCAAAAATAGGGAAGAATATTCACCGCCCATGTTCAGCCATTCTATAAAAGCCTCGTATTCGATATTGTTTTTAATATTGGCCTCCACTATTCCTCCCTCTTTTACGCATACAAAATCCGGAATTATATGTAAAGGCGATGGTTGAGCGGAAATAACATGTTTGATTTTCTGTTCAGAACGCATATTTTTATCGCCATGTCCAGAAGCAGATTTGACTCTTCCATCCTTGTCCATTTTGAATAACAGGGATAACGATATCGCGGATATTAATAATATAATATATACTTTCGTATGTCTTATCATTCCAATCCCTCCATTCCCATATCCGCTAAATGTCTATTGATAGCCTCCACATAGCCAGTCAAAGAATTATATGCTGCAACACCATCATAAACATTTCTCTGTTCCTCAATTTTAGTAGCCAGTTCGCCTACTCCTGTCGCTATACTCATATTGGAGGTCACTTTATTAAAATCAACTATATATTTTTCATCTTCCCCCTTATAAAACATATTTTTTAATATATCAAAATCTTCAAAATGCTGTTTGTCTCTATAATTGAGCAAATCACTCTGTGTAAAATTTGGCAAATTATCAGTTACTAAAGCTCCATCATTTCCAATAGTTCCATCCAAGCGTTTAAATGATATTGAATCCCCCTCTTTAAACATACCATTTTCATAAGGATTTATTCCTGCTGCAACCCATACAACAGAATTTCCTGTTGCCAAGCTTTGCATCACATTACGAGAAGGATTTTTACCAGCGTTTTCCTTCGTAATAAGCCCAAAAGATGATTCTTGTGCTATCATAGCTTTCACAACATTAGGGTCAATTTCAAATTGATATGTAAATGGTATCTCACAAAAAATATTCCCACTTATTTTCTGATTCCAGTAATATGTCCATGCTATAATTTGTTCATCATACAACTGACTTCTCTGATACGCTTCTTCATTTTTTTCTTTGCTAAATTGTCCTTTTACTATATCATTAACCATTAATCCACAATTCTTTGCAGTCCAGCTAATTACTTCACCTATTTCCTCCTCACTTACTTTTCCTTGTAAATATTCTGTCATTTTTTCCATTGCTAAGTCTAAGGAAAAAGATAATTCCTGCCCCGATGTAACCGGCGT
>OLRZ01000656.1_pt1 | contig 27434 bp, 26 predicted proteins | sample 1671931 | NCBI WGS metagenome assembly OLRZ01 (sample SAMEA3136627, study PRJEB25190) | human gut metagenome | reverse complement strand
TGACAATCTGTTCGATAATCTGGGAAATGGCACTCGGCATCATGGTACCAAGTCCCTGGAAAAATCCACGTAAGACTCCTAATACAGCAACTACCAGTATCGTCGGTGCCAGAACCTTCAATGCAAAAATACTAAGGGGCGTATTCAGCATGTTTGTGAAGAATGACGCACCAAAGAAAAGAATCAAACTTGCAGTAAGTCCGGTACCGGTTGCTAAAAGCAGGGCCCCTTTTACAATTCGATATGCATTTTTTCTTTGCCCCTTCGAGACACGGGCAGATACCAGCTTGGATACCGCCAATGGCAGGCTGTATGCAGAAATAATCAGCAGGATATTATAAATTTCAAAGGCTGCACTGTAATAACTGTTACCGGTATCTCCAATGATATTGGTCATCGGGATACGATAGAGCAGACCGATTATCCTGCTGACTATAGAGGCAATTGCAAGAATGGAACCCTGTACTAAAAAGTTGGAGTCACTCTTTTTTCCTGAACTCATAAATTTACCTCAAGTAATTTTTGAAATAATTATTTTGCGGAAGGTGGTGTAAACTCATCTTCTGTTGCATAGATATTTAATTTCTTCTCCATATCATTTAACAATACACATACCATGGTTTTACCCTGGTTTAATGTGATTTCATTTCCGGAAGCGTCATAGTATCTGGTTGGCTCGTTTTCGCTTGCTTTCTTCCATGTCACATCAATTACTTTACCGTTAGTAATATATTTTCCGGTTCCTTCACCGGTGCTCTCAACATCCAGATAACCGTGTGCATCATCTAACTTGGTATAATCGCAGTACTGAAGCAGAATGTTCTTAAAAGCAAGCTGTGTGCCTGTATTTTCATCCATATGCTCTTTTTTATACTGGAAACGATAGTATAAACCATCTTCACTGTTATATACAAACCAAGGATTGTTTATATAATATCCCGGCTGAACCACTGCTGCATCTGCTCCGTCTGTAAGTTCAATTTCTTTTTCATCATCTTCATTAAACTGATAATGTCCTTCATAATCGGAAGGCAGCTCGGTATCATAACCTTTTAATTCAATTCCGGCATCAAGACCATCTGTGCTTACAAATGCATTGTGTGGAGCCTTTCTTGACTTGTCACGATAGAAAGTAGCAGAATCAATGGCACCCTCTAAACCGTTTAAGTCCTCAACTTTGCCACTCTCTAACAGCTCAGTTGCGTAAATTGCCTGTCCGTAATGAACATAAATTGCATCAAATTCCATTGCATAATATGCATAGTAGTGACGACAGCTTCTTACAGAACCAATCTTGTCTAATCCGGAGTAATCCTGGAAAATTGGCATCAGACGGGTAATTCCGCCTTCAGCAGGAGCTTCGTAAAGTACGTCTGCCTGCGACAGCCCATACTGTGGCAATGCATCATTGGTATTTCCAATCATGATTGCAACCGGTTTCTTCTTTGCTAAATCTGCATCAATCCATTTACCGGTCAGGTAACTTCTTGCCATACCATCTTTGCCGGTTTCGGTTTCGGTTTCCTCTGCTTCAGAAACGGTTTCTTTCGGTTCCGGAGCTTCCTCTTTTTTCTTACATCCAGCTAAAAGACTGGTTGCCATCAGTGTCATGCATAAAACAATACTTAATCTCTTTTTCATGATGTTCCTCCATTTTTATCTTAAAATATTTAAGCATTCTAAAATCTCGCGCTGCTTTCCTTCCATCACTGCAGCTTCCTGCTCTTCCATGTGGTCGTAACCAAACAAATGCAACATACTATGTACAATCAGAAATGCAAATTCTCTTTGCATGCTGTGACCATATTCCTCTGCCTGTTCCCTGACCTTGTCCACAGAAATAATAATATCCCCCAGCAGAATTTCCCCTGTATCCGGATTAAAGCAATCCTCCGTCTGATTCTCTATCTGGGAAAAATCTCCCGGTACATCATATTCTAACATTGGAAAGGATAAAACGTCCGTCGGGCGGTCTATCTCCCGGAACTCTTTATTAACCTTCCAGATACCTTCGTTATCTGTCAGCGTAAGGCTGATTTCTGCTTCAAAAGGAAAATGCTCATGTTCCATTGTAAACGATATTACATCTTTTGCAAGTGTTTCATAATCAAAATCGAAGGTAACCTCCGCTTCTTTTTCTATCGCAAGGCTCAAAATAAATCCGCTCCTTTCGTTAAAAACTCTCTGATTTTAATAAACTGGTTCATGCCAAGATTCGCTTCATCATATAATCCGGCAGCCGATTTTTCGTTTAATGTCTGATAAATAATAATATCATGATTCCAGCTGTTCTTCACGGTTTCCTTGTCCAAAAGTTCAAATTTGGTAACAATACTGTCCACAATATGTACGATTGCGGACTCTATGGAACTAATAGCATTTAATTCACCATTGTATTCACTTAGAATCTTAACCACGTTTTTCGGGAAACAGTTAATCTCAGCAAGACGAACTCCATTTTCTACAAACGGTTCTCCCTCCAGCTTGCCAATCCGGTAGTAAAATCCTGCCGCAGCTACCGTTTTATCATCTGCCCCAAGCTCCTTTGCACATTCTTCTGCCACACTCGAAACTTTACGGGCATGTGCATAATCAATTTCCGAATAGTTTTTAATCTCCTGTACCAGTGGAAAATTTTCTGCAATAATTTCAGCTAAAGTACGTTCTTTTTCATGCTTCGTATAATAATACAGCCTGTCTGCAAAAAAGTACGAAAAAACTGCAGTCAGTATCATGCTGCATCCTGCGGATAAGTACTGATGATAATTGATTTCAAAGCTGCTGATGTAATAGAAGATACTCGGAACAGCAAACGACAATGCAACGGTCATGATGCATCCATAAATTTTATATTTTTTCTGGCTGATTACCATAAGCAGAATTCCGGAAAGTACCGTCAGCATAGTATATGCCGCATATTCATAAAAACTGCCGCTGGAACACATGCAAAGCAGTGTATTAAAATAAATTCCGCCTAAAATACCAATCAGCTCATTTCCGCCACAGGAAAGAATCATGACCGGAATCATGACCGGTGCCATATATGCCGGCATAAAAAAGAAACCCACATAACAGGCTGCTGCTGCAAGAAAACAAAGAAACAGCTGATGAAAATCACTTTTTTCATTCCGGTTCAGATGCCCTCTGATACGTTCCATTTCAATCACTGCAATCAGCAATGGCAGATATAAAGCATTTATAAAAACAAGCACCAGTACACGGTCTATGGTAAACTTGCAGATTATTGCCAGAAAAACAGAATAAATCGCAACGGAAATAAGGATTCCCAGCATACGAATCATTCTTTTGGGTGAAAATCTATCTTCCTTCATTTTTCGTTACTCTTTTCGTTCTTTTATTTGCTTTTGATTCATAATCGTCATAGGCTTTTACAATCTTCTGTACCAAAGGATGTCTTACTACGTCAGCGCTGGTCAATTTGCAGACGGATATCTCATCTACATTGCGAAGTACACGTAATGCCACATCCAGTCCCGACTTCGTTCCCGGAGCCAGATCCTTCTGGGTAGCATCTCCGGTCACCACAACCTTGGAGCCAAATCCAATACGTGTTAAAAACATCTTCATCTGTGCCGGTGTTGTATTCTGTGCCTCATCCAAGATAATAAATGCATTATCTAAGGTACGGCCTCTCATATAAGCCAATGGTGCGACCTCAATAAGCCCCTTTTCCATATTCCGCTGAAAGCTCTCTGCTCCCATAATCTGATACAGTGCATCATACAGCGGGCGAAGATACGGATCTACCTTGCTCTGTAAATCTCCCGGAAGAAATCCTAATTTCTCACCGGCTTCAATTGCAGGACGGGTTAAAATAATACGATTTACTTCTTCATTCTTAAATGCAGTAATTGCCATTGCCATGGCAAGATAAGTCTTTCCGGTTCCGGCAGGCCCGATTCCAAATACAATCATCTGCTTACGGATGGCATCCACATAAGCCTTCTGGCCTAAAGTCTTTGGTTTCACCGGTTTGCCGTTTATCGTATGGCAGATGCAGTCCTTATCGATTTCTACCAACGAGCCTTCTTTATGTTCTCCCAAAAGAGAAAGTGTATATGCAACCTTCTGCTCATCAATCATGTTTCCTCTCTCTGCCAGTTGTAAAAGTTCTGCAAACACCTTGCATGCACCCTCTACATTTGCGGTATCTCCAATGACTTTGATTCCTTCATTGCGGGGCACTACCGTAACATTTAAGGTCCGTTCAATCAATTTTATATTATGGTCAAATTGTCCGAAAATATTGGAAACATGCTCTGCCGGTATATCAATTCTTGTTTCATTCAAGCTCATTTAATACTAGCCCTTCCTCTGTGTCTTCTGTATCAGGTGCTATAAGCTGTTCCGTTTCGTGCCTTAAAGCAGCTTTTGTGCGCACTTTGATGATTCCTTCCATGATACAGTTTTTATCGTCCATATCTATAATAACATTTTTTTCTAAAATTTGAATATTTTTTTCTGCTAAATGTGACAAATAAATATTAAAATTTTCTGTAGCAACCGCTTCTGCCTGCTCTTTCGTATAAATTTCCTGTTCTGTCCGATACTCTTTTAAAGTACTATAATAGATTCCAAGTGGCAGATAAAAGTCCCCATGGAGGCAAAGCTGCTTATAATCCGTGGTTTTGTCTGCACATTCAAATTCACCGCTCAATGCCGGAAGTGTTATTACTTTTCCAAAGAAATCAAGGGAATACCGTTTCTTTTCTGCACCGGTCATTCTTTTTTCTTCGTGGGCAAGGGAAAATTTATCATGGTAGGGATATTCCGTCAGTAGATATATATCCGCATCTGCATTGCAATATTCATAGGCATACCGTTCCCCGCTGTCATTGGTCAAATCAATCCTGCCACTTACTAATATATCTCCTGCCTTTACTGCATCGCCGTTCTTTACTAGTGGGGTTCCATTTCTTGTAATAATTGATTCCACTGTCGCATCCTCTTCTGCTATCAGGTCTGAAGCTTCATACGGCAATTCTTCCATTGCTTCCTGCTGTACCAGATTTTCCTTGATTAATACCGTCATTTTCGTTCCGTAAATCTGTACCGATGCCCAGATGATTTCCGGAAACTGTGCCCGCAGATCCCGTTCTAACTGTTCGCAGTCAATTGTACGAATCCGGTCTCCATAACCACAATCCTCCTCATCAAGAAATGTTAAAACGGTTTCTGTCGTAACAGATGAATTACCATCTACCTCCACATTCCAGATAAATCGTGATAAAAACCACACCAGACCAGCTGCGAGAATTACTCCCATCAGGAAGCATTTTCGTTTCCGGTAACGGTTCATCCAGAACGGAAATCCTATTTTGCGCAGAATCCGAATCCTGCATCCGGTCTTGCTTACAAACGGACGGATACTCCAAAATGCACGAATGCTGATAAAAAAGTGATAAACATCCTCCTCTTTTCGAAGATTCCAGATTAAAATATTGTGATTGCCACACAGATTTAAAAATCGTTCCGGAGCATAACCACTTAAGACTACCTCAAGGTAACCGCCTATATATTTAAGCAGGAAAAGTGTTGTCATAGAAAACCTCTATTCATACTCAATACTTTGGATGATTCCTGTTATTTTCATCTCTTCATTCGTATAATAGGAAATGTTGAGATTTTTTCCACGAACAAGAATCCGGCAGCTTTTCGCCTGAATCCTGATATATTCTTTCTCGTATTCTAAGATTCCCTTATAATTTTCCAACAGCAGTTCCCTGTTACCCATAACGGTTACAATTGCTGCCCGGTAGACTAAGTCTTTCGGCAGTTCTAAGGATTCCACCATATGATTTTTTAAATCTTTTTTTAGCTCTTTCTTATTGTTTTTCCTCATATATAACTATATGAGTTTTTTTCTTTTCTATGCGGTAATATATTTTAAAACTGTTTCCGGTGCATCCAGTGGCTCTTTACTGAAAAGAAATGCATTTTGAACCAGTTCCTTTGCATCGTTGCATTTTGCTGCATCATTACCATATAATTCGGCTAGACATTCTCCTTTTTTTACGCTGTCTCCTATTTTTTTCTTAAGGCGGATACCGGCAGTTAAATCAATCTGACTCTCCTTTGTCGCTCTGCCGCCGCCAAGGCTCATGCAGGCAGTTCCAATTGCCATAGCATTTAAAGCTTCTACATATCCATCTTCCGGTGCGGTGATGGTCTCTGTAATTGCTGCTTTTGCCAATAACTGCGGATGATAAACCTGTTCCTTTCTGCCACCCTGTGCTTCTACAAAGTCTGCAAATTTATCCAGTGCCTTTCCGCTTGCAATGACTTTCTCCATCATTGTTCTTGCTTCTTTTTCATCTTCTGCCACACCGGCAGCCTTTAACATAAGATACCCTAATGCATAGACAACATCCATCAGATCCTTTGGCCCTTTTCCATTCAATGCTTCAATGGCTTCCTGCACTTCCACAATATTGCCTACTGTATTGCCAAGAGGCTGTGACATATCTGTAATAACCGCATAAGTTTTCTTTCCAGCACCATTTCCGATGGCCACCATAATCCGGGCAAGTTCCTCTGCCTTTTCCACAGTCTGCATGAATGCACCGTTTCCAGTCTTTACGTCAAGGACAATGGCATCCGACCCGCTGGCTAATTTCTTACTCATAATGCTGCTGGCAATTAAGGATTTCTCCGCTACCGTAGCCGTGACATCCCGGAGTGCATACAGTTTCTTATCTGCGGGTGCAAGATTAGCAGTCTGTCCCGCAATTGCAACGCCAACCTCTGATACCTGCTTTAAAAAGGCTTCTTCTGATATGGAAGTGCTGAATCCTTCAAAGCATTCTAACTTATCAATGGTTCCGCCGGTATGACCCAATCCTCTTCCGGACATTTTTGCTACCGGAACACCCAGTGCAGCAATGATTGGTGTCAGAATCAGGGAGGTCTTATCTCCTACACCACCGGTGCTGTGTTTATCCACCTTTACGCCTTTAATACCGGATAAATCAAGCACATCTCCGCTATCCCGCATAGCAAGTGTTAATTCCAGTGTCTCATCGTGATTCATTCCCTGAAAACAGATTGCCATCAGCATGGCTGACATCTGATAATCCGGAATTTCACCGGTTGTAAATGCATTTATCATCCACTGGATTTCTTCTTTGCTTAAAGCAGCTCCTTCCTTTTTCTTTAAAATGAGGTCGTACATCCTCATAAAATCTCCTCCTTTTATCCGTTTCTTCTATTTATGATACGGTTGCTTATTTGTGATACGGTTCATGATTGATAATCCGATAGCTCCGGTATAACTGTTCCAATAAAATAACACGCATCAGCTGGTGCGGAAATGTCATCTTCGAAAAGCTTATTTTTTCATCTGCACGTTTTAATACTTCATCCGCAATTCCAAGAGAGCCTCCGATCACAAGAACGATATGGCTGTTGCCCTTTACCATCAAGTCACTGACTTTTTCCGATAAAGCAACAGAATCCAGCATTTTTCCGTTGATTGCAAGGGCAATGACGTAGCAGTTCTTTCCCTCTAAATATTTTAAAAGACGTTCCCCCTCTTTACGACGAATCTGCTGTTCCTCTGCCCCGGATGCTCCATCCGGTGTTTTCTCATCTGCCACTTCCACAATTTCAAGCTTACAGTATCTGCCCAGTCTTTTTTCGTACTCGGCAATGGCATCCCTGAAATATTTTTCTTTGATTTTTCCTACGCATAATATTGTTATCTTCATACTTGCAGTATACCTTATTTCAGAAATACAGACAAGGTTATTGTATCGTCGGATAAAATCACTTATAATAGTATTATTATAACGAAAGGTCAGGTACATAACATGGTATACAAGGAGAAAGATGCCCAGCTGGAAGATAATCGTTCTACCGCCTATACATTCCTTGGAGTTGGAATTGCCGGTCTGATTTTTGTCATTCTTTTTGCTCTGGACATCATCAAATTACCAATGGCTGATTATATGCGTGTTATTATGATTGTTGTAATGTCTGTTCTGTTTGTTATTTTTCTTGGAATCGGAATTACACATTTCCGTAAAATCAACCAGATGTCTGCGGATGCAGATATGGAAAGCAGACGCACCAGCGAAATTATGGAATGGTTCTCTTCAAACTATACTGCGGAAGAAATCGACCATGTCAGTGGTGCTGACAGCGAGCCTTCCATGGAGCAGCGTTACTTTATCCGTTCCGACAAAATTGCCGCACTTCTTCATGCTAAATTTGCCGGTCTGCCGGAGGATTATGAAGAACATATCTTAGAAAAGATTTATGCCGCTTACTATTCAGACAACAATGAATAAACAGCAGATTTCTGCTTAAATATAATACAATCAAAGGAGTAACAAAATGAAATTATTAGAAGACAAAATTCTTGCAGAAGGAATCGCAGAAAGCGAAAACATTTTAAAGGTTGACAGCTTTATTAATCATCAGGTGGATCCTGAATTAATGAAGAAAATGGGCAAAGATATTGCAGAACATTATAAAGGAAAAGGTATCACACGTATTGCTACCATCGAAAGCTCCGGTATTGCTCCGGCTCTTATGGCTGCAGAAGCATTAGGCGTTCCACTTGTTATTTTAAAGAAACAGCCTTCTAAAATTTTAAATCATGATTTATATCAGACTGTTGTAACTTCTTATACCAAAGGAACCAGCTATGAATTAACCATTTCCGCAAAATACATCAGCGAAAATGACCACATTCTTATCGTGGATGATTTCCTTGCCAACGGCGAAGCTGCTACCGGTGCTATCCGCCTAATCCGTAAAGCACATGCCACCATCGCAGGTGTCAGTGTCTTAATCGAAAAAGCATTTCAGCCTGGTCGTGAAAAATTAGAGGAACAGGGCATCGATGTTTATTCTTTAGCAAGAGTATCCAGACTTGACAAGGGTGTCATTGAATTTGTAAAAGAAGACTAATTTTGAGTTATAGGACAAAATGTGTTGATGAAAACCGCTTTCAAGCCTTGAAAATAAAGGGCTGAAGGCGGTTTAATCTTTTTTCAAAGAACTTTGAGGGTGGACAAAACGTGTTGATAAAAAATGCTCTAACCCTTGAAAATAAAGGGCAAAACAGAGTTTAATCTTTCTTGAAATAGAAAACCATGGAGGAAGATTAAATGAATCAGATAAATTGTCCTATTTGTGGAAACAAATGTGTTAAAGCAGGAAAAACAAAAGCGGGAACACAACGCTGGCTATGCAAGAAATGCGAAACTTCGTTAACACATAAAATAGATAATGATTCAAAGGAGTTACAAATCTTCTTAGATTGGTTGTTTGGAAAAGAAACTCAATCAATAATGCCAGGAGAAGGAAGAACATTTAGAAGAAAGACAGCAAGATTTTGGGATATATGGCCGATGCCACCGAAAATAGAAGAAACCAAAGATGTTCTTTTTCTTGATGGAATTTATCTTGGCCGAAAGGCCTGTGTGCTAATCTGCTGCGATGAGAAAAATGTACTTGGATGGTATTTATGCCGATATGAACATACAGGTGCCTGGATTGCTTTAATGAAGCGTATAGCTGAGCCAAGAATGGTTGTATCAGATGGTGGAACAGGATTTGCAAAAGCACTGAAAAAAGTATGGCCAATAGCAAAACATCAAAGATGTATATTTCATGTATTCTGCCAGATAAAACGTTATACAACGTCCAAACCTAATACATTAGCTGGAGTAGAGCTTTATTGTCTGGCTAAAGATTTACTTAAAATAAAAGAGAAACAAGAGGCAGAAACATGGGTAACTCGTTTCACTGAGTGGATAAAGAAGTATCAGAAATTTCTTAGTGAAATGACGGTAGATGAGCATGGTAATAAAAGACCAACTCATGAGAGACTGCTTAAAGCAGAGAGATCCCTTCTTAAACTTATCAAAGAAAACACACTGTTTACATACTTGGATAAGGAATTTATAAATGATTTCATTGCACCATCTACGAATAACAGAATTGAAGGCGGAATCAACTCAAGACTCAGAGAAATGTTGAGAAATCATAGAGGACTTTCTATAGAAAGACGAATAAAAGCGGTTTACTGGTGGTGTTATATGCACTCTCCAGAACCGCTTTCATTGTCTGAAATAATAAAAATTATGCCTACAGATAGAAGTATTGCAGCAATATATCAAAGGATGAATGATAAATCCCGGTTGGAAAAGAGTCTTTCACTTTGGGGTGATGCCATTGTGTGGAGTGACCTCCATAAGACGGATAAATCTTTTACAGAATGGGATTAGCCATCAACACGTTTTGTCCTATAACCCTCTAGAATACATAAATGGAGAAGGTGGCACACAGTATCTTTCTACAAAGTATGGGCTTGGATCAAATTCTCAGCTCAGGAAATGGCTTGCTGCGTATAAAGAATTCGGAGATGAAGGATTAAAACGTTCTCGAAAAAAAGAGAACTACTCTTTCAAAAAGAAGCTTTCTGTTGTAGAGTTATATTTATCAAGTGAAATCTCGTATCAAGATTTGGCTCTACAAGAAGGAATTACTAATCCGTCAATGATTGTCAATTGGGTTAATCGCTTTCGAGTGGCGGGTCCTGATGCGCTGAGACCACGTAAAAAAGGACGAAAGAAAACATTGAACACATCTGATGACAATACACAAAACAAACTCGTTGAAGAATCTTCTGTTGATACAAGTGCAGAGCATGTAAAAGAACTAGAAGAAGAACTTCTTAAATTAAGAATCGAGAATGCGTTTTTAAAAGAACTGAGGAGACTGCGTTTAGAGGACGAAGCAAAAATGAGAGAACGGCAAGAATCATCAGCAGCCTCCGAAGACAGTTCAAATTAAAAGACCTTCTCTCATATACTGGAATGCCAAAAGCCACATATATGTATTGGCAAAAGCGTTTTGATAGAAAAAATCCGGATCAGGAAATTGAGGAAAAGATACTCGAAATTCGTAAAGAACATAAGGATTATGGATATCGTAGGATTCTCGGAGAACTTCGTAATCAAGGATATTCCATAAATAAAAAGAAAGTTCAACGTATTGTTCAAAAGCTCGGATTACAGGTGATATCCTATACTCGTAAAAGCAGGAAGTATAGTTCTTATAGAGGTAAGATTGGCACCGTTGCACCGAATAGGATTCGCAGACGTTTTGATACACATATACCTCATCAGAAAATCACTACAGATACCAGTGAGTTCAAGTATTATGAAATTGATGAGAAAGGACATGTGACTATGCATAAGCTTTATCTCGATCCGTTTATGGATATGTGTAATGGTGAAATACTTAGCTACGGGATAGATCAGAGACCTTCTGCCAAAAACGTAATGGATGCTTTAGATAAAGCAATTGAAACTACTGCGGACTGCCCATACAGAAGAACTTTTCACTCAGATCAGGGATGGGCTTACCAGATGAAGGCATATTCCCATAGACTAAAAGAAGAACGGATATTTCAAAGCATGTCCAGAAAAGGAAACTGTCTGGACAATTCCGTAATGGAAAATTTCTTTGGACTGCTCAAACAAGAAATTTACTACGGTGTTGTTTATTACAGCTACGAGGAATTAAAATCAGAGATAGAACGTTTTATAAAATACTACAACGAGAAACGAATAAAAGAAAAGTTGGGATGGATGAGTCCTGTTCAATACAGGCTCCATCTTTTAGCTGCATAAAGAAAAACGAGACGACCGAAGTCGCCTCGTAAAAGTCTAACTTTGAGGGGTCACCTCATTCTGTAAGTCTTTTATATTCTATTGGCATTTTGTTCTCCCTGACTTTTATGTGTATTATGTGTATATTTTAATTTATAAAAGCAATTATGTAACAAAACGCAAAATGAGAACAACTTTCGCCATTCTCATTTCCACATAATTTCAGTTACTAATCTTCTATACTGTCTTTTGTATCTTGGATTAAATCGCTGAGAATCTTTTTAGCATTTTCAATGTCATTATTCTCAAACTCCTTTTCCATTGCCTCTAATTGTCTCATAAGATTTCGCAGATAAGCTTTAAAAATTACCTTATGTTCATTACTCACTTATTACCACCACCTTTCGTTATTTTTTATTTTAAATAGTAATGTTCTCAAATCAGGAGATTTGCATTATAATGTACTTCGTTTTATAACTCTTCAAATCAACAAAGCTCTCAAACGCAATGTGTCAGTTGTTACATTGTAGTAAAGTTTTACATCTTTCTGAATTAACAAAGCTCTCAAACCTTTATCCATCAAGCTATATGGCTGTGACGGTTTTACATCTTTCTGAATTAACAAAGCTCTCAAACTGGTGGTTGGGGTCACTATTCCTTCTTCAGTTTTACATCTTTCTGAATTAACAAAGCTCTCAAACCTGTGTTAGATGGAAAATTCATTGCAATAGTTTTACATCTTTCTGAATTAACAAAGCTCTCAAACAAATTCTTCAATTAAGTTTCTAATGACATCGTTTTACATCTTTCTGAATTAACAAAGCTCTCAAACCGAAAATGTAGGCAACGCCGGAATGGTAGGTTTTACATCTTTCTGAATTAACAAAGCTCTCAAACCCTCTTCACGTTCTCTTCGTTGCCGTTCTTCGTTTTACATCTTTCTGAATTAACAAAGCTCTCAAACCTTGTTGTCGTAAGGACTGGAACAGAAGAAGTTTTACATCTTTCTGAATTAACAAAGCTCTCAAACCTAGAATTTGATGAGGCACTTGTACTTTCGTTTTACATCTTTCTGAATTAACAAAGCTCTCAAACTTTCACCATGTGGATGACATCACCACAGGGTTTTACATCTTTCTGAATTAACAAAGCTCTCAAACATTCTTCCGTCCTCCTTTTCTTTACCATAGGTTTTACATCTTTCTGAATTAACAAAGCTCTCAAACTTTCTTCCGTTCGTCTTTCCCATACCTAAAGTTTTACATCTTTCTGAATTAACAAAGCTCTCAAACTTCAAGAAGTAGCTGATTCCTGCGGTGCTGGTTTTACATCTTTCTGAATTAACAAAGCTCTCAAACGTGTGTTTCTATAAACGCTGCATCATCCGGGTTTTACATCTTTCTGAATTAACAAAGCTCTCAAACCGTCTTTTAAATATTTATTCGCTTTTTTAAGTTTTACATCTTTCTGAATTAACAAAGCTCTCAAACGATATTCAGATGATGAGATTAAAAGAGTAAGTTTTACATCTTTCTGAATTAACAAAGCTCTCAAACTACCCATGCCTGCATTGCAATTTAGCAAGTGTTTTACATCTTTCTGAATTAACAAAGCTCTCAAACGGGAAGTGAAATGTTCAGTTGATGTATTAGTTTTACATCTTTCTGAATTAACAAAGCTCTCAAACAACACTAGCTATTAATCCATGAACATGCCAGTTTTACATCTTTCTGAATTAACAAAGCTCTCAAACTTCCTATTTAACTGATTGGGATTATGAAGAGTTTTACATCTTTCTGAATTAACAAAGCTCTCAAACAGAATTGCCGGGCAAAATATGGGATTGGCTGTTTTACATCTTTCTGAATTAACAAAGCTCTCAAACAGCTCCTCGATCTTTTCCTCGTCGTCCTTGTTTTACATCTTTCTGAATTAACAAAGCTCTCAAACTCCTTTCCGACTACCGTTGCTGTGAACATTGTTTTACATCTTTCTGAATTAACAAAGCTCTCAAACGAAAGCCAGCGCCAAATATGAACGTCTCCGGTTTTACATCTTTCTGAATTAACAAAGCTCTCAAACGTAAATTTAATATAGCACACGTTTTACGCAGTTTTACATCTTTCTGAATTAACAAAGCTCTCAAACGACAATTAATGCCGCAGTTGCTTATGTGTTGTTTTACATCTTTCTGAATTAACAAAGCTCTCAAACGTTCCTAAAAGATTCTCCGGCATTTCATCGTTTTACATCTTTCTGAATTAACAAAGCTCTCAAACCGGGGCAACTGGGGCAATGGAGAAGAAAGAGTTTTACATCTTTCTGAATTAACAAAGCTCTCAAACACGGTAACGGTAAGACTTTCCGCTTTTTCGGTTTTACATCTTTCTGAATTAACAAAGCTCTCAAACGGTGCTTATGTTGCTGATTCTCAGGACATTGTTTTACATCTTTCTGAATTAACAAAGCTCTCAAACCTCCTAATTCAATAATATCTTTTTTGTACTGTTTTACATCTTTCTGAATTAACAAAGCTCTCAAACATTTCTTCCATTCGTCTTTCCCATGCCTAGTTTTACATCTTTCTGAATTAACAAAGCTCTCAAACTTAAAATTATCCATCATCCTACCTCTTTCTGTTTTACATCTTTCTGAATTAACAAAGCTCTCAAACGCGGGGGAGACAGTTTTATCAACTGGAATGGTTTTACATCTTTCTGAATTAACAAAGCTCTCAAACACAGTAACAAATTCACTGTACAAATCATTAGTTTTACATCTTTCTGAATTAACAAAGCTCTCAAACCGCGGCAAATGGGGAAATGGTGAGGAAAGAGTTTTACATCTTTCTGAATTAACAAAGCTCTCAAACTAATTAATCTTACAAAAGAATTTAATGACAGTTTTACATCTTTCTGAATTAACAAAGCTCTCAAACCTCAAATTACTTTAAGGTTATCTCCGAGCTTATACTATATTGCGAATATAGTGTTAATTCTTACAATTCAATTATACATAAATCATCATCAATTATCCAGCTTTTTTCACCTTCCATATGCGGTGATAGTGTTGGTTCTATGACAACTATATAAATTTTATTATACATTGCAAACTGATAAAATTGCATGGTCTCTTCCGTTGAAAAATAGTACTTCAAATTCGGAATCACAAATATATCAATTCCACATATTTGATTCATGAGTTTTATATATTGGAGCATTTTTTCAAGTAACGAGTCACATTCCACATCCGTTTCTACTGATATCGCTTTCATTAAGCTTGATAAATCAACTTCAAAATTATATTTTAGATTATATGGTACCGTAGAAATGAGTTTATCAAAATATTCCATCAATTCCTGTTTAAAACGTATGCTTTCTTCTTGTAATAGTGCGTCATTTTGATATGTAAGTTCCTGATACAATTTAGAGATAATTTTACGATCATTGGTATTAATATTAAAAATATTATAAATGCACTCTATCCTCTGTGACATTTTCAGTTCCTTATCCCCATCTGACAAAATAAAATTTCCCGTTTCTCCTTTATATTGTTTCCACAATTCTTCCAGAATATTTCTATACGCCAAATGATTCTCTATTGATAAAACCAGTATCTGATTCTCCATTAAATCAAATTCCAGATTATATAAAGTATTTACTAACTTCATAAAATCACCAGCCTTTCGTCCGTATCCAATACCAGAGACTTATTTTCTCCTACCACATATTCCATCTTTGCAAACTGCTTTTCAGTCACTCTTAATATTTGCACCAGTCCTTCTCCCGGTTTATTCTTCCGGATACTCTCCTGAACAACATCTGCTACTCCTGCATTTTGAACTAATTTGCAATACACCGATTCCTGCATCATAAAAAAACCTGCTTTTAACAAGTACTTTCTAAACTCTCTATAATCCCTGCGCTGTTTTTCAGTTAGTACCGGAAGATCAAACAAAACCATTATTCTCATATACCTATAACTCATCTTTATAGAACTTAATCAATGAAATATCGCCCTCATTTAATGCATCAAAAATACTCCGGCAGTATATTTTCATTGCATTGTTCACGCACTCCTTTCGTCCTGCTATTATCACCTCTTTTTGCAGCATTTTTAATATTTCAACTTTTTCATCATGTTCAAACTTATCTGGATGCATCGTTTTTACAAGATTATCCACTATCGGTCGAAATGGTTCCATTAAATCAGATGCCAAATTAAATTGATTAAAAATATTATCATGAAATAATCCAATCTGCGTAATATACCCATTTAGGGCTGTTTCTCTGGCGCAAGTAGAAAGTAGTAAACTGTAGCCATAATTCAATGCAGCATTTATGCTGTTTTCAGCTGTCCTTGTAAAATCCAAACCAAACAATGCATTAAAATAAACTTTTGCTGCATGCCCCTCTCTGTTTGTTGCGTCACCAAACTCAATCTGTGTAATATATTCATAAAGCATCTGAGCTTCCGTTCTATCCCATCTTTCAAGATTTTCAGCCTGTTTTCTGATTTTCTCAGTAACTATTTCCGTCCATACCGATGTTTTTATATCCTCTGACCACGCAATTTGTTTCCGCACTTTCATACTCGTGTCATGGCTTCCGTAATATGGAATTAATTCAGAGGAAGGATTTCTTTTTTCATCACAAAATACCACTTTTATTTTCTTTTTCGTCAACTCACAAAGTAATGCTGCAGTAAGAGAAACGGATGTCGTTTCAATCATCAATATAGAAATTTCACTAATATGTATTTTGACAACATCCTGATTTCTCACTATCAAATAACCCATCTGATAATCTAACTTCGCACTGCTTGAGATGACAACAGTCCGCCAGCTCATACCGTATGGAGATTGATTTTCTTTTCATACAATCCTGTTACAGATTGATTAATCAGATATATTTCTTCATCTCCAATTTTCTTACTTATCAACATTTTTCCACAATTAGGAGAGTCACCCAATAATGTCATATCACATTCACTTCCCAAAATAGCCGCCATGCGTAGTACCTGACACAATACTGCACATTGGTCTTTAATTGATAAATTGTTAAACTTTTCACTGTCTTTTTCCAGCTTATCCCCAACAGGATTTGGTCTTTTTGAGAAAATACCATGTTTAAATTTCTGTATAAGTTCTGAATACAAAACCTCATTCTTTTCTTTTGTAATAATCTTATCTACAGCATCTTTTTCTTTGACCTTTTCCAGCTTTGAAATATATTTTATCCACTCATTTTTTAAGCATAGATTTACTGCATTCCGTACAATTAATCGATTTACTGTTTTTCCGGTAATATAACAGAAATAACCATTCCGTTTTATCAAAGATCCTATTTTAATCTTTTTAAGCCTTATATCTGCATCAATAAGCCCCAATATTTCCTCACAGTATTTTTTAAGTTCATCCGGATTCTGTTCTATCTTTTGAGCCAAATACACCGGCACTGATTCAATTGTCCGGATTCGTTTCTTCTTTTCAGTATGTTCTACCAAAAAGAAATATGCACCAGTTACACTTGTAAATCCACCATACTTTGTAACATCCTGCATTTTATCATCTGATGACTTAAACGGAATATATCCCTCACCTTTAGCCTTTTTAGCGCTGTAAAGAGTCTCATTTGTCAATCCGCCTTTTCCATCAAAACTATATCGGGTCATCAACGGCGTATTTCTGCTTAACATCCGCTTTACGGTAGTTATTGTTCCTGCCGCCCCATCTTTTCTCTGTGCAATCCACGCCACTTCACCATTACGTTTTACGTCCCAGTCAAACATTTTTGACAAATTATAATCTTCTTTATACTTATCATAATCTTTTTTTATAAAGTTAAGCGGATTTTGAGTGAATTTCACATAATATACATTTCCAACTACAATATTAAGATATGCGTCATGAGCATGATATAAAATGCAACCTTTTTCTTTATATTTTTTGAATTTGTGCAAAATACACAATAAAAATGTGGTTACATCATTGATTTTTAATATACTTTTCCATTTATCCCAGTTTTTCTGTATAAAAACACAAATAACTCTGCATTGCATGACATCTGAATATTCCATTTCACCCACGAAAAAAAGACTGCCTACCCGCCAGTCTTCAAAAAATATTCAATTACACTTTGCTTATATCAATAGACGCATTTCTTCAGTAAATAGCTCACCGGAGGTAGCATATTCAAAGGTCTTTCGTGGGTATTGGTTCACCCAATCTTCAATACACTGAACTTCTTCCTCCGTCATATTTTCAAAGGACGTTCCTTTTGGTGCCTGTCTTCGAACCATCCTGTTTGTATTCTCATTTGTTCCACGTTCCCAACTGCAATATGGATGACAATAATATACTTTCGTTCTATTACCTCCATATACCGACCGCTCAATGCCGCTACAATCTGAAAACTCTGTACCATTATCTACCGTAATTGTTTTAAACACTTTTCTAAAAAGGTCTTTTCCCCATCTTCTTTCTAGCATATCCAGTGAATCAACCACTGCTCCAGCAGACTTATCCCTTTGCAGAAATACATATTCCCGTCTGGTCTTTCTTTCTGTTAATGTAAGCAATGTCTTTTTCGAATTGCCTCTTCGACCAACTACACTATCCATTTCCCAATGTCCAAACTCTTTCCGGAAATTAATTCTTTTCGGTCGTTCCTCAATACTTGTTCCTCTTTCCAGTCGTTTCTGAATATGAACTTTCTTATATATGCGTTTCTTCTTTCCTTTTATTGGAAGGTCTTTATTTGTCAGACTTAAAAAGATACCTTTATCAATATAGTTATAAACTGTTTTTTCACAAATACTGACTTTAAATTTTTTATCCATGCCAGTCCGCCTCATCTCACCAATAAGCGCACCAGGACTATAATGTTCTTCTACTATTTTTTGTTCAATATAATTTGCAAGCTCAATATCATTTCCTATCTTAAGCTGCGTTCCTCGTACTTTCAGGTTCTCTTCAAATTTTCTTTGAGCCATATCTGCACTATATCTTTTCACATGGGTAAGCTCCGTAGTAAGATGGTCATATGTTCCTCTCTTCAATTCATTATAAATCGTGACCCTGCTTACATGCATGATTCTGGCTATTTCTGATTTATTTGTATGAAACTTTAGAAGTTCTTCCAATTGAACCCTGTCCCGCCATTTCAGCTGTCTAAAACCTTTCATAATCACGCCTCCCTCTTTTGTATAAATAGAATATCTTTTTCAATTAAATAGTAGTCTACCAATCTGCTTTTGTCAAATTCCTTTTAACAAATGCAAATTAATAGACTACTGTAAAGTATTCTAATATAAGATTGAATTTTCTTTTTCTAATAGCGGAAGCAGTTCACCCATTGCCATTATCTTAAAATATACGCCATGTTCTTTCTCTATGTCTCTCAATACCGGCTCTTCGTCCAAATAATTGTAATTAATGTATATAACAACACCTTCCGTATTTAGGCACCATGCCCTGACTCTTTTTCCGAAGCCGTATTGCTTTATATCTTCTTTAAGCTTTACTATCAAATCCTCTGCATCAAATTGTACGATTACTCCATCCGGTCTTATAAGTGACATCCTACTTCCCCTTTCTTTTTATTTTATAGCCATATATTACTACATCAACAGTGTGCTGCCAAGACACAAAAAAAAGATGCATCAGCTATTACACTAATGCACCTTTTATTATTTCTTCCTATTTTATTATAACTTTGGTCCTCTTGGTTTTACACGTTTTGTAAATTTATTCGCCGGTGTTATTACTGGCTCTATTATATCTTCCGTTGTGTTTTCTATTATGCTATCCTCCTTTTCTCCCATATTAAGAAGTGCGTCTAGCTCCACAAGTCTTTCTAATTTTTCTGAAAGTTCTGCTTCCTGTAGAAACGGTTTGTTTACCTCTATCTTTGCCGTTTCAAGCTGATGTTCCACGTTAGAAAGTTTTGTCTGTGCTTCTTCCAATTCCGCCGGCATTGCTTCTAAGGCGTTATTTATACGGGTAAGATTACCAAATGGATCCACGCCTATTTCGATAGGATGACTCATATCGCCTTTTACATTCAGTACAAATTTCCTATAGAAAGCATCAAATTTAACTTTAAGCGAGAATCCAAGATATTCCCCAACATCCACACTGGTATCAATATCCTTTGATTCTTTGCATATAGCAATGAGAGCTATTCCTGCTTCTTTTTTATCACTATATTCCTTACCGCAAACAGTTATCGAAAAATCCTCTTTTTCCAATGGCTTATTTCTTTTATACCTTTGTATGTCTTTCGAAAAGCCTTCTATACTTTCTTTCAAATGAGCAATCTGCTGTGGGTAATGCTGTGTAATATTATCTTCCAGGCGGTACTTCTGACTAGTGTGGTTAGCCTTCATCAATTTTAAACGTGAAACCTGGATATCCAAGTCCATCTTTTCCTTAATATAAGGATTTCCTGTAGCAAGTGCTTTTACCTCTGCATAAGAAAGAGCTGCTTCATCCACGTCTTCACAACTTCTTACCGGGGATTTGCTGGTCATAATTTGTCCAATAAATTTCTGCTTATTTTCTATAAGCTGCCAGGAATAGCTGTCAAACGTTCCCTCTGTAACATAGCGGAATATTTTAACCTTTGCATTCTGGTTTCCCTGTCTTAAGATACGTCCCTCTTGCTGCTCAATATCAGATGGTCTCCAAGGTACATCCAAATGGTGCAATGCAATAAGCCGGTCCTGTACATTAGTACCTGCTCCCATTTTTGCCGTTGAGCCAAGCAAAAAGCGAACCTGTCCACTTCTTACCTTTGCAAACAGTTCCGCCTTTCTAAGTTCCGTATTCGCATCATGTATAAATGCTATTTCATTTCCAGGTACTCCTTTATCCATCAGCTTCTCTTTGACATCCTCATACACATTAAATGTTCCATCACCTTTAGGTGTAGATAAGTCACAGAAAATAAGCTGCGTTGACCTCTGTTCCATGGTATCCTTCCATATCTTATATGCCCGTTCAACACAAGCTGCAGCTTTGGAGTTATCATTATCCGGAAGCATATCATTTATAAGTCTTTGGTCAAGTGCCAGCTTTCTTCCATCATTTGTAATCTTAAGCATATTATCAACATTAGATTCGACCCTTTTATCCCTGACAGCCTCTGCCCTCTCTGCAAGCGCTGCTACCATATCCTTTTGAAAATCACTCGGTTTTAATACTACATTTTCATACTCCGCTTCCGGAACTGGAAGATTTAACATGTCCGGGGTCTGAATGTCTGCACTTTCTTTAAAAAGACTTATAAGCTCCGGTAAATTAAAAAATTTAGCAAACCTGGTTTTTGCTCTGTATCCGGTTCCCTCCGGAGCAAGTTCTATTGCAGTTTGTGTTTCGCCAAAAGATGCAGCCCACGCATCAAAATGTCCTAACCCTAATTTCTGCAATGTATTATACTGCAGATATCGCATATTTGTATACAACTCTGTCATACTGTTGCTAATAGGTGTTCCGGTAGCAAAAGTTACTCCTTTTCCACCTGTTATTTCATCCAGGTACTGACATTTAGCAAACATATCAGAAGACTTTTGTGCTTCTGTTTGTGCTATTCCTGCCACATTACGCATTTTTGTATATAAGAAAAGGTTTTTATAATTATGGCTCTCATCTACAAATAATCGGTCAACACCAAGCTGCTCAAAAGTTACGACATTATCCTTACGGCTCTGGTCATTCAACTTATCAAGACGTACTTGTAAGGATTTTCTCGTTTTTTCCATCTGCTTAATGGTATAACGCTCTCCGTTTTCAGCCTTTGTCTGCTCAATTGCAAGTTTTATTTCATCAATCTGTTTTTCAATGATGGCTGTTTGTCTCTCAATAGAAAGCGGAATTTTTTCGAACTGTGTATGTCCAATAATCACAGCATCATAATCACCTGTTGCAATACGGGAGCAGAATTTCTTACGGTTCGCAGGTTCAAAATCTTTCTTCGTAGCTGCAAGGATATTTGCTCCGGGATATAACCGCAGGAAATCACTTGCCCACTGCTCCGTCAAATGATTAGGTACAACAAAAAGTGACTTCTGGCACAACCCAAGCCGCTTACTCTCCATAGCTGCCGCTGTCATTTCAAATGTCTTTCCAGCACCTACACAATGTGCAAGCAGGGTATTATGACCATATAAAATATGCGCCACTGCATTTTTCTGATGTGGTTTTAATTCAATATCAGGTGTCATTCCTGGGAATTTTAAGTGTGAACCATCATATTCTCGTGGTCTTGTAGAATTGAAAAGCTCATTATATTTTGCCACCAGTGTCTGTCTACGTTCCTGGTCTCTGAATATCCAATCTTTAAATGCTTCACGAATAGATTCCTGCTTCTGACTGGCAATGGTAGTTTCTTTCTTATTTAGAACTCTCTTCTCTTTACCATCTTCTTCAATAGTATCATACACCCTGGTATCCTTAAGATTCAGAGAATCTTCTAATATCTTATAGGCATTCACCCGGCTTGTACCATAAGTCATATTAACCAGAGAGTTTCCCCAGTCAGCATTTTTTCCCTGTATATTCCACTCACCGGTTATATTTGAAAACCGTACTTCTATAATATCTCTATTTAATAAATGTGCCGGCGTTTCAAAAGTATCACTCATGAAATCTTCAATATATCCAGCATCAATCCATGTAGCACCAATACGCACTTCTATTTCAGAAGCATCCAGTTCTTTAGGTTGTACCTGTTTAAGTGCCTGTACATTGACAACATATTCCGGATGATTTTCCGCATAAGTACTGGCAATCTTCAATTTTTCCCGTATATTTCCACTCAAATATTCATCCGCTGTCTCCCATTCATCTGTCAAAGGATTTTTGTAAATAACTCCGCCAAGGTCCTCGATTAGAGTATCTATATCTTTACCTGTCAATTCTTCCATATAAGGAAGGTCGACCTTTGCTTTCTCCCCAAGGGATACTGCAAGTGCTTCACTGGCCGTATCAACAGAAGTAACAACCTCTGCCTTCTTTATTGTTCGTTTAGAAAACATGTCTGCTTTTCCCTTGAAATTACCCTCGTCATCAAGTTTTTCCAAGGAGCATAACAGACAATAACTGGAATCCTGATTAAATGCTCTTTTATTGGTTTGTGAATTAATAAGACCATACTTTACAGAAAAATCATCATATAATTCATTTAGTTCTTTCTGTTTTTTTTCAATTTCATGGTCTCCGTATTCATTAAGCTGCATATCTATCAGCTCCTGGGTACAATTGCGGATTGCTACCATGCCTCTAATACGTCCTTTTGCGGTATCTGACACTTCCACAGGTTTCATAACCGAATTTTCTCGATAATATACTTCATTATCCACCAATGCATAGCTGAAATTTTTAACATTAGGGTCTGCCGGAATGCTTTGTTTACTCAATTCATTGTCTAATTCCGGCTCCAGTTCTAATGTATTTATCGTACCAGTTATTCGTCCACCAGCCTCTTTTAACTGTTCTTCAAACGGTCTGCTTTCATCTAACCTGCAGGTACTTTCCATGCCATATGGTCCGGATACCAGTTCCATCTTACCTACTATCTGTTCCGGATGATTCACAAAATAAGAATTCATCTTAATTCCAGCATCATTTTCTTCCAAATATACCCATTCCGGTTCCCGTACCACCATCCGGTCACGTTTTTGGAAAAATAAAATATCAGAAGTAACTTCTGTACCGGCATTCGCTTTAAATGCAGTATTGGGAAGCCTTACCGCTCCAAGCAAATTTGCTCTTTGAGCCAGATATCGTCTTACCTCTGGACTTGCCTTATCCATAGTTCCCTTGCTTGTAATAAATGCTACTACACCACCCGGACGTACTTTATCTAACGTCTTTGCAAAGAAATAATCATGGATTAGGAAGTTATTTTTTTCATATGCATGGTCTAATACTTTATATTGTCCAAAAGGAACATTTCCAATAGCTATATCGAAGAAATCATTTGGATAATCCGTCTTTTCAAATCCTTTAATCTGAATATCTGCTTTTGGATACAGCAGCCTCGCAATACGTCCGGTAATACTATCAAGTTCCACTCCATATAGTCTGCTTTCCTTCATAGACTCCGGCATCATACCAAAGAAATTACCAATACCCATAGATGGCTCTAAGATATTTCCCTTTTTAAATCCCATTCTTTCAATCACTTCATACATACTACGAATAATGGCAGGACTGGTATAATGAGCATTTAATGTACTTTCCCTTGCCATACGGTATTCTTCCGGTGATAACAGTTTTTTTAATTCCTGGTACTCTGTTGCCCAGTTTGTTTTACTCTCATCAAAAGCATCAGAAAGTCCTCCCCAGCCAACATACAGGGATAAAATATCCTGCTCCTGTGGATTTGCATAACGATGTTCACTTTCAATTTGTTCCAATAATCTAATTGCTTCTATATTTCTTTGAAACTTCTCTTTCGGTGTTCCAATACCCAGGTTATCATTACTAATGCGGAAATTGACAGCATTACCTTTATCCGGTATTGGAACATTCTCTTTTTGAGTCAGAAACGTAACCGGCTCATTTACTACCCCCGGTTCCGCTGCATCACCATTTCCTTCCAAACGTGCAAATACCTCTGCTTCATGCCGGTCTATATCTTCCTCTGCTATTGCATTTATATAATCATCCTCTACCTCACTTCTCTCAGGCTTGTAATCATATTCAAAAACCTTATCATTGACCTGTGCATAATAGAACGCACGCTCCTCCATATCATTTCCGAGCAGATACTTTTCATCTTCTGTTCCCCACTCATCAATCAAAGTGCATTTCCGTCCATCAATCGTAACTTTTTTCGTTTCCATTTCCGGCACAGCATGTTCAAGCCTATTAAGTTCATATTGTCTGTCCGCTTTTGCTTGAACTTCCTTATATTCGAGGTATTTTTCTTTATCTTCTTCCGAAAGATATTTGTCCTCAGAGATTAATTCTCTCAATCTTTTTTCTACAACATTCCAGTTAAGCAGCACCTTTGCATACGGATTGACATAACTTCCTTTTTCCAGACGGATACCTTTACTATCATAGTCATGGTGGGAATCATCATTTCCCGGTAAGCCACCGGATCCACCACCTGTTCCATATTCATTTTTTAAGAAATCAATGGTCTCCTTCTTATCATGACCTTCCTTGAAGTAATCATAAATACGGAACGCTCCATGGAAAACTCCGCTTCCTTTACAAAGTGCGTAGTCAATCTCATCCTGTGTAATAAAATCTTCCTGCTTTACTTCCAAAGTATCCGGTAGTGGAAATTCCAGTCTTTCCATATCCAGGTCTGTAATTTCCGATAAGAGATATTCCGGTGACTTCACATGATTCCATTTGAGCACCACTTCTCCAGAAGCAAGACGTTCCTCGGCATCTTTAATAATTGCTCTGATTTTTTCTCTACCATCATGGTCAGAAAGCAATTCCATAAGTGTTGCCTCACTCTCTGGGAAGTTACCTGCCTTAATTCCGATTTCTTCCGGTGTTTCGTCCATTCCATCACGCCAAAAGTAATATATCTGATTTGCAACTCTCTCTCTTTCCTCTGTATCTACAAGATATGCTTCTCTGATATCCATATACGTTCCGTTTTCCACCATAGAACGAATATGTCTTTCTACGTCTTCCCAGTTCATGGTTTCTATCGGCGATTCCTTTGCCTGTGTTCCATAGCCAATACTCATTCCATATTCATCAAACCATACCGATATAGGATTGCCGTCAATCTCAAATCCTTTTCCCGTCTGTCCATATTCTTTTTTTAGAAATGCTACCATGCTCTCTGCAGTCTTGCCTTCAATATATTTTGCATAGATACGTTTTCTACTATGCTGCTTTCCGCCACCACTTCTTAAAATCATCTCAATTGTTTCCTGTGGCAAAGAAAAAGCAGCGGGCATAGTAAATTTCATACTTGCTCCCGCTGCTGCTACTGTTCCAACCTGTTCTTCAAATGAAGGAAACAGACTTAATTGTGTAAATACGGGTTCCTGAGAATTATCTTCTATAAGCTGCAGATTATCTCTGCTCTCACTATTTCCTCTGCCCGATTCTGAATACTGTTCATCTTTGCTACCCAAAGCATCTGATTGTCCGCTTTGAGCTGTTCCGTTATTCCTTCTTTCTCTGCCATCTGCGATGTCAACTGCTCCATTCTCTCCTCTGCCTGTTTCTGAATCATCAGTAAATGCTCGACGAGTTCTCCCTTCAGGAGTAGTGCTGAATACACCCCATGGTGTTTTTCTTTCAGATACGTCTCCCTCATTATTCCATATTTCATTATTGGCTCCTCCGGTTGAACGTCCGCCTGTAACGTTGGAATCATGTAATCTCCGTTCTGTTCGTAGTTCAGTTTCATCAATATTACCCCCTTCTTTATTATTAATTTCTGATATATTTTCCTGTTCGCTATCGCTTTTACGCTTTAAAGCATTGTAGTCTATTTTGGGAGTATTTTCAATACCTTTTTGTAATAAATTTTCTTCCTGTTCCTTTTCATGAATTCGATTATATATTCTGACAGTCTTTCCAATTTCTACAAGTACCGGTTTTGCCAGCTCACTGGTTGCATCTCCTAAAATATATAAACTATCCATAGTATCAAATTCATGGATAAAATCAAATGAAAATTTCGATTGATACTCTTTCATATCTACACCGCAAGCAGATAAAAGCATAAAAGCTATACTATCAGTAAGTGTTTCCTTGAAACGAATTCCTATATTCTGTTCATCCAAGTTCTCTAAGGAACTTCCTTCTGACTTATTCTGTAAATCCGGAAGTATTTCTTCATAATAATCTGCCACTATTTTCTGTGAAACTTCAAACAGTCTTTCCTCAAACGACTTATCTTCATCTGTTCCACCATAAATTGTTTCTAAGTGCGAAATCACATCATCCTTGTGTTTCTCCTCCAATACCCAAGACTGCGGATATCGTCCAATATGATTTGCTGCATGAACATCCGATACATCAAAAACATATTTAAGTTTTTTCCCTTTTGCACTCTCGTCTATTAATGCAATTCCGCTCGCTCCTCTGTTTACCCAGCAATGCATTTTTTCATTCCAGATATCCATAGACGCACACGCTGTTGCATCTGGTCTTTGTGCATAAATCAGAAGCTGATCACAAAATGGATATTTATACAATCTTGCTGCTGTGGTCAAATACTTCATCCACTCAGCACTGCTTTTAACTATATTTGCTGCTGTTTCTTGTGCCAATGTAGATATATAATCATATTTCTTCATACAAACCGCCTTTCTTACTGACACTTTGATATATTTTTGTACCGAATTTCGGTACACTATAAACAACTAATTTAAAGTTTGGGACCTCTTGGTTTTACACGCTTTGTAACTTTATTAACCGGCTGTTTTGTCTGTTCTTTTATTGGCTGCGCCTGCACTGCCGGTTCCTCTTTTATCTGCCGGATAAAACGAAATCCGTTCGCCTTGATAGATTTCTTTCCACCCTCTGGAAGGTAAAACCAGTTTCCTCGAACCTCGCCAATTGCTGTCTGCTCTGTAGCCTTTGGATGTGCTCTTGTCCCACCCCAGACAAGATATGCACATTCCCACATTTCAGGTGAATCCTCTTTCTTTTCCTGCTTTTTCAACATTTTTTCTTCCTCGGTAAGTTCCAGCAGCTTCTGGACACTTTCCAAATCTACCATTTCATTCACCGTATCAAAATCTATAGCATAAAAATCAGTGCTATTATAAAACTTCGATGTATGATGGTATGCTGTC
>OLRZ01000620.1_pt1 | contig 28326 bp, 32 predicted proteins | sample 1671931 | NCBI WGS metagenome assembly OLRZ01 (sample SAMEA3136627, study PRJEB25190) | human gut metagenome | reverse complement strand
GAGCTTGCCAGAACAGAGGCGAGGGTGCTTCATGTGACTCCCTTTCACAGCTATCCCAGCGGTATCACCATCGGGATCTCCCAGAAACGGGAATATCTGTACTGGGCGGCGCAGAGGGATTCTGTGATCGTAGAGGATAATTATGATTCGGAGCTGACGGTCTCCAGTAAACCGGAGGATTCTCTTTTTTCTTTGACAAAAGAGGGCAGCGTGATCTATATGAATACCTTTTCAAAGACCATTGCTCCCTCAGTACGTATCGGATATATGGTGCTTCCGGAAAAGCTTGTGGATGCTTTTGAGGAAAAGCTTGGGTTTTATTCCTGTCCGGTACCGCTGTTTGAACAGTATGTACTGGCAGAGCTTTTGAAAAGCGGAGATTATGAACGGCATATCAACAGGGTGCGGCGGAAGCGCAGAGTGAAGGACTAAGATCTTTGATCTTAGTCCTGTTTCTCTCCACTGTCAGCATCAATCACGGATTGGATCTGCTTCATGAGGGCATCATAGCTGTCCGGATTATCGATCCCTCCAAGCAATGGATCACCCACGATATTACCGTTTCTGTCAACTAATATTGTTGTAGGAAATGCCATAATACTGGAGGCATATTTACCTGCATCTGAAGCAGAGTCAATGGAAAGATTGCGGTACGTGGCACCCTGACTTTCGAGAATCGCTGCCGCTTCTTTCATAGCCGCTTCGTTTCCATTGAAGGTGTCTGTGTTGATGCCTACTACCTCACCTCCCATTGGGCTGATCGCATTGTTCAATTCATCAAGCGTAGATAACTCGGCAACACAGGGCTTGCAGCCGGAAAACCAGAAATTGATAACAGTTACTGAATTCCCAGAAAACAGGCTTTCATCAACAGAATTACCATCAAAATCCTGACCGGAGAAATTTTTGAAGGGAGATGCCGCTTCAGAATTGTTATTCTGATCAGTGTCACCGGATGAGGTATTCTTTTTTTCAATTTCAGCTATCTGCTCCTCAATTTTTCGTATCGTTCCAATATCGTCAGTGAGTATTTTCAGTTCGTCATCTGTAAAGGAAGCCTTATTTGCTTCGATGGTGTCAGAAAGAAAATCAGCATAATTTCCACCTGAATCAGTAGTGTCTTTGCTCATCATGCCAAATACCTTGTTCCAAACATCCTCATGATCTGCAAAGAGCTGGTTTTCCTGCTGATAGAGGTCATTCAGCAGAGAGCTGGAAGCATCCGCAGCTCCTGTGCCGGATTCGGTCTGGGTCTCCTGCGGTTTTTCTGTATCTGTAGCGGTTTTTTCATTACATGCAATAAGAGATAATGCTATGCAGAGTGTAAAAATAGAAATAAATGTCTTTTTTGTTTTCATGAATGATTACTCCTTTAAATTGTAATAGATTGCAGCCTTTGGACAAGCCTTTATACATGCCCCACACCGTATGCATTCCGGATGATCTGGAGTCTTACATACCTCCACATCCATTTTACATGCCTTTGAACATTGGTCACATCCGACACATCTGCTGCTATCAACCTTAATACGAAGAAAGCTGATCTTATTAAACAATGAGTAGATTGCGCCAAGAGGACAAAGCCATTTACAGAAGGGCCGGTAAAACAAAATACTCAGTACAACCACTGTGATCAGGATAAGGCATTTAAAAGAAAAAAGTTTTCCCAGTGCAGACCGTATGGCAGCATTTCCAAGGGAAAGCGGGATAGCCCCCTCCAGAACACCCTGTGGACAAATGTACTTACAGAAGAACGGATCGCTCATTCCTACGGAGTTCGTTATGAGCATTGGCAGAAGTATAACGAAAACAATAAGAATGATATATTTCAGGTATCTTAACGGCTTCAGTCTGGCGGTGGAGAATTTCCTGCCGGGGATTTTGTGCAGCAAATCCTGGAACCATCCAAACGGGCACAAAAAACCACATATAAATCTTCCAAGTGTCACACCGAGCAAAATAAAAAATCCGGTTATGTAGTACGAAAATTTAAAGCTGGAGGATCCGACAACTGCCTGGAAGGCACCGATTGGACATGCACCTGCCGCAGCAGGGCAGGAATAACAGTTTAATCCCGGTACGCATATTGTTTTTGCCTTGCCTTGGTATATTTTTCCCATAAACAAATTAGGGAGGTGGATATTGGTAAGCAGCGTGGCAGCTGCCTGTATCCATCCGCGTATTCTGGCTGTCTGTTTTGACAGTAATTCCTTTTTCTTATCCAATTCCAACACACTCCAGACATAATTTTATTGCTTTTCCCAGCACGATGGCTGCCTCTCCCCTGATCGCACCGTAGCTGACCATGGCTATACCTGTGATGAGTAAAGCAATTTGAGATATTTTTCTGCGCTTCAAGCTATTATTGCCCCCTTCTGTTATCGTATTTATTGACCAGCTGACATTGGTATTATACAATACCTGTTGTAAAATTAATGTTAAGAAGCAGGTGTAAAATTTTGAGATTATTAATAGTTGAAGATGAAAAGGAAATATGCGACATGGTCGCGAAAAGCCTGTATGGCACTGGATACGAGGTGGATACCTGTTATGATGGGGAAGAGGCTCTTGATTGTATCCTCACAGAGGCTTATGATCTGATCGTTCTGGATCTGAATCTGCCCGGCATGGATGGGATGGAGATACTGAAGGAGCTCAGGCAGTTCAATGAGGAGACAAAGGTTCTGATATTGTCTGCAAGAGGGCAGATCGCGGATAAGGTTGAAGGTCTGGATGCTGGAGCAAATGATTATATGGAAAAACCATTTCATCTGCAGGAGCTTGAGGCGCGTATCAGAAGCCTGACAAGAAGGAAGTTTGTGCAGAAGGATATACGTCTGGAAGGTGGAGACATAAGGTTCGACACGATAAGACGCGAAGCATATGCAAAGGGAAAAATGGTTTCCCTGACAAGAAAAGAAAATGGTATTCTGGAATATCTGCTGCTCAATCAGGGAAGACCGGTAAGTCAGGAGGAATTGATGGAGCATGTGTGGGATTCCTCTGTGGACAGCTTTAGCGGAGCCATCAGAGTGCATATGTCTTCGCTTAGAAAAAAGCTTAAAGAGGTGCTTGGCTATGATCCGATCCTGAACAAGGTGGGAGAGGGGTATAAAATAAGAGAGGAGTCCGATAGATGAAAAAAATATCGCTGCAGTGGAGACTTACCTGTGTAATCACATTATATATTGCGGTTATATGTGGATGTCTGACTATGCTTGTCTATAAAAATGGTGTGTATTATATTGATTCTCTGCAGGAGACGGTTGACGCCCAGGGAGATGACAAGGGGGAAGACCCGGATGAAATTTACATCAGCATCCCGGAGGATAAGTGGGATGAGTTTGCCAATAATTTTTCTGTCCAGGTGTACAATAATAAGGCTGATTACAAAAAAAACAGCTTGATAATTTCAGCCTTACTGGCTTTTCTTGGTGGAGTTGCCACATATTTTATAAGTGGGCATGCACTCAGACCGCTCAGTGAGTTTTCTGATAAGATCGAAGAGGTACAGGTACAAAATCTGGCAGATTCACGAATAGAAGAAAATAAGGTTAAAGAGCTGAACCAGCTTAGTGTTTCATATAACAAGATGCTTGAACGCCTCTCAGATGCATTTGAGATACAGAGACAATTTACTGCAAATGCAGCGCATGAGCTCCGAACCCCGTTAGCCCTGATGCAGGTGCAGCTTGATGTATATAATGCCGGCCATCATCCAGGCAATGATGCAGATACCCTGCAGACGATAAAGATGGTTACTGAGCAGAATGAAAGACTCAGCAAAATGGTAAAGACGCTTCTTGACATGAGTGAGCTTCAGACTGTAGGACGGGATGAAAAGATCATAGTTGGGGCTCTTGTTGATGAGGTATTGGAGGATCTTTGGCCTCTTGCGCAGGAAAAAAATATAAGGCTGACCGGGAGGTGTAAGGATATAACGATGACCGGAAGTGATATCCTTATTTATAGGCTGGTATATAATCTCGTTGAGAATGCTGTCAAATATAATCATTCAGGCGGACAGGTTACGGTAACCGCGTACCAGAAGGAAAAGCACATTTACCTGTCGGTAGAGGATACGGGAAGCGGAATCCCTGAAGAGCTCAGGGAGCGCGTGTTTGAACCCTTCTTCCGCGTGGATAAATCCAGAAGCCGGGAGCTTGGCGGTGTAGGACTTGGACTTGCCCTGGTCCGTGAAATCGTGAGAGTGCATGATGGCAGTATTACAGTTAAGCCCAGTCCGTCTGGAGGGACGGTTTTTTGCGTGAGCTTTACGCAGTAATCATCTGGATATGATGCAAAATCAGGAAATCTATTCCCGTGAAGTCTGAATTTTTGTGTTTAGGAATTGTTTATTCGACCCGCAGCATTCGGTATCCGATGCCGATGTGTGTTTGTATGTATTGAGGCGTGTCTTTTCCACGTTCCAATTTTTTGCGAAGAGTGGCCATAAATACACGCAGAGAAGCAACGTCATTATCCCAACTGCTACCCCAGATCTGTTGTGTGATATAGGTATGAGTCAGAACTTTGCCCATATTTTTGGAGAGCAGGCACAGCAGCTTATATTCGATGGGTGTCAGGTGCAGTTCTGTGCCATCAAGATATGCACAGCCTGCCATGTAGTCAATTTTCAGTGCACCGTTCGTAAAAAATGGAGATTCCTGTGTAATGTCTGTTTTCATTAGTGCAAGTCTCCGCTGGGTCACCCGCAGCCGTGCCAACAGCTCATCTACAGAGAAGGGTTTGGTGAGATAATCATCAGCTCCGGCATCCAATGCTTCAATTTTATCAGAATCTTCCGCTCGCGCACTGATGACGATGATTGGCATATTCGACCACGACCGGATTTTTCGGATAATCTCCACACCATCTATATCTGGCAGTCCCAGATCGAGCAGTACAATGTCTGGATTATGTGACAATGCTTCCATCACAGCGCTGGCACCGTTTTGCGATGAAAGATACCGATATTCGTGAGTTTTTAGTGTTGTTGTGATCAGATTGCGCACCGGCGTATCATCTTCTACAACAAGGACAAGCGGTTTATTCATTCAGATTCACCTCACTAAGTGCTACTGTAAAAGAAAAGATGCATCCATGCGGCAAATTGTCTTTTAGCGTCATTTTTCCATGATGCGCATGAACGATGACTTGACAGAGGGACAGTCCAAGCCCAAGACTGCGTCGGCTGTCACTGGTAGGATTACTTCCAGTAAAGAACATTTCAAAAACACGTTCTTTTAATTCATTTGGTATACCAGTGCCGTTATCACTGACACAGATTTCAGCTACATTTTCGCGCTGGATTGCTGTGATTTGGATAGTTGATCCTGCCGGAGTATATTTGATCGCGTTGTTCACCAGATTGATAAGTACCTGCATGATGAGCCCTGCATCTACACGCACCAACAAGGGTATTTCTCCGCAATTCATCGTAATATGATGTTCTGCCGATCTTCGGTCGATATGCCGGAGTGCTTCTGATATGATGTCATCAACAACCTGATCAGAAAGATGCAGCTTAACATTTCCATTCGCAATTTTCGTGATAGAAAGCAAATTTTCAACAAGCCCGATCAGCCATTGGGCATCGTCGTAAATGTCCGAAAAAATCTGTTTCCGTGTTTGATCATCCAGTACATCATAGCAGTGCAACAGTGTGTCGGCATTTCCGGAAATCGAGGTCAAAGGCGTTCGCAGATCGTGGGAAATGGAACGAAGGAGGTTGGCACGAAGCTGTTCGTTCTTTGCAAGAACCGCAGCTTTTTCTTTTTCATCAGCATTTCGCAGGCTTTCCAGAGTCAGAGCGCACTCACCAAGAATAGAAAAAAGAATGCTGGATGTAAATGCATCCGGTTGTGTCTGTTTTTCCATTAGGATCCCGATAACTCCGTAAACCTGCTGCCAGGTACAAATAGCAAAATACAGTCGTTTTGCCTTTGGAAATGTTTCGGTCGTTGCTCCCGCTCGTCTTCGGTTTTGCCATACCCAGTGGATCACATCCAGCTCCTGTTCATCCTCTGAAATGCTGTGCGGACTGCTTCCATCTACAGGGTAAACGATTCCATCAAGCAGCGTATCACCTTGTGCTGGGCAGATCAGAACGTCCCGCTGCATCAGCTTTTGTATCTGAGTTGCAGTCATTTGATAGACTTCCTCTGGCGTTTCAGCTTTTTGAAGCTGCCTGTTCATATCAAAAAGGAGCTTCGCCCGGTAGGCATCCCGCGCAGATAGCTGCGCATGAGCTTTTAGCTTTGCAGCAAGCGTACTGGTCAAAAGTGCTGCTGTGAACATGACGACAAAGGTTATTGGGTATTTACTGCCATAGGCTGCTAAAGACAGACGGGGTTCCGTTAGAAAATAATTGAACAGGATGACACTCAAAAAAGCGGATAGCACGCCACAGGTATATCCGCTTGTAAAAGCAGAAGTCAGAAGCACCCCCAACAGGTAGACCATGATAATGTTGGCATTTGCGAAGCCAAGCTGCAAAAAAAACCATCCGACGATCGTTGCAGCCGCAAAAATCCCGGCGGTCAGAAGCAGATCACGGGTAGCCGGGAATGCCGGGTAAATAGGGATAGATGGTTTCCTGTGGGAATTCCTGTAGTCCTCCGCATCCGGAATGATATGAATATCAGCGGCCGTGATCAGCGCAATGAGCCGTTCTGTCAGTATTGGTTTGCTAAAGAAATGGCGGCACTGTATGCCACTTTGCCCAATTACGATTTTGGTTACACCGGAGAGACGTGCATATTCTGCAATCTGCGTGGGCACATCTTCTCCATGAGTTGTGACGATCTCCGCACCAAGCTGCTTCGCAAGATGCATATTAGCCTGTAAACGTGATGTATCTTCCGTATTCATGGCAGCATCTCCTGGTGTCTGCACATAAAGTGCAGTAAAGCTCCCACAAAATGCCTGTGCCATCCTGCCTGCTATGCGCACAATGCGTTCGTTAGATGGAGAAGAGGACAGGCATACTAAAATATGATCCTTTGCCGTCCTGTTTATTGTGTTCTGCACATTCTCACCGCCTTTTTAATATTATAGCACCAATATGTGGTTTCTACCAACGGTCAAAATGATATCCTGCACATCGGGTTCCAATGTATTTATATCCGGAAGCACTTTTGCAGCATCTTATACTCGCCTAAGACCAGAATTGATACATCGCTGGATAATATCGTATCAGGCATGATAGAAACATCTGTTTTTCCTGCGTGCTTGATGCCGAGAATATTGATCCCAAATTTTCTGCGGATATCTAGTTCACCAACGCTTTTTCCAATCCAGCCTTCCGGCACTTCTACTTCAAAAATAGCGTGTTTCTGGTCAATCTCTATGTAGTCAAAAATATGATTGGAAGTATATCGGATCGCTGCCCATTTTGCCATCTGTTTTTCTGGATAGATTACATGGTCTGCACCGTTACGAAGCAGGAATTTTGCCTGCACATCCCGTTCAGCGCGTGACACCACACACTTTGCACCTAGCTCCTTCAGCAGTGAGGTTGTTTCCAGTGAATTTTGGAAATTACTGCTGATCGTAACGATGCAGACATCAAAATTTCCGATACCAAGCGAACGAAGAAATTCTGCATTTGTGCTGTCACCGATCAGTGCGTTGGTGGTAAATGGCAGTACATCATTGATTCGTTCTTCATTTGCATCGACAGTCATAATCTGATGCTCCAGCTGAGATAGCTGCATCGCGATATGCCGTCCAAATCGGCCTGCTCCAACTAATAAAATGTTTTTCATAAGAAAATCCTCCTTTACTTATCCGGTAGTGATCTTTTCGAGCGGTAACCTTGCATTGATTGTTTTTTCCCCGGAAAGAGCCGCATAAATCAACGTAAGACCACCAACCCTGCCAAGATACATGAGTGTAATCAGCACAATTTGCGAGGGGATATGTAACTGTGGTGTAATACCAAGCGTTAGTCCCACTGTTCCGACTGCCGATGCCGTTTCGAAAAGGCATGAGACTAACGGCAGATTCTCATATGTACTGATAAAGACTGCTCCGCCAAAGAATAGGGTAAGATACATTGTAAGAATGGTTGTGGCAGTCTTAATGGTGCTGCAATCAATTCTACGTCCAAATAATTGTGCGTTTTCACATTGTCGGAAGGTAGCGGCGGCATTGGCAAGCAGGACTGCCAGAGTTGTGGTTTTTATCCCGCCGTAGAACCAGGAGAGCCACCAATAAGCATCAGAAGAACCATCAAACCCTGTGATGCACTGGACATGGCAGGCAGAGCTACCGTGTTAAAGCCCGCCGTCCTCGGTGTGACAGACTGGAAAAGGGACGTTAGCAGGCGTCTTTCTGTGGGAAGTGCGGAAAAATCTGTGAAGAAGAAAAACGCGGCAGGCAGAGCAATGAGAAGGCTTGTAGTAACAAGGATCACCTTGCTCTGCATTCGGTAGTGACGAAAATGCCACTTGTTTTCCCAAATATCATCCCATGTCAGAAAGCCAATGCCACCAGTCACAATCAGCAGCATTATTGTAAAATTGATTGAGGGACTGCTCACATAGCTGGTGAGGGATGGATAGAGGTTGCTTTTTGTTCCAAGAATGTCAAATCCGGCATTACAAAAGGCGGATATGGAATGGAACACTGCCATCCAGATGCCACGCCATCCATAGTCGCAGCAGAACACTGGCAGCATAGCAAGTGCGCCTAGCAGTTCAATCAAAAATGTTCCCCACAGGATGAAGCGAGTCAGTCGGACGATTCCACCGACCTTTGGGGCTGAGATTGCATCCTGCATGGTGCTGCGCTGCATAAGCGAGATTTTTCGTCCAGACAACAGTGCAAATGAGGCAGCCACGGTTATGACGCCAAGTCCTCCGATTTGGATCAGCGTCAGAATGACCGCCTGTCCGAAGCCTGACCAATAGCTTCCTGTATCCTGTATGATAAGTCCTGTCACGCAGACTGCAGAGGTTGCAGTAAATAAGGCTTCGTTAAATGGAGTTACGCACCCGGTTATTGTGGCAATCGGCAGCATTAACAGTAGTGATCCCATTAGGATGACCAAGGCAAAACCTAATATGATAATTTGAAAAGACGAAAGGCGGCGTCTTCGATGAATGATTTCCTTTGGCATAAAGGCAGCTCCTTATCGATTTTGATGTTATTATCATATAGCAGGAGGCTTTAAGAGTCAATAAAGGACACTTGTGGTGTATTAAGATTGAATAAAGATGATTTATGATCTCCATATTAGGTGCAGCAGTAGTTTTTACGATCAAGGTTGGTAGATAGTGAGATCTGCTTTTGCTATAATAAGTTAAAATAAGTAGCAAAGGTAGGAAAAACATGAGAAAACCATACATAGATAATATAAGGTCACTGACGGCATTTCACGGACAGGATGCTCTGCAGTATCTGCTGTATCCCTGGTTTATGGTCATCCTTTTTATCCTGAGTGGCATGTGCTCCCGGTTTTATCTGGAAAAGCATACAGAGAAGGAATATATCCGGGCAAGAACCAGGAAGCTGTTAGTGCCTTCTACTATAGGCGTTCTGGTATTTGGATGGGCACAGGGGTATTTTAATATGGCAATCAGTCACGCATTTGACAATATACCAGAAACCATTCCAGAGCCTGTTTTATATCTGATCCTTTTGCTGATCAGAAAGCTGGAAAAGGGACGACTGTCTGTCCTGACAGAAAAAGCAGGGATTCTGACAGCGCTGCTTCTTGGCATCCTTATCTATGGAAGTGCACAGATCCTGAATATGCCGGTGATCTGTGTATACCGTTTTGGTATTTACGGAATGGCATTTCTGACCGGGTATTATGTGTTTACTCAGGAAAAAGTGATAAAGGAACTGGAGAGATACTGGCTGCCCCTGCTCCTTGCAGCATTTGCGGCAGGGATCCTCTACACCTGTGTATATTATGGGAAAAATTATGCGGTGGAGCCTTACGTAAACAGTCCTCTGGCAGTACTGTATGGATGGCTGATGTGCCTTGCAGTGATAGGAGGCATGAAACGCTTTGCAGACAGAGAAAGCAGTGGGTGGCAGCTCCTGAAGCAGAGAAGCTTTGGACTCTATGTGTTCCATTATCTGCCGTTATCTGCCTGCGCATATGCACTGTATACCTATACGAATCTTCCGGGTATCCTGCTGTATGTGCTGACAGGGCTGGCAGCTTTCTTTGGTGGTCTGCTTTTGTATGAGATCGTAAAAAGAATCCCGGGTGTGAGCTGGTGTCTCCTTGGACTGCAAAGATGAAAACTGGTATTAACAGAAACAGAAAATAATCCGATATCTTTAACAGGAACATTTCCTTTTTTTATGAAAAGGTTGAAGTTGCAGAACGTAGGTTATGGGAGAAATCGGACATGAGAGTAAAGAACATTTCCTTTTATATGGGAGATAATGCGGTTCAGAGAAAACATAGCGAAGAAAATAAAATCATTGACGGACGTGGCACAGCCATGGCCTCAGATTCCATTGCGGCCAAAAAGGCACAGGCGCAGAAGAAAGCCATGAAGATCATTGGGGATGCTTTTTCTGGTGATAGGCTGATAGATGACGATCTGAACGAGCGTAGGGAAAAGATCCGCACTCTGCAGAAGGAGAGCGGCGAAAATAAGGCGGCTATGAAGGATCTGCAGGATCAGAGAGAAAAGCTGTTAGAACAGGGCTATGCAGCAGACAGTGACGAGGTGAAAAATCTGGATGAGCAGGTAAAGTCCTATGCGGAGCTGATTTCTGATACAGAAAATGAGATCCAGATGGAGAATGCAGTGGTCAGACAGTCAAAGATTGAGCGGCTGAAATCCGATCCCATGGTAAAGGCCAGAGAGCAGGCAGATTCCGTGCTGGAAGCGGCCAGTGATGAAATCCTTGGAGATCTGATCGCCGAGGGTAAGCAGCATATCGACGAAAAGCTGGAAGAGGAAAAGAAGAAGGCCGAAGAGGCAAAAGAGAAGAAGGAAGAGCTGGAAGAGCAGATCGAAGCCAGAAAAGAGGACAGGAAGGAGCAGGAGAAGCTCACAGAGGATATTCTGGAGGCTGCTAAGGAAATGGAAAATGCAGGAAATACAGTATCCGATGCACAGCAGGCTATTAAGACTCTGATGAATAAGATGAGCCTGGTGGAAGATGATGTGAAGGGTGCTGCAGTAGATCAGGGAGTATAGATGAAAATATGGGGATGGTACATAAGATCAGAACAGGACAGTAGGAAAGAAGATGGGAAGCTATGAATGCAGCACAGAAAATTCTGATTATCATAGGAGCATTTTTGGCGGCGATAGGAGGAACGATTGCTCTTATTATGGGAAGTATGGCCAGGCTTACAGGGATGCCATTTATGGTATTCGTGGCGATACCGCTATTATTTGTGGCACTTGGAGCTGGATTCATCATTGCCGTTCTGATCAGTTATTCACGTAAGCGGAAGATCAGAACCCATGGAATCAGATACGAGGCTAAGATCTACGGTTATGTGGAGAATACCTCTTATACGGTAAATGGCAGATATCCGGTGAACACGAAGGTACGTTATTTTGATGCAGATCAGGTGGAACGGGAGGCAGTGATCCCTACAGGCTTTGCCAGAGGAAGCGGGGAATATCCTATTGGCATGACCATTACCATTTATGAGTACCGGGGGAAATTCAGCTTTGACCCTGCTTCTGTAAGAGATGAGGTGATTCCGGGTGAGGCAGAGCTGATGGATGACAAGCCACTTGAACCTGAAAAGCTGAAAATGGTGGCTGTGACCTGCAAAAACTGCGGCGCAAGCTATCAGGCTGCGACAGGATATTCCAGCAGGTGTCCTTACTGTGGCGGGTATCAGAATGTATAAACTGCCGACATGACAGGCAAAGACAGGAATCAGGAAAAGAAAACTGCCGACATAACAGGCAGCAGGAATGATAGACAGAAAACATATCTAAATATGGGGAGAGAGTGATATGCAGGTTGTGGGGGCGTCTTCTGTTTATCTGCAGAAGGTGACAGATAAGGAGCAGAACCAGCAGGGGCAGCAGACAAAAAAGGTTTCCCTGACGGCAGATTATACGAAATATGTACATGCAGTCCGGGATGGGTATATTGAGGAAGACGGGGTCAGGATTTCCATTTCAGATGAAGCCAGAGAGGCGCTGGAAAAGCTCCGGGATCAGTGGCAGGAACTGCAGGATGAGATGAATGCAGAGTGGATTATGAAGAAGGATCAACAGGCAGCGGAGAGATCATCAAAGACCATGCAGGATAGAACAAATGATCAGACCAAAGCGATGGAAATAGCCAGAAGGATTGCAAAGGGCGGACATGTACCACCAAAGGATGAACAGACGCTGCTTGATTATTCCAGTGACCTGTATCAGATGGCAAAGCAGGCAGGGATGCTTGCGAAGAAGCATAAGAAATACAAAAAGGCGCTGACTGAGGATGAGAAAAAAACAGAAGGGAGATCCATGTCAGAAAACGGTGGACAGGCAGCAGGATCGGAGCGGTATGAGATTGTGATAGAGATTCCGTCAGGAGAAGGAGGGATGGCAGATGGAAGTGCTGATGCAGAATAAACAGGAAAAAGCAGTAATTTCTTCTAAAAGGGAGCTGGCAAGCTACGTGTTCCAGATGCTGACAGAAACAAAATCCAAAACAGAAATGTCAGAGGATGAAAAGAGACGCATGGAGGGCAGGATCATAGCAAAGCTGAAAGCTGGTAAAAAGCTGACCGGAGAGGAAATGGATTTTCTTAGGCGGTACAATACAGAGCTGTATCTGACGGCAGTCAGGGTACAGCAGATGGCAGAGGGGCTGAAGGAACAGCTTAAGAGAGCGAAAAGTAAAGAAGAGGCAGATGCGATCGTATCAACTGCTTACAGCAGTATTTCTGACAAAGATCCGGCAAAGGAATACCTGACAGCCGCTGTCAGCAATGTTTCCACAGAATTCCGCAGATCAGGAGCCTACAGCAGACTGCCAAATACCATAGACGAAGCGGAGAAAGCAAAGAAGAAGCAGACGAAAAACCCTTTTAAGGAATCAGATGAAAAGGATATGGATACAGAGGACGATTTTGATCTGACAGGCTGGAGTCCATTGCAGGAGGTGCTGGATGCCATGCCGACATTCAGTGCGGAGGCCTGACAGGGAAGAATAGCAGAAGAACCGGGAGGGAGAGATATGCTTACAGGAACCATACGCAGTCAGGTGCAGCTGCAGCTGCTGGATCAGAAATGGCAGAAGAAAAAGACAGATATGGCAGCAGGAAAAAAAGAGGATAAGGAGCTGACGGCAGAAGAGCGGGAATGGCAGAATTATCAGGATCAGATGGACAAGATCCGGGAGTCTGACAGCTACAGCCAGATCTATACCAAGCTGAAAAGCGGAGGTACGCTGACGGAAGAAGAGATCCAGAGGCTGAAGGAAAAGGATCCGGAAGCTCTGGCAGAATATGAGCGTGCACAGGCAGAAAAGAAGCAGTATGAGAAGCAACTGAAAAACTGCAGGACAAAGGAAGATGTGGAAAAGCTGAAAATGAACCGGATGGGGAATTTCGCAGCCCGGGCCAAGGAGATTGCAAACAATCCCTATATTCCGAAGCATAAAAAAGTTGAGCTGATGAACCAGTTAAATAATGAAGTGTGCCTGATCGCAGATGCCCATGCCAGATTTACAAAATCAGCAGAATATCATGATCTTCCAACAGAGGGGGAAGAGCAGGAGAAGCGGGCACAGGAAGTAGCGGACAGTCAGGACAGAGAAACAGATCAGGTGCAGGAAGCCGCAGGCAGCGCAGATCAGACAGACAGGACAGAAGAGACGACAGCTGGAAAGGAAGAGACAGATACCGGTACAGAACCTGTGGAAATGGATGCTGATTTTGAGAACATTTATCAAAATATTCGGCTTTTCCTGCAGAAAGAAGGAGCAGAAAACGGGAAATTCAGCCTTCAGGTGTAGAAAACAGGGAAGAAAGGAATAAAATCCCAAAGAAAATGAAAATTTATCATAAAAATGTTGTTTTTCGCAAGGTTGGCTGTTAAAATAGGAATTGGATTTTAGCAAGATAAAAAGCTATAAAAAATTCAATAGAAAGGATGTAAAGTTATGTCATTAGTAACAACAACAGAAATGTTCAAGAAGGCATATGACGGCGGATACGCAATCGGTGCTTTCAATGTAAACAACATGGAAATCGTTCAGGGTATTACTGAAGCAGCAGGCGAACTGAACAGCCCTGTTATCCTTCAGGTGTCCAAGGGAGCTCGTGCTTACGCTAACCATACTTATCTGGTTAAGTTAGTAGAGGCAGCAGTTATCGAGAATCCTCAGATCCCGATCGCACTCCATCTGGATCATGGTGATTCCTTTGAATTATGTAAATCCTGTATCGATGGTGGATTCACATCCGTTATGATCGATGCTTCTTCCAAGTCTTTCGAGGAGAACATTGCACTGACCAAGCAGGTTGTTGAGTATGCACATGCTCACGGTGTTGTAGTAGAGGCAGAGCTTGGTACTCTGGCTGGTATCGAAGATGAAGTTTGTGTAGAGGCTGGTAATGAAGCGTATACACGTCCTGAAGAAGTAGAAGAGTTCGTTGACAGAACAGGCTGTGACTCTCTTGCTATCGCAATTGGTACTTCTCATGGTGCGTACAAGTTTACAGCTGATCAGTGTACAAGAAATGCTGATGGTATTCTTGTTCCCCCTCCGCTTCGTTTCGACGTTCTTGAGGAGTGCATTAAGAGACTTCCCGGATTCCCGATCGTTCTTCATGGTTCATCTTCCGTTCCTCAGGAATTCGTTAAGATGGTTAACCAGTACGGTGGAAATATGCCTGATGCAGTAGGTATTCCGGAAGAGCAGCTTCGTAAGGCAGCTCAGCTTGCTGTATGTAAGATCAATATCGACTCCGATATCCGTCTTGCTATGACAGGTAACATCCGTAAGTATTTTGCAGAGCATCCTGATCACTTCGATCCTCGTCAGTACTTAAAACCCGCTAGACAGGCTGTTAAGGACATGGTTGCTCACAAGATCCTTCACGTTCTTGGATCTGACGGAAAGGCCTAAAGAATCGGAATCTGAAAAGATAACGACTATGAAAGATAAACATGAGGCGTCTGCTTATGGCAGACGCCTTTTTGCGTGCCATAGGAAATTATACTGAGAAAATCTCTCATTTCGTTCCTGTGCAGAAATGCTACAATAAGAATACAGAGTAATTTCAGAACGAAAGAAGGACAGTGTGAGATGAAAGTATATGAGTTTGGAGATAAGCAGAAGCCTGCGATCCTGTTGCTGCCGGGTACGTGCTGTTATTGGAGATCCAATTTCGGGCATGTGATTAAGCCACTGCAGAAGAGCTTCTGGCCTGTCATAAGGAAGAATGGGTCAGGACGATAGAAGAGATCTGTATTCCGAAAGAATAAAAAAGAAAACCGGATGTGGAAAACCACATCCGGTTCTTTTCATTAGAATACGCTTTATCAGCGGATCAATTATAACTGAGGACCTGCAGCAACAAGTGCCTTACCAGCATCGTTTCCTTCGTATTTAGCGAAGTTCTTGATGAATCTCTGTGCAAGATCCTTAGCCTTTGTTTCCCATTCGGAAGCATCTGCATAAGTATCACGAGGATCAAGGATAGCAGGATCTACTCCAGAAAGAGCTGTAGGTACTTCGAAGTTGAAGTAAGGGATCTTCTTGGTAGGAGCGTTTACGATGTCACCGTTAAGGATTGCATCAATGATTCCACGGGTATCCTTAATGGAGATACGCTTGCCAGTTCCGTTCCATCCTGTGTTTACAAGATAAGCCTTAGCGCCGCTCTTTTCCATCTTCTTAACGAGCTCTTCTGCATACTTTGTAGGATGCAGCTCAAGGAATGCCTGTCCGAAGCAAGCAGAGAAGGTAGGAGTAGGCTCTGTGATTCCACGCTCTGTACCAGCCAGCTTAGCTGTGAATCCTGACAGGAAATAGTACTGTGTCTGATCAGGTGTCAGAGCAGATACCGGAGGAAGTACGCCGAAAGCATCTGCAGACAGGAAGATTACGTTCTTAGCTGCCGGTGCAGAAGAAATAGGACGTACGATATTCTTAATATGATCGATAGGATAAGATACACGGGTATTCTCGGTTACACTCTTATCTTCAAAGTCGATCTTACCTGCAGCATCAAGAGTTACGTTCTCAAGAAGAGCGTTGCGCTTGATCGCATTGTAGATATCAGGCTCAGAATCCTTATCCAGATTGATTACCTTAGCGTAGCATCCACCTTCGAAGTTGAATACACCGTTGTCATCCCAGCCGTGCTCATCATCACCGATCAGGAGACGCTTAGGATCTGTGGAAAGGGTTGTCTTACCTGTTCCGGAAAGACCGAAGAAGATCGCTGTGTTCTTGCCATCCATATCTGTGTTAGCAGAGCAGTGCATGGAAGCCATGCCCTTCAGAGGCAGATAGTAGTTCATCATAGAGAACATACCCTTCTTCATTTCTCCGCCGTACCATGTATTAACAATAACCTGCTCGCGGCTTGTGATATTGAAAGCAACGCATGTTTCGGAGTTCAGTCCGAGCTCCTTGAAGTTCTCAACCTTAGCCTTGGAAGCGTTGTAAACAACGAAATCAGGCTCGAAGTCCTTCAGCTCTTCAGCGGTAGGCTTGATGAACATATTGGTAACAAAGTGAGCCTGCCAAGCAACCTCAACAATGAAACGGATTGCCATACGGGTATCCTTATTAGCGCCACAGAAAGCATCTACTACGAAAAGTCTCTTGTTGGAGAGCTCTTTCTTAGCGATATCCTTAACAGTTTCCCATGCAGCCTCTGTCATAGGATGGTTGTCGTTCTTGTACTCATCAGACGTCCACCATACAGTGTCCTTGGAATTCTCATCTAAAACGATGTATTTGTCTTTAGGGGAACGACCTGTATAGATACCGGTCATTACATTAACAGCGCCAAGTTCGCTGACCTGACCTTTTTCATAACCTTCAAGTTCAGGTTTGGTTTCTTCCTCGAACAACATTTCGTAAGAAGGATTGTGAACGATTTCCGTAACTCCGGAAATGCCATACTTGCTTAAATCGATTTCTGCCATTTTTCTGACCTCTTTCTTTGATTTAGTAATATCATATAAATATCCTGCTAATAATTATACATATTTAGCCGACAAAATCAACCAAAACTTCACTTTTTTACTGTGATTTTACCGGAAGGAACATTTAACAATACAGTACGGTATACCTGCAAAAGATTGATAATGAGAAAAGAAACTGATAATATAAAAAAAACAGAGAAAAAGCAGGAAGCAGGGAGGTCTGAAAATGAGCAGAGCCATAACGGCTGGAATATTGATATTGACACTGATTCTGCTGCTGGCAATGGCAGGGATTCTGGCATCTTATGTGCTGTACAGGATTATTTTCTACTATCCGCAGAAGAAGAGACTGGCACCGGGAAAGCTTCCAGAGAGCTGGATGAATGCACCGTGGACAGAGCGGCTTAAGGAAAGCTGTCTTTTAATGGACAGAATGCCCTTCGAGAAGCTTACGATCCGGGCAGAGGATGATCTGACCCTGCAGGGAAGACTGTATGAGGGAGAGACAGGAAAGCCCCTGATCCTGTTCTTTCATGGTTATCATGGAGGCTATCAGTGGGATGGCTTTGGATTTTTCCAGTTGTTTCGGAAGGAAGGATATTCACTCTTTATGGCAGAGCAGCGTTCTCATGGGGAAAGCAGTGACAGAACCATTACCTTTGGTATCCGGGAGAGAAAGGATGTCAGAAGGTGGGCAGAGCATCTGGCAGAGCGTTTTCCGGGAAAGCCTATGTTTCTTGCTGGTGTATCCATGGGAGCGGCTACGGTGATGATGGCAGAGACAGAAGAGCTGCCGACAGGTGTAAAGGGGATCATAGCAGACTGTGGTTATACATCACCGAAGGATATTATTCAGAAAAATATCAGGGAACTGCATTTTCCCATGTGGCCAACGTATCCGCTGGTGAAGCTTGGAGCCAGACTGTACGGACATTTTAATATGGAAGAAACCTCAGCGATAGAAGGGGTAAAAACAGGTAAGCTGCCAGTTCTTTTTATCCATGGGGATAAGGACAGTGTCGTGCCCTATGCTATGTGTGAAAGTCTGTACAGTGCCTGCAGGAGCAGAAAAAAGCGCCTGACAGTACAGGGAGCAGACCATGCGGTCTGCTCTCTGGCAGCAACAAACGATTATGTACAGACAATTCTCAGCTTTGCAGAAGGGCTGATATGGCAGCAACAAAGAATCTGCGTGAATTCCTGAATCTTCGTGACAGCAGACAGGAATTTGACAGGGTCAGGGAAATGGGAGGAATCGGTATCCCCTGTTTCCTGATGGAGGATGGAAATGTCCAGTTTGAGATCTGACAGGCAGATCACTGCCTTCACGAAAACGTGGCCGTGAAGGCAGTATAGGTAGCTTCATCACTCTTTACGGCAAGCTGCCCTTTGTGGGCTGTGACAATAGAGCTTGCAATGGCAAGACCAAGGCCGTAGCCGCCGTATTTCCGGTTCCGGGAGGCTTCACTTCTGTAGAAACGTTCGAAAATATGCTTCTGATCCTCTGCAGGGATTCCATTTCCTGTGTTGCGGATCAGAAGTATTTTTTTGTCTCCATGGGAAGAGAGGGAGATACTTACTGTGCCGTGTTCGTCTGAATATTTGAAGGCATTGTCAAGAAGGATCGTGACAAGCTGTCTGATATTTCCTTCATTGCCATTCAGGGTAAGGCTGTTCTGGATCTCCATGGTAAACTGTTTTCCGTATTCGAAGGCCAGACTTTCAAAGGAGAGGGCGGCATTTTTTACGGTGCTGCTCAGATCTATAGGAAGAAAATCCTGCTTTGCAGCATAAGAATCCAGTCTGGCAAGGCTCAGAAGATCGTTGATCAGCACCTTCATGCGTTCCGTCTGCTCCAGAATGTGAAACAGCCATTTATTATCAGGAAGACTGCCACGCAGTACCTCTGCATTGGTGATCCATCTGGACAGGAAAAAGACCGGAATAAAGATAAGGACAACGCCAAGGAGTCCAACATAAAGGCAGATCCAGCTTTTCAGGTGCATCAGGGATGCTGTCAGACATTTCACGCGTGGCATAATCCTGCAGGGTGGCATAGCCATGCGACGCTGACCATGGTGATCAGGATAAAGCGACGCTGTAATTTTCGGATCATTTTGAAACCTCCAGACAATAGCCGATTCCTCTGACGGTTTTGATCTGAACCGGCGTATTCAGGGATGCAAACTTCTGTCTCAAAAAGGAAATATAGACTTCTATATTATTGTATTCGGCTTCACTTTCCAGTCCCCAGATCTTTTCGATCAGGAGATCCTTTGGCATGACCTGGCTGGGATTTTTCAGAAGAAGCTCGATGAGCTGCGTTTCCTTTGGGGCAAGACGGATAGAACCGGTCTTTCCCGACAGTTCAAGGGAGTCTTTATCAAAGGTAAGATCCTCATAGGAGAGGACTTCTCCGGTGTAGGAGCCGCCACGCCTTGAGAGGGCACGGATCCTGACCAGCAGCTTTCCGGTGGAAAAGGGCTTGGCAAGGTAGTCATCGCTTCCAGCATCCACTCCGGTGATGATATCAGATACCTCGGATCTGGCAGTAAGCAGAATCACAGGCATAGTCATAGCCGTCATCCCCACGGTAGACGGCATCTACCTGATAATGATTCTGTTTTAAAATTTCAGCAACAGCGTCTGATAACGCTTCTTCATCTTCTACAAGTAAAATTCTCATGGTTTGAATGAGGCGAAGCAGGAGCTTGCTGATAAGGTGACGGAAACAGAGCTTGCTTATAGGCAGGGACTGATCGATTATGAAAAAGCAGTAAACAGAGGGGATCTGGTTCTTGGGATCATGGAAAGCGGAAGCCTTTCTTTTACAGAAAAAGAGGTGGCCTATGATCTGGATAGAACGATTATAACAGTGCGGTTCTTTCCGGGGAACTGGCGCAGGATATTTATGATTACAGTACAGAGTCCCTGCAGGATGCTGTAATACAGGCACAAAGTACATATGATGAGCTGCAGCAGCTTCTGGATGATTTTAAAGGGATCAGCATGCGAGGAAGAGAGGTCATAAAATGGATTTGAATGAGCAGGACTATGATAAAGGGTATTTCCTCGGAATGGAGAGGGTACCGGTTTTGAAGCAGATCAACTTTCGGGTGAAAAAAGGGAGAGTTTGTAGTGATCCTTGGCCCTTCCGGATCTGGAAAAACGACACTGATGAACATGATCGGCTGTATGGATGTCTGTGACAGCGGAGAGTATTATCTGGAAGGACAGCCGATCCATACCATGTCGGAAAAAGAACTGGGAGCAGTGCGGAACAAAGAGATCGGTTTTATATTCCAGAATTATCGGCTTATTCCGACCTATGATATATTGCAGAATATCATCATGCCTCTTATTGTCAGGGGAATGACTACGGAGGAGGCACAGAAGGCCTGCATGCCGGTGATCGAAATGCTGAGTATCAGCCACAGGCTGAAGCATAAGCCATCCGAGCTTTCCGGTGGACAGAAGCAGCGTGTATCTATTGCAAGGGCACTGGTGGGTGAGCCGGCACTCCTTCTTGCGAATGAACCGACAGGAGCTCTTGATACCAGCAGTGGAAAGGATGTGCTTTCCCTGTTTGCAAGACTCCATGAAATGGGAAATACGACCGTGATGATCACGCACGATCTGAACGTAGCCAAAAGTGCCCAACGGATCGCGCATATTGTTGACGGGTGTCTGAGCTAGAACCAGATGACCTGACACAGAAATCCCTGTTGACAGACTGAAAACACAGGTGCATATTGAAAAAAACGGATGGAGGAGACAAGATTATGGAAGAAAAAAAGGTAAACATCCGGGTAGCCTCGCCAGAGGATGCAGAGGAGCTGCTTGCCATTTATGCACCTTATGTAGAACATACTGCGATTACCTTTGAATATGAGGTTCCTACTCTTTGGGAATTCAGGGAAAGGATCTGCCATGTGCTGGAGAAATATCCCTATCTGGCAGCAGAAGTGGACGGTCAGATCACAGGGTATGCCTATGTAGGTGTTTTTCATGACAGAGAGGCCTATGACTGGTGTGTGGAGACGTCCATTTATGTGGATCAGAGCTGCAAGAAAACGGGTATTGGCGGGAAACTGCACCATGCACTGGAGGAGGTATTGAAGCTACAGGGAATCCTGAATCTGAATGCCTGTATTGCCTATCCGGAGGAAGAGGATGAGTATCTGACTAAGAACAGCGTGGAATTTCACAGACATCTGGGGTATGACATGGTCGGAGAATTTCATAACTGTGGCTACAAATTCGACAGATGGTATCACATGGTCTGGATGGAGAAAATGATCGGGAAGCACAGAAGCGGGCAGGATTTTCCAAAGAAGTTCCCACAGATCAGGGAAGAGGCAGAAAGCATACTTTCAAAATTATAGCAGACGGAAAGAATAATAAAATCCCAGATGAACACCTGACAGAGAAGTCACAGATTCATCTGGGATTAATTTGCTGTGTCGTGTATTTTGGCACAGCGCTACTTTAAGCAAGTATGAAGCCTTTGCCCTTCAGATATTCTTCAACCTCGAAGATCTCATTGGTATGAAGGATCAGGACAGGCTTGCCAGTATCTCTGTTAAAGCACAGATAAATGTAGTCAACATTGATATTACCCGCCTCCAGAGAAAGAAGAAGCTGGTTCAGATTACCTACTCTATCTTCCAGTTCTACGCCAATAACATCATTGGAACGGCAGAGATAGCCACCCTCTTTCAGGGAAGCGAGAGCCTTTTCCGTGTCGGATACGATCAGCCGCATGATCCCGTATTCCGGTCCATCGTTGGTAACAGAGCCAAGAATATTGATATTGGCATTCTGAAGGATCTGGGTGATATCCTGAAAGGTTCCCTTTTTATTTTCAGCAAAAATAGCAATTTGTTTTAACATGATGATGTTCCATACCTTTCTGCATGATTCCATGCAATTTATATCATAGCACATTACGATGTCAGGGTCAAAAGGAGTATGTGGCAGGTACTAATCGCACTCTGCCATTCTGTATCCAATGCCAATCTCTGTAAAGACATACTCCGGAGCGGCTGGATTTTCTTCGATCTTACGACGGATATTTGCCATGTTTACCCGGAGGATCTGATTGTTACTGTCTATGTAGGGGCCCCAGATCTTTTCCATGATATAGGAATAGGTAAGAACCTTACCGCTGTTCATGGCAAGGAGTCCCAGCAGCTTGAATTCGATCTGGGTCAGGTGTACCATTTCCCCGTTCAGGGTGACAAGATGCTTTTCAAAGTCGAGAGTCAGGTTTCCATGATGGTAAACAGGTGTATGGATTGTGCTGTCAGAGCCAGACTGGCTGCTGTGACGCAGGGAGGTGCGGATTCTGGCAAGGAGCTCGACTGTGCCAAAGGGCTTGGTGATATAGTCATCAGCACCAAGGTCAAGAGCTTTGGCTTTTTCCTGCTCATGGCTTCTGGCAGAAATCACGATGATAGGAGTGGAGCCCCAGTCACGAAGCTGTTTTATCACATCCATGCCGTCAAGATCCGGGAGACCGAGATCTAACAGGATAATATCAGGACAGAGGGAGGCGGACAGATGAAGTCCTTCCCTGCCGGTAGAAGCAGTAGTGATCTTATATCCCTGATTTTTCAGTGTAGTGGCCATAAAGGAACGGATATTCTCTTCATCTTCAATCAGAAGAATTGATGATTTCAGTGTCATTTTGAAAGATCCTTTCTCGTAAGATTCTTTACTTGTGCGCTGTTCTTTCCTTGGGAAGGGTAAAGGTAAAGGTGCAGCCGTTTTCATTGTTGCATACACCAATTGTGCCGCTGTGGGCAGTTATGATCGTTTCGCAGATGGAAAGACCGATTCCCATACCACGGTAGGTATCTCCCTGATTTTCAGGGGTATAGGGTGAACCGTTAAAAATAGTGTCCAGACGTTCCGGTGGAATACCGATACCATAATCCCTGACACGAAAGGTAACATGGGTACCGTCATCTGTAACGGTCAGTTCAATGGGCAGAGCACTTTTTGAGTGGACAACTGCATTTTCTAGAAGATTGATGATGACTTGCTCGATCAGCATGGCATCCATGGGGATCAGCAGATATTCCTCCGGAACACTGACATGGATATCAGCAGAGGGCAGTCGCTTTTTCAGACGGCGGATCGCTTCCGCACAGACCTCCTCTACCGATTCCATGGAAGTAGCGATATTCATGGAGCGTTCATCAATTCTGGTAACGGACAGGAGGTTTTCGACCATATTAAGGAGCCAGTTGGAGTCATCATTGATGTGGCTTACAAGCTTCAGCTTTTCTTTTTCAGAAAGGGTATCATAGTTTTCTATGTAGGTGGAGCTGTTTCCGATAATGCCGGTAAGAGGTGTGCGCAGATCATGGGATACGCTGCGCAGCAGATTGGCCCGCATTTTTTCCTTTTCGGCATCCATAAGCAGCTTTTCGCGTTCCACAAGGATCCGTCCCTGATCCTTGATCTGGGACGTCATGGCACTGATTGTTATGGAAATGATCAGCATGAATAAAAAGGTAACGGGATAACCGGTCAGTGTAAAGTTCAGCTCAAAATAAGGATAGGTGAACAGATAGTTTACAAAGATAACCCCGGCAAGGGATGCCAGTACACCATAGAGGTAACCATCTGTAAAGCGTGCCGTCAGAACCAGTGCCGTAATGTAAACAAGGGCAATATTGGCTGGATTTTCGGGTACATGGTGAAAGAACCAGAAAGCAATGCTTGTGGCCAGTGCTGTCAGTCCCAATGTGATCAGAATGTTTTTTAATCGTTTTCTGCTTTTCATCATTAGTAATTTTTCCATAAGGATATTATACTCCGATTACGGGGCACTGGCAATTTTCAGATGTTAAGATATTGCAAAGATTACAAAGAGAAGGCGAGGGAAAGCAGTCATGTTTCAGGTGACAGGGACACACTTTCTGTGCTAATATACAAGTAGAAAAGGCAGAAAAGAGGTACATGACGGGAGGTGGTCTTATGAGGATCCGTAATGATTATACCGGGTTTTCCGGAAAGGGTTATCAGGATAACTATCTTTATAAAAATAAGGAAGCAGTAAAGGAAAGGGAAAATGACAGCCAGACAGATAGAACTAAGCCGGACGGAGTCCATACAGAAAACACAGTTTACCGGAAGCGGGAATCCACATATTCAAGGGACGGGGATACCTGTCAGATCACTCATACGGTAGAAAAGGAAACTCCCGGGGGAAATACCCGCACAGGGATCCTTAAGGAGCTCTGGAATTCCCTTGGAGATGAGGGGCAGACAGCGGAGACAGGGGGACAGTCTCTCCATCTTATGGCCGCTTTCCAGAATATAAAAGCAGCATTTCAGAATTTTGTGAAAGAGCATATTGCAGAGCCGGTTCGGGAATTCCCACAGAAGATCCAGAAGATACTTGGCAGGCAGAAAGAAATGTCAGACAGTCCTGCCGATGGGAAAATGGCTGGAGAGGGCGGCATGCCGGGGCATTCAGAGGATGGAAAGGAAAAGAAGGACAAGGAATGGAAGCCATGGGAGGATGAAGCTCTTGGCAGAATGCTCCATACCAGTCATCTGACGGATTCCTATACAAGAACCGGGGAGTATTGTAATCTTTCTGAAAATGTAACTTATGACAGCCGCAGGAAAAGAGGACAGTAAGAGTGAACAGACTGGATGAGTTACTTCCGTATCTGACACTTAGCAATATCTGTCGGGTGCTGACAATATTTGGCTTTATTTATTTTGCGGTCAAACGCTTTATCATGAAGCAGGCACCGGTTCCGAAAGCAGCCTTTAAGCAGGTGCCCCATGAACTTTTGGAAAGCTGTGTGGATCAGCTTGTGAAGAAGGAAAAGGAGCCGTCTGCACCCTATACACCGCCAAAGGAGCTGATCCAAAGCTTACAGCAGGATAAAGAAGACGAAGAAGCATTGAAGGAGCTTTTATGTGATATCTGTGAGCATCTTGGCATGGACGGCAGCTATATTAAGCTGGTGATCCAGCATACACCAGTGACAGACCGGGCAGGTGAGATTGAAACAGATCTTGCTTTTACTACGATCAGGCTGGAGATCCAGAAGACCTATCAGGTGGATACACTTGTTGCTGTATTGGCTCACGAGGCCACACACCTGAAGCTGTATTATCGTGGGATCAGGAGGAAAGACAGCTGGGAAAATGAGATCCTTACAGACACGGCAGCTGTTTTTTATGGTTTTTATGATGTGATGTACAGAGGCTATGAGGTGCGTCAGGGTGAGGATGCTTTTTCCTATCATAAGGTAGGCTATATCAGTCAGCAGGACATAAAATTCATTGGAGAATTGCTTGATAAAATATCTCAAAAACGGTATACTTGACGAAAGGGATTAGATTTACGGGAGAGAACAGCTTATGGGATATCATTCAATACCTTATGATAGAAGGATCAGGGAGAATATCAAGAATTATTCATTTTCCCATTTATATGATATGGATACCGTCAGGGAGTATCTGCAGAGTCTTGCAGATGTGCTGGAGATCAATATCCTTCTGACGGCAAGACACGGAGAAAAGGAGATTGTGATCGGGGACAGCTTTCTTGGGTTTTATCCGGATGTTGTCAATGATCCCGGGCGGAAGATCAGGGTAGAGAACCGTACGATCGGACATCTTTATATTAAAGAAATCGTATCTGCAGAAAACAGCGGACAGATTTCTGATATGGTAGACAGTACCGTTGCCCTTCTAGAGGAGCTTGGTGAGGAGGCCTACAAACGCAGAGAGACCAGCGTTTATCTGGAGGAGCTTGAGCGGCTTCTGAAGGAAAGACGCCGGCAGATCAGCCAGAATGAAACGGATGATCCGCTGACAGGTGTTTATCACAGAAATTATTTTCTCACCAGAATGGAAGCAATTGACCGGTCGGAAGCAGTCCCGATCGCCGTGCTGAATGTGAACATCAATGACTGGAAATTTGTCAATGACCACTTTGGAGATGAGGAAAGTGACAGACTGATCCAGACTGTGGCGGCAATCCTGAAGAATCAGGCAGGCTCGGATTACATAATCGGAAGGATTGACGGAGATGCTTTTGGGGTACTTATCCCCATGGCCACAGAGGAAGAGACCAGATCATATATGGAAGCAGTGCAGAGAGCCTGTGATACCTATGAGGATAGGATTCTGGCGCCTTCAGTAGCGATCGGGTATGTGATCAAGACGAATATCGAAGAAAAGCTGGAAGACAGACTTTCCGATGCAGAGTACGAAATGTTCAATAACAAATTTGAAGTGAAGAGTGCAGAAGGGTATCAGGAGCGCCTCAGAAAAGGGTTGAAGCAGGATAACTAAAGCAGATATCAGGAAGCATTTCTGAAAGAATATGGATACGGTATGGCAGAGCCATACCGTTTTTCTATATGACATTGGACGAATGAAAGCCAGTTTTGGTCAGAGACAATTATAAACTATTTATTAAATCAATCCTATAACGATAAAATGAGAAAACGAAAGAAATAAAGAGAAAAAATGAGATAATAAAAGAAAATATACAGAAATAGGACGGTAATACTGCTTGCAAAGAGACGCATATAAAATTAATATAGGCTTTAGCGATTAGCACTCAGATTAAAAGAGTGCTAACAGAACAAGGAAAGTGATTAAGTTAACATAATTTAAGGAGGCAGTCATATGAAATTAGTACCTTTAGGAGACAGAGTTGTTTTAAAGCAGTTAGTGGCAGAAGAAACTACCAAATCCGGTATCGTTTTACCCGGACAGAGCAAGGAGAAGCCCCAGCAGGCTGAGGTTATTGCCGTAGGTCCTGGCGGAGTAGTTGAAGGCAAGGAAGTTAAGATGGAGGTTAAGGTAGGAGATCAGGTTATCTATTCCAAATATGCAGGAACAGAAGTGAAGCTTGATGAGGATGAATACATCATTGTAAAGCAGAATGATATTCTTGCAGTGATCCAGTAATCTTATTGAAAAAAAGAAAAAGTTAAAGGAGGCCGATATATTATGGCAAAGGAAATCAAATTTGGTGCAGAAGCACGTGCCGCTCTGGAAGCAGGCGTAAATCAGTTAGCAGATACAGTAAGAGTAACTCTTGGACCGAAAGGAAGAAATGTTGTTCTTGACAAGTCCTTTGGTGCTCCGTTAATTACCAATGATGGTGTTACTATTGCAAAGGAAATCGAGCTGGAAGATGCATTCGAGAATATGGGTGCACAGCTTGTTAAGGAAGTTGCGACCAAGACTAATGACGTTGCAGGTGATGGTACTACAACAGCAACTGTTCTGGCACAGGCTATGGTAAATGCAGGAATGAAGAATTTGGCAGCAGGCGCTAACCCGATCATCTTAAGAAAAGGTATGAAGAAGGCTGCTGAGACTGCTGTAGAGGCAATCAGAAAGATGAGCTCCAAGGTAAACGGAAAAGAGCATATTGCAAGAGTAGCAGCTATTTCTGCTGGAGATGAGACAGTAGGTCAGCTCGTTGCAGATGCGATGGAGAAGGTTTCCGGAGATGGTGTTATCACGATCGAGGAAAGCAAGACCATGCAGACAGAGCTTGATCTTGTGGAAGGTATGCAGTTTGACAGAGGATATATTTCCGCATACATGGCAACAGATATGGATAAGATGGAAGCAGCTCTTGACAATCCTTACATCTTGATCACAGATAAGAAGATTTCCAATATTCAGGAGATCCTTCCTTTATTGGAGCAGATCGTTCAGTCAGGTGCAAAGCTGCTGATCATTGCTGAAGATGTAGAAGGTGAAGCGCTGACAACACTGATCGTCAACAAGCTCCGTGGTACTTTCAATGTAGTAGCTGTCAAGGCTCCCGGATATGGTGACAGAAGAAAGGCTATGCTGGAGGATATCGCGATCCTTACAGGTGGTCAGGTGATCAGCTCCGAGCTTGGTCTTGAACTGAAGGATACTACCATGGATCAGCTTGGACGTGCAAAATCTGTTAAGGTTCAGAAAGAGAACACGGTCATTGTTGACGGTGAAGGCGATAAGGAAGCAATCGCAGCAAGAATCAATCAGATCAAGGGTCAGATCGAAGAGACCACATCTGATTTCGACAGAGAGAAATTACAGGAGAGACTGGCTAAGCTGTCCGGTGGTGTTGCAGTTATCCGTGTAGGTGCTGCTACCGAGACCGAGATGAAGGAAGCTAAGCTTCGTCTGGAAGATGCTCTTGCAGCTACAAGAGCAGCAGTAGAAGAAGGAATCA
>OLRZ01000615.1_pt1 | contig 28470 bp, 23 predicted proteins | sample 1671931 | NCBI WGS metagenome assembly OLRZ01 (sample SAMEA3136627, study PRJEB25190) | human gut metagenome | reverse complement strand
GGCGCATCGGCTGCGCGGATGTCACCGGGCGCGGCGCAGGCTGCGACGGCTGGCGCATGTTTTCCGCCGCTGCCGCCGCCATTTCCTTGCGGAACTGCTTGAGTGTGAAATCCTTCGCGAAGGGCATCCCCTGCACGCTTAGCAGCTGCGACCATGCCGAGGCTGCATCCTGCTTCAAGTACGCCGCGTCGCCCTGCGGCTCCAGCAGCAGTATGTCCGTCCCCATCAGCGACAAAATGCGCAGGAGAATCAGCTCATGCGCCGTAACCGCATTGCATTCGTAGAGAATACGGGGCGGATTGTCGTCGCCCAGAAAGGGCATCAGGCGCTCGAATTTGTAGTACAGCCAGCACATCACCTTCATGTAGATGTTCCGGATGATGCTGTCCGTTTTTCCCTTCCGCTTCAATTCATCCATCTGGTCGCACATTGCTTCGGCAAACGAAACGCGATTTGCCTGACTCATGCGCGGCATCCACTTTTGCAGCGCTTGGGTAATGAACGCCGGATTCGGTTCAAACGCGCTGCCCAGCATTTCCGTCAGGTAACTCAGCTGCCGCTCATCCGGATTGCCGATTTGCCCCTCAATGATAACACCCTTTGCGCGCGCCGCTTCGTGGTAGCGCCAGAGAAAATCCTTGATTTCCGGGCTCCATTGGCACAGGCGCACAAAGTATACCCCCGGCGCATTTCCTCTTTGGCGCATGGGAAGGAGCAAATCAGAAAGATTGCTTGCGTTGATTCTGTTAGCCATGGCTGCCTCGTTCATAACGGCTCATTTTATACTTGTTCATCACAAATCCCAGCACCGAGCCGATCATGCCGCCCACGATATGCGCCATCTGCGAGATGTTATCCGCCGTGAAAAGCCCTTGATACGCCTGCTGCCCGATGTAAATCGCGGCAACAAGAATGAACGAAAGCGGAATCGTATGCTCTTCCGTGATGGTAATGGATGAGAGCAGAATCATCGCGAACACGATGCCGCTCGCCCCCAGCAGGCGAATGTTCGGGAAGAAAATCAGGTTCGCAAGCCCCGTCGCCAGTGCCGTCACCAGCATGATGAACACCATGTTGGATGTGCCGTACTTTTCCTCCAGCATCGGCCCCAGAATCAGGATATACATCATGTTGCCCATCAGGTGATTCCAGTTTGCGTGGCCAAAGACGTGGCAGACGCATCGCAGATACGCCAGCGGATCAAGAAACGAGGAACGATAGACGCTGAACACAGCCCGATTGCTTGCCCCTTTTGTCAGGACATTCAGCAGCTGCACCGCAAAGCAAATCAGGACAAAAGACAAGATAGCAGGGGCGTTGTAACTAATCCGAAGGCGTTTGCTGTTCTTCATGCTCCTATTTTCCTCCGCAGACGCGCTGTATTTTGAAAAAAAGAGGAGGAAACGGGGTACGTCTCTTCCTCTGTCAGGCTATTTCCGCACCGTTATACATTCACGCCGAAGTTGATGCAGAGTGCTTCGAGTCCGCCCTGGAAACCGCTGCCGATGGCATTGAACTTCCATTCACCGTTGTGGCGGTAGATTTCCGCAACAACAATCGCCGTTTCGATGGAGAAATCCTCCTCCAAATCGTAGCGAATCAGCTCCATACCCGTGGATTCATCCACAACGCGGACGTACGCATTGCTGACCTGTCCGAAGTTCTGGCGGCGCTCGGCGGCGTCGTAGATGGTCACGGTGAAGTCAATCTTCTCCACGTTCGCCGGAACAGTAGCGAGGTCAACGAAAATCGTCTCGTCGTCGCCCTCCCCAGCGCCGGTTCTGTTGTCGCCGCCGTACCGTACCGCGCCGGATGGATCAGCCGGATTGCTGTAAAACACGAAGTTCGAATCGTTCGCAACCTTGCCATTCGCGCCCAGCAGAAATGCAGAGGCATCCAAGTCAAAGTCATGTCCGCCGTCGTAGCGGTTCACGTCCCAGCCCAAGCCGACCATGATTTTGCTCAAGCCGGGGTTGCCCTTCGTCAAATCAACCTTCTGACCCTTCTTCAAATTCACTGCCATGATAATTCCTCCTTTTTATCGTCCGATGTCAGACCTTCTCTTTCAAGCAGCGCGCCGTTCACCGGAGAACATCATTCTGCTTTCATTATACACCTTTATTTCCATTTTTTCAAGCAATTCAACAGCTATTCCGAAAAAAGAACGACGCAAAAAACGGGCAGGCGTATGTGCCTGCCCGCTTTGGGGATTATTTGTAGTCGCGGTAACGGTAATACGTCACCTGACGGCTCTTCTGCTCCGTGCCGGTTGTCTGATTCCACCAGTAGTCCACATAGCGCGTGTGACCATCCGCAGAACCATTCGTCGACAGCGGCTCATAGGTTGTCTTGTACTGCCATTCGCCCGAACCGGATTTGTAATTAGAACCCGTATACTGTGCATAGGAGTAATACCACATGTTGTAGCCCGTGTTGTAGTACTTCCAGCGGGAATAGTGGTACACCGTCACAGAGTAGTACTCGGTTTCCACCTTCGTTTCCACCTGACGTGTACTGCTCGCACTGACCGGGCTCGTCGACCAGCTGCTCCAGCTGCCCCACGTCTTGGGCGGCTGTGTCACAGGCTTAGGCGTCACAGGCTTAGGCGTTACAGGCTTAGGCGTGGGGGTAGAATTTTGCAGCGTCGTCACGCTGATTTCGTTCGACGTACCGCTCGCCGATTGCGCCACGATGCGGTATGTGTACTTCGTGCCTGCCTTCGTGCTGTTGTCCGTGTAGCTCTTGCTGCTGGTAGTCGCCAGCGTCGTCCACGAGTTGCTGCTGCCACCTTTGCGCTGGACTTCGTACGTCACGCCGGACGTACCGCACGTCCACGAGAGGTCAACGGAGTTGATGCCCGCGTGGTTCAGCTGGAGGGTGATGGAGACGGAAGCCTTGGATGCGGTCGTGGGCTTTGCGGTGGTTTTCTGGGTAGGCTTGGGGGTGGCAGTGGGCTTCGGCGTTGCATTGGCGCTGGCATTCGATTTTGCCGTCGGCTTCGGCGTAGGTGTCGCCCAGTCTTTCAAGTCTTCAATCGCCCACGGATACTGCCGTTCCGCCAGCTTTTTCAGAATTTCTTTTGCCGAATCATACTTTCCTTGCCTTTTCATTTCAATGGCATCGTCGTATTGCTCATCTTCAATTTTCTTTATCCGATAGTACGCGTCTGCACGGTTGTTGCACTGGTCATACGCTGCCAGCGCCGCATCGCGTTCGTTGTTTTGCTCCGCCTCTCGCCCTTGCAGATAGAGTGCCAGCTCTTCAATCGTCAGCAGCGAGGTAATGCTCTCACCGCCGCTTTTTTCAATAAATTCCTGATTGAACGTCTTCTTCATCGAGCCTTGGCTCAAAACAAACATCGTGTAATTGGCATCGTCAAAGTCGCCTTTTTCAATCGCCAAAAGGACTTGGCAGTACAGCTCCAGCGGCTTTTTCTTCGGGCCGCCTTTCGCATCTTTCAGCATTTCCAAGCAGACTTCCAAAACTTCGGTTTTTGCGCCTTCGCCCTCGCTCAACGGCAGAAGGTATTCTTCCTCCACCTTGCGCGCAATTTCGTTCAAGTCGTCGGTTTCCTCGTCCGCCAAAGCAGGCACGGCTGTCAGCAGCAGCACGATGCCAAGGAGTAATGCTATGAGTCGTTTCATGTGGGGTTCCTTCCTTTCCTTAATATCCATAGATGCTGTTCACCGCATCTACAACTGCTTGGGATGTGGTGGTTGCGTGTCAATGGTTTACGGGTCAATATACACAGTAATTTCTTCTGAAGCAATGTTCAGTGAGCCTACAATAACACGGTAGCGATACGTCTGTCCCGGCGTTAGTCCCCAATCATAAAAACTGTTCGAGCTACCCTCGTATACCTTTTCCCACTTATTATTTTCACCTTCTTGGCGCTGTAATTTATACGTCACATATTGGCTGTATTCCCATGTAAGCTTCAGCGAATTGTTAGATACGAATTGCACCTGCAAATCAATTGCAACCGTCGGCTTCGGTGTCGAGGAAACCCTCGTCAGCATAGCATCCAGCACATACCCGGAATATTGCCCGCTTTCGTCCTGCACATAGCTCCAAAGTCTGTGCGAGCTGTCATATTCCTGCCATAGGACAAGCAAATATGTGCATGATGGCATTTCGCCTACTCGACATCTTGCGCTCTGACTCATCGCGCTATATACATATGTTGCCACTGCCGACGTCATGCGGTAATCCTCATACGCCATCAATTTCGGCGCAGGTGTTGCCGTCGGCTTTAGCGTGGGTGTTGCCGTCGGCTTCGGGGTCGGTGTTGCCGTCGGCTTCGGGGTCGGTGTCGCCGTCGGCTTCGGTGTAGGTGTCGCCGTCGGCTTCGGCGTGGGCGTCGCCCAGTCCCGCAGCATCTGCTTCGCGTACGAATAATTCCGCTCCGCCAGCTTCTCCAGCATCGCGTGCGCCTCGTCGTAGCGGCCAGCGTCAATCAGGTCAATCGCATCGCCGTACTGCTTGCCCTCGATGGTCAGCATGCGGTCAAGCACATCCGCTTTCGCAGCGCACTGCTCGTACGCCGTCATGGCGTCATCCCAGTCGCCGTAATACTCTGCTTCACGCCCCTGCAAGTAAGCCCCAAGCTCATCCACCGTCAAGAACGACGTGATGCCCGCGCTGTGCTCGATAAACTCCTCCTCGAAGTTCTTTTTCAGCAGCGTCAGCGTGTACATGCTCTGATTCGCGTCGTCGAAGTTCTCTTTCGCAATGTTCAGGAGGATTTTGCAGTAGATTTCCAGCGCCTTCTTGGATGGCCCGTTGCCGACGTTCTTGAGCAGCTCCAGGCATTCTTCCAGTGTCTGCGTACCTGCATCGTCCGTCATGTCTTCCAGATAGTTCTCCACCCTTGCTGCAATCTCGTTCAGGTCGTCGTCTGCCGCCGCGACGCTCATCAGCAGCAGCGCAATGCCCAGAAGCAGCGCAACCATTCGTTTCATGACTTTCTCCATCCTCCCTGAAATTTCCATGCTGTTGAATTACCAATTCAGCCAGTCGTCTGGTGATGGCAGCGTACTGTTGCCGCCACCTGATGACCACCAATCGTCGCTGTTGTCTGATGACGTTGAACTATTGCTTCCGCTCGATGATGTTGAACTGTTGCCGCCGCCCGCTGATAATGTCGGGTCAGGATCAGGCAAACTCAAAAATGGTGTCGGCGTTGGATTATGCGCGGGGCGATTCGTAGGTCTCGTAGTCGGCGCGGGCGGTGTAGCACCCGGCATGGCTGTCGGTGTCGCCGTTGCTCGAACCGGAGCTTGCGGCGTATTTGCCGTTGCTGGCTTCGGCGTAGTAGTCGCCTTCGTTGCTGCGGTCGGCTGTGCTGCCGCAGAAGCCACCCCCGCGCTGGATTGGTTCATCAGCAGCACCGCCGTGCCAGCGCCCGCCGCAACGCTCTCCTGAAGCACTGCGGACGACAAATCCACCCAAATCACAGGGCGAATCATCGTGTAGGTATAGCTCACGCTGCTTCCCACCAGCCCACCTTCCGGAGAGACGCGCGCGGCGCGGTTCTGCTCTCCGCCGGGCGAGCGCAGCCACCACCATGCGGCGTATTTGCCGTCGTAGGTGGGGTCATCGCTGGATACCCATGTACCGCGCGCAAGGGCATACGGGGTCGGGCTCGTCCGCGCCATCCGGTTGTTCTTGTCACCATACACCAAGCCAAAGTAATACTGCGCATCCGCATAGCTGAGCAGGAACACCATGTCCTGCGTGTCGCTACCGCCGTCGGTCGCCCAGCTGCTGTACCCCTGCGCGCGGCTGTTGTCCACGTCAGTCAGCAGAATCGCCGTCTGCTCCTCCTGCGTGAATGCGCGGTTCAGGAAGGTGTCATTCAGCCACGCACGCAGCGTGCAATCCTCCCACGTCACATTTGCCGACACCTGATTATACGGCTGCGCTTCCAGCCCGTAGCGGCTCAGCAGCAGCGCCTTGCTGCCGTCGCGCGCCAGCACTGCCCACTCGATGGGCGTGGAATCGTTGCCATTCTTCGTCTGCGGATAATGCCCGAACGTGACATAATTGCCGACGGTGAACAGCGCGTTCATCTTTGCGCTCACCTCCGCCGTGCGCGGCGTGGCGGTTGCTTCCACGCGCCCCATCTGATTCCGGCAGTACTGCAAATACTCGCCTGCCCCTTCGTACCCTTCCGCGTTCAGGGCAATCAGAATCGCTTCCGCCTCGGCATACTTGCCGCTCAGCATCAGGTCAACCGCCTTGTTGAAGCGGTGCATTTTGACGGCAGAAATCCGGTAGAGTGTGTCAAATTCGCCCGCGCACTGCTGATAGGCCTCAAGCGCCGCCTCATCGTCGCCCGCGCTTTCCGCAGCCCGCCCATCCAGATAGTACGACAGCATCTCCACCGTGGCAATGGACGTTTCGCCCGCCGAACCGACGATGCTCTCATCAAACGATGCCGCCACGTTCGGCAGCACCAGCAGACTCATCGCGCTCTTCGCCGTGTCAAAATCGCCGTCATCCAGCGCAACCAGCACCGTGCAGTACAATCGCATAGCGGATGCGGTTTTGCCGCCCATGCTCTCCAGCTCGCGGATGCAGTTCTGCAGCGCATCGGTGCTGCACTTTCTGCCTTGGGCGAGCGACAATTCATCAATATATGCTTCTACCTCCGGGATAATGGAAACCCGCAGCATTTCCTCCGAACAGGCGATGGATAGGCTCAGCAAAATCGCCAGCAGCACCAGCATAACCTTTTTCACCGGAATCTTACCCCCTATCAATTATTCTTCCTCGATGGAAACCGTCCCGTTCGCCACCAAATCGTCGCCGCAGTACATTTCCAGCGTGGCACTGCCGTAATACTGCGTGCCCTGCTTTTCCTCCCAGCGCTGTGCGAACAGGTCATCCAGCGGAAAATACATCTTAATCAGCAGATTCGGCAAAATGTAGCCTTCTTCTTTCTGAACCGCGTACACCTCTTCCTTCCCGATGCGGAGGATAACGCCCGTCATGATGTTTTCCGCCTGTGCCGATGCGGAACGCTGAAATTCCGCGTACAGCAGGTATTCCACGTCCTGATACGCCGTCGAGCCGTTGCGCAGCTGGATTTTCCACGGCATATCCACCGGCTGATAAACACCGTTCAGCAGCATTTCGTTGCGCGTCATGCCCTGCTCCAGCTTCTGGGCGATTTCCGCCTTGCTGGCAACGTACAGCGCCTGATACTGCCGCGTTGCGCTGCGGTTGTTCTCCACCGCCTTCGTCGTGAAGCGCAGGGTGGATGTGCCGGATGCCGTGCTGATTTCCGCCTCGTAGGTCGTCGCCGGAATCAGCCCCGTCAGCTCCACCGGCCAGCGGCTGATGCTCTGCTCCACCGCGTGATTGGGCGTGCCGAGCGCATAATAGCGGATTTGCGCCTGTTTTTCCTCTTTCGCCTGCAGGATGACATTCGTACAGTTTGCCGCCGCCACGGTGATATTCTCCTGATGGACAAGGCGCAGCAGCACCATCATTCCTGCCACCAGCATCACCGCCGCAATCGCCAGCACCCAGCGGACAAGATGCCCGCGCCGCTTGCTTTCCGGCACTTCTTCGGGCTTTTCCTCCTGCGCAGCGGGCGCCTCGTTCTGCGGAATCTGGAAGCCGTCCTGCGTGCGCTTGGTGTGCTCTGCCGTGCGCACAGCGGCGGTCTGGCTCGTCTGATAGACGCTCTGCGCCTGATGGTTGGAGCTGCTGAACGGGCGGCGCGGCTTGTGCGAGCTTGCCGACTGCGTGCCCCGGTCGCCATCCTCGTGCAGGGGCGTTTTCAGCGGCAGCTGGGCAACACAATTCGCGCTTGAAATCCTCAACCCGCTGATAGCGCGCTTCCGGCTGAATCGCCGTGGCTTTCGCGATTACATCCGCAATCGGCGCAACGGCATCCGCGGGTGGCGGATAATGCCCCGCACCCTTGGCACAGGCTCGCTTCATCTCCTCATACGCCGCCGTGGTGGAAATGCCCGTCTTCTGGTAGGGCAGCTTGCCATCGTTGAACAGCAGATAGAACGTCATGCCCAGCGAGTAAATGTCACCCACAAACGACGGCACGGCTTCCTTCTGCAAATATTCCGGCGCACGGTAAAAGGATGTGCCGCCCGGCCGCCCCACGACGCTGCTGGACAAGTAGGACGCACAGCCGAAGTCGCTCAGCTTGTAGATGCCGTCGCCATAGAGAATGTTCTCCAGCTTTACGTCCTCATGCACCAGATTCTTCGCGTGCAGCTGCTTGAGGGCTTCGGAAATATCCGTCGCAATCTGCGCCACATCCTGCAGCTTCAGCTTGCGGATTCGCTCCTTGAGCGGCTGAAGCCACTCCATGCGAATCAGCGCATCCACGCAAAGCTCATCCTCGTTGTCCATGATGGCATAGTCCTGAATATGCACAATCTGCGGCACGCTGCTCATGTCGTACATGACCTTGATTTCCGTGCTGAGCCGCCGGTGCGCTTCCGACATCTGCTGCTTGCTGTCCGTTTTGATGCGAATCCACTTCAGCGCCGCCGTTTCGCCTGTGTCCTCTTTGGCGATTTTGTACACCTTGCCGTATCCGCCCTCCCCGGACGGCAGCATGTCATGATTCAGCAGCTGCCAGCCTTGCAGCACCTGCTTCTCTTTCCATTCCTGCGGAAATGATTCCATAGCCCTTCCCTCATTTCCCGTTCGTTAATTCAAAATATGTCTGTCCCGCCAGTTCGCCGTCCAGATAGTATTCCACGCAGACCCTCGTCTCCGGCCAAGTGCGGTCGTTTGCCTGATACAGCGCATCCAGCAGCTTGTCCAGTACGTTTTCGCCGCGCACGCTGTCCCAGCTCACAAAAAAGGGCCGCATTCCCGGCTGAACATTGCCTTGCTCCTGTCCCGCTTCGGATGCGTATGTACCATTTGCAGCTGTGCGAATCACCCACTGGCACGGCAAATCAATCTCCGCCGTTTCCGTCACGCTGAACGGCAGAATGACGAAATAGCTGTTTTCCTGCTGGCTGATGCTGCCGCGCGCCATCACGAACGCATCGCTGCTGTCCGTCATGAACTTCTCGCGCAGCTGCCAGTAGTCAAACGCCACAAGCATACTGCGGGATGCCGTTTCGATTTTCATGTCGCTGCACGTCATCCCCCAGCGGGAAAACGCTGCCGCTGCAGGAACCTGCACTTCCTGCGTCTGCGACTGCTTGCCGCTGTGCACTTCCTTCACGGACACCGCATACGCGACCTCCGGAATCAGGTTTTTGATGCTGATTTCCGTTTTGTCCCCCGCCTGCACCTGCTGGAAGACTTGCGGTGCGTCCTTCTGCTGAATCGTCACCTGATAGGCAGCGTTTTCCGTTGATTCTGCGCTGTCCGACCATGCAACGGTCAGCGCCGTGCCGTCAAGCTGGAGCGTCACGGTGATGTTCCGTGCATCATCCGCCAGCCACTTCCGGCACGCCGCCAGATAGCTTTCGCTGTCCTGCACCTTACCCAAATCCGCAAACGCCTTTTCCGCCTGCATCATCAGCGCGCGGTCGTTCTTTGCAAGCGCATCCTGATAGCGCTGCACCGCTTCTGCATACTGCTGGGCTTCGGCAATGTCTTCCAGCGTCTGATTGCACAGCGCCACCTTGTCCGTTTTGCCCAGCGCGGCATACAGTTCTTTCGCTTGCTGAACCTTCTCCGCGTTCTGCTCCTGCTTGCCCTCCTGCAGCAGCCGGTTCGCTGCCGCTTCGGATGTCTGCCGCTTCAACTGAAGGCACACTTCCAGCCGCGACACGGAATCCGCCGTGCCGCCCGCCTGTTCGTATGCCGTCACTGCTGCGTCATAGTCGCCGACGCTCTCCGCCTGCCGCCCCGTAGCGTAGCTCACCCACGCCGCCACGGACGATTGCCATCCAGTCGGCGCAAAGCCGCGCTGCTGAAGCACCTTGAGTTTGGAAATCACCAGCGCGTAGTCCGCCGATTCATCCGCCAAGGCAGACTGAATGTCCAGAAACGCCTTGTAGTCGTCTAGCAACTGAATCTGCCGCAAGTCACGCTCCCGGTAGAACTCCGCCGCCTTGTCGTACTCCTCCGCCGCAAACAGCGCTTCAAATTCCTTCCTGTCCGCGACACCGGGGCCGTTGCCAATGTCAGCCGCAGCAATGTTCATCAGCATCACCGCGCAGAGGAAAAATGCCATCCACATGGTTCGCAGCCCCGGTTTCATCATCAATCAATCTCCTTTACTTCACTTTTCCATCCATCCGCGGTAGCAGATGCCCTTCGCGTCCTCATACTCAACAAGCTGGTAGCCGTCTTCCTCGTCGTCAAAGATGCGCAGGGTGCTGCCCGCCGGAATCATGTTCAGCCGCACCTTGTATTCCTCGCCCGGCCCGGCGTACAGCGACTTTCCGCCACCGATTTTCAGCACGCCCTTCTCCGTCGTCTCCGGCACGCCCACCTGCACATCCACCAAGCGGTTCTGCGCCACATAGCCGCGCGTCAGCAGCCCATCCACGGAATACTCAATCAAGTACCAGTAGCCCGTTTTTTCCAGCACGCTTACTTTGACTTTCTTGCTGTTCTGCCGCTCTTTTTCCCACGCATCCGACGTTTCGCCCTCCGGGTAATTGCTGCCGGGGCCAATGTAAATCACGGCATATTTCGAGGTGACAAGCCAGCCCTCATAGGTGCTGCGCCCGCTTGTGCCATTCCGTTGGTCGTTCAGCATCCAATAGCGGTCAAGGCTGTCTTGGAAGTTTCCCAGTTCCTGATATGTCTTCATGGCGCTGTCCAGAAAGCCCTTTTTCTCGTTCAGGAGCGCCTGACCGTACTTTTTCCACTGGGCGGGCTGCCACTTGTCGTTTTCGATGCTGACGTTGAGCAAGCCGTCAAAGAGCGTCTGCGCCCGCTGCAAATCCGCAATGGCCGCGTCCCCGTTTGTCTTCTGAATCGCTTCGCAATAGCGCTTCCACAGGGCAGCATCCTTGTAGGAACCAGCCTTTGTGAAGTACTCTTCCGCATCGGCATAGCGATCCAGCTCCACGTTCTTCAGTGCCGTATCGTAGAAGAACGCCGGGTCGTCCCCGCCAATATCAGCCACGGCAGCCGACAGCATCATGCAGCACAGCAGTATGCCGATGACGGCATTCCGAAACCATTCCTGCATCGTCTCAACCTCTTTCTTTGCCTGTGATAAACGCCCGATTATGTGTTATCCTGACAGATTTGCACCGCCGCATCCTGGAACTGCTGATAGCGCTGCATCGCATCCGACACCTGCGCGACGCGGACGAGGATGTTCTGAATCTGGATATCCGCTGCTTCCACCAGCTTCGCAACATCCCGCTCGAACGCCTCTTGGTCGCTGCCCTGCCAGTAGCCCTTCGTGTTGTCCATCTGCGTCTGGAAGGTGTTCTTCTGCGTCTTCAGCTGCTCCGCCGTCGTCTCCATCACCTTGCACTTGGCCAGCATGGCGGCAGGTTCGACCGTGAAACTGGTTTCAATGAGGCTCGTCGCCGTTCCGCGCATAACATCCTGCGTCTCCGCGCTGATGCGCAGGCACGCCTTGCGGATGTTTTCCATCGCACCGCGCTTGCCGAGGTCTTCCAGCCGGAATCCCCACTTTTCGCGAACAAAATTGGTCGCAGCACTTGCAAGCCGGATAACCGTTTTCGTAACGTATTTAGTAATGAGGTCATCTCCCACCATTTTCGTGATTTTTTCTGCAACATCCTCCAAGAAGCAGTCCATCATACGCTTCAGCGCATCATTTGCTTCGTTCAGGCTGTCTATCGCCTTCTGCATCAGCTTCGCGGTCTCTTCCAGCTGGAGACAGTCAGAGCTGATTTTCGGATTTGCCGCAATATAGGCTTGGCGTGCGGCTGTCTTCGCGGCGGTAATCCGCTGGCGCAAATCGTCAATCACACTGCCAAGCTGCTGGAGGAACTCACCGAACTCCTTGACGATTTCCTTGATTTCCTTGACGACCTCGCCCAGCACAACTTCTGTAACCCAAGAGGCAACTTTGCCAGCCAGCCAGCCGCCGATTTTCGCAACAATAATGTTCAGTCCCGGATATCCCGCCAGCGCAGTCATAATCGCGTCTTCCGTCACATCGGAAACAAAATCGCCTACCCAATCTGCGATTTTGGGAATCACGAAGTCCGCAATCATATCAATTGCATCCGCGACCGTATCCGACGCGAGGAAATTGCCCAAGACGGTGCAGCCGACGCTCGCGATATTGAGGACGCCTTCCGTGTTCATGCCGCCCAGACGGACAAGGAACTCATCAAGGTTCTTCGGCGTGCCAAGCTGGTCAGGATTATCCTGATCGTACAGGAACTGACCAAAGAGCGTTTTCCCGAACTGCTCCACCTGCGATTCAGAGCAGTTGTCCGCGACGAAATTCATCACATCGGAGAAAATAATACTGCCCGCGCTGCGCTCCGTCGTCTGTGCCCCGCCGTTCAGCTCATAACGCCAGCTCGTCGCCGGGTGGATATTTCCTTGGTCAAAAAGACCCGTACCGTTTGTTTCAACATAGACCGTGTTTCCGGCGTTAATCCCGTGTTCAAGTTCACCGACGATGCTGTTGCCCGGATTATAATGAATAATTTTGCCGTCAAGTTTGGCAATTTCGCTTGCATATTCTTCCGCAAACGCCTTCGTGTGCCCGTTGCCATCCAAGCTGACGACCTGCCCGATTTTGCCCTTAAACGAATCGTCCCCCAAAACAGCTACCGTAATCGCCTCATGGCCGCCCTGAGAGTGGCCGTTCAGGTCAATCGACGTGTAGTTCTGGGCGTACTCCTCGCATTTTTCCGTACTCCATTTTTCGCTGTCACGAACCCCCAGATGGGTGTTCTGACCCCAGTCGGCGACTGTGCCGTCCGACCCCTGAATGGTCATGACCGCCTTGCCGTCGCCATAACCGACGACCAGCAGATTCGTGCGGTTGTTGCCCGCGTTCATCAGCTCGCTGCCGTCCACCGTCACATCGGCGTAGCGCTCCGAATTGGCAACCGTGCGCAAAAATTCGCGCTCTTCCTGATAGGCTTTCGTCCCGTACTGGCGGTTCCAAGCATCATACGCTGCCTGATTTTCCGTCGGATTGTACGGGTTGCTTGCCGGCATTTCGTCCAGAAGCCCCTGTGCATACTCCTTGACCGAAACATTCGTTCTCTGTGTTGCATTCAAATAGCCCTGACTGCCGTATTGCTTGCTGGCATACGACAGTTCAGCATACGTTGCATAGTCCGCTGTTGTAATATTGTCTGATGTCGCCTTGCCGCTCATGGCAATATATTCATTGAGCGACACGGAGGTCTGCCCGCGATTCGCCACCACCGTCTGGGCGAAAGTCCGCTGTTCCGCCTGCAGTTCAGCTGCCGACAGCGTCCGCGGTTCGTTTTCCACCGCCTGACTAAGGCCATCCGCCACGTCCTGCGGCACGCCAATCATGCCCAGATAGCCGCGGGTGTTCACCTTGCCATCAGCACCCAAATAGCCGTTTTTCGCAAGGTCGCTGCTCAAGTTGCTTTCCAGCTGCGAACCCGCGTCGCTTGCGCGCACCTGTGCATACACGCTCTGAAGTTCCGGCGTGTCCATTTTGCTTTTCAGCGTGCGGATTTGGCTGCTCGTTGAATGCAGCAGTAATTGAAATTCTGTCAGATTTTCAGCATAGTTCGTCGTCATGGTATCCCCAACCTTTCCTCCGCTTCAGAATCCTGCTGCAAATCGGCAGGTGTAAATCAGGTGTATGGTTTCGTATCTGGCATTACTCAATTTGGGAAATTTTGCTCTTTTTCTTCGCGATATCGTTCATCAGTTCGTCAATCTTCTGCTTCAGCAGTTCCGTGCCAATGCCGGTGAGTTTGTTCGATTCCGACAACGCCTCGCTCGCCTGCTGCAGCGCATTGAGGGATTTCTGCAAAGCTGCCAGCGCTTCCTGTTTCTTGGCTTTTCCGTTGCTGCTCAGGTACAGTTTCATTGTGTGTCACCTCACATATACAGATTGCTCATGTCTTGGAACGCTTTCTGGTCAAACTTCATGGCTACCTGATAGTTCACGTTGGCATTTTGCAGCACCGTACAGGCATAGTGGACATAATCATACAGCTGAATCGCCTTCACCTGCTGCCCCACCATCTGTAGCATCGCATCCCCATTGCTGCTGTTCCACAGGCCGCACATCTCCTCCAGCGTCTGCGTCATCGTCTCCACCATTGCGTCAATCTGGTTCACGCTTTCGCCCAGCGCAGTGATATCCTGCCCTGCCTTGTCCGTATCAAACTTCAATACCTTATCTGCCATATTTCCTCCCAAGCCCGCCCCCTTCACAAGGGGAAAAAATTCCTGTGAAGAGAGCGGGCTGCTGCTATTGATGATGATGCTTGTCAGCAGGCAATAAGCTTACTTGTACTGCTGTTCCTGCTCTTGCAGATACTTGTTCGTCGCGTCAATGGCAGCGCGATTCGTGTCGGTCATGGTCTGCAGCGTCTTCTTCATCTTCTCGATGCTCTCCTTGAGCGTCGCAAAGCGCTGGGTCATCAAGCCTGCCGTCTTAATCAGGTCTTCCGTGCCGGGACCGTCATAGGAACTCTTGACGCTGTTCGTCGTGCTCACAATCGTCTCCAAGTGCGAGCCCATCGCCTTGTTCGCATTTTCAAGCGCAGTCACCGTCGCCCCCATCGCATCAAGGTCAATTACGCGGTTTTCTCCCGCCATCATAATCACTCCTTTTTCTTTTTGTGAACCGTTGATTTTTGTATTTTATTGAGAAACAGGCTAACAGGATTTATGCAGGCAGTTGATTGCTGTTCTTGATGATTACTGGTAGGATGCTTCCACCTTGTCGTGGATTTCCGCGATACCTTCCAGCGTCTGCGCGCTGGCAGACAGCTTGTTGTAGAGTGCTTCCATCTCCGGCTTGCAGTTCACAATGTCCTTGACGTAAGCGTTGATGTCCGTGCCCTCGCAGCTGCTCTTCAGGCTTTCCACCGCCTCGAACATCTTCTGCATTTCCTTCTGATACGCAGCCGCCTCGCTGCTGATGGTCGACGCCTTCTGGCGCAGACCCTGCGTATTCACCGTTACCTTCGACATGTTAAGTCCCTCCTTCGTCGTTTTCGTGCTGTTGCTGTGCTGCTCGCCTGCATGTTTCCCGTTTTCCTGTTTGCTGCCGAAATAAGTGATTAGACCAGAATCAGCAAATCGCCGCTGGCAATCTGCAATTCGCGGAAGGTTTTGCTTTCCGCCAGCATCTCGCCGTCCATCTTGAACAGCAGCGGCCGCTGCAAAAACGGCAGCTTCTGCTCGCTGACTTTGCAGAACATCTGCTTCATGGTCGGCGTAATGTCCTTCACCTGAATGTCATAGGGGATTTTGAAATCAAACGCCAGCCCCGACATGGATGCCCGGACGCGGACAAGCACCTTGTCTTCCATGCTTCCAGCCACCTTTCTATTAAGCGTTCGTCAGCATCAGGCAGCTTGTCGGCTCACCCTGATGCACCAGACAGCCGAATGCGCCGTCCATTTCCGCCACTTTGCCTTCAATCTCCAGCGCGCTCTGCCACGAGCAGCCCTTGCCGAGCCACAGGCCGTTCCGCACGCAGCTGCGCCGATACCATTCTTCCATGCGCAGCGAGCCGTTCACGTTCGCCGATTCTTCCACCAGAATCAGGTGCAGAGCGTAATTCGCCGATCCGCGCAGGAGGACGACCTGCATGGATGCCGTCGTCTGGTTCGAGTCCTTGATGGCCTCCATCAGGTTCTTGTAGCCGCAGATGATGTAGACCTCCTCCGAGAACGTCGGGGTCGGTTCGCCTTTCATCAGCGCCGTCTTGTAGGCGTTGTTGCGCGCCAGATTCGTCCGCTGCAGTTCATTGATGATGTTCATGCACGCTTCTTTATCGTGCACCACCTGCACCCGCTCCGACTTGATGTTCAGCGTCTGCCCGAGGTCAAGCACAGTCACTTTGCGCTCCGGGCAGAGGGCGAGCATTTCCGTCAGCCGCTCCACAAACGGGAATTTGGGGCGGTCGCGGTAGAGAATCACGTTGGCGAAGTTTTCCTTCAAATTCCATTCCACCGGCATCATCGTCGTGCGGCTGATGCCAATCGGCACGCGGTTCATCGGAATCTTCTCCGGCGCTGCGGTCAAATCCGCCACGCTGACGAACGGCGGCAGCACCCGCACCCTCGGCGCACGCTGTTCCGGATACTGCTCCGCCACGCGCCTGCTCATTTCGATGAATGCCGCGTGGACTTCATTCGTCGTGTCCGCCATCTTCGCCACTTGGAACTCCAGAATCCGCTCGTCGCGGAAAATGCCGCTGCCAACCCGGCTGCACGGCTCCATACCTTCCGTCCTGCCCAGCACGTCGAAGTAGCTTCCGCTGTCCGCCAGCTGCAAGCAGTATTTCTGCGTGAAGTTCTGCGTATCGCGGATGCGCATGGTCGTGCTCGTCGTCACCGCCACCATGAAGTACATGTGGAAGCGCGTGCCTTCGCGCATCAGCTGGTGGAGCAGCGCCGCTTCATCCTCGTACGTCTCCTGCAGGGCGGCGTAGTTGTTGATGATAATCAGCAAATCCGGCATTGTGCTGCCCGATGCGCTGCGGTAAAGCTGGATGTCGCCCGCATAATCCGCCAGCACCTTTCTGCGTCTGCTGATTTCCTGATTCAGCCACTTGATGAAGTTCTGGAACTTCTCATCCTCGCCGCCGACAATCACGTCGCCGACCTGCGGCAGGCTTGCAAAGAGCCGCCCGGCTTCCGCCGCGTAATCAAGGCAGTAGATGTTGAGCATATCCGGCCCGTGGTGCTCGCACAGCGACGCAACCATTGCCGCAATGAACTCGTTTTCGCCCGAATTGGGCATGGCGTAGAGCAGAATGTTGCCGTCGCTGAGGTTAATTTTCAGCGGATACTGCCGCTGCTGCGCCGGGTCGTCCACCATGCCAATCACAGCTTCCATCTGCTCCGGATGGATTTCCGCCGGGTACGTTTCCGCCAGCCACGAGAGGGTAATCTCGTCCGGGTCAAGCGGGGGAAGCCAAATCTGCGCCGGAATGACGGAGAGCTTTTCTGCTTCTTCCGCAATGTGTTCGGTCACGGCGCTGACCTGCTTCAGCCCGCTTTCGTTCTCCCGGCGGCCCGTCGGCTGCTGCTTCAGCACCGCACTGCCATAATCGTTGAGGATTTCCAGCGAAGTATCCGGCTGCTTGCGATAGTACGGCAAATCCGTATCCGGCGCGCCGCTCCATGCACTCTGCCCCAGCACGAACAGCTCGTTGCTGCCCACCTGCAGGTAGAAGCGCCCCGTGTTGACCAGCGTGCTGGCTTCCGGGCGGCCAAGCATCTGCATACTATCACTGCGATCCTGCACCTTCAGGCAGACGCGGAAGCGCGTGTTGCCGACAATCTGCTCGTTGACGACACCGGACGGCTTCTGCGTCGCCAGAATCAGGTGGATGCCCAAGCTGCGCCCGATGCGGGAGATGCTGATGAGGTCATCCATGAATTCCTGTTCCTGCTGCTTCAGCTCCGCAAATTCGTCCGAGACGATAATCAGGTGCGACATCGGCTCGCTGACTTCGTGCTTGCGGTACATTGCCTGATACTGATAGATGTTCGGGCTGCTGATGCCGCGCTTCATCTGCAATTCGCTGAAGACCTGCTGCCGCCGCTGCACCTCGCTCTTGATGGATACCATCGCCCGGTGAATACCCTGCCGTCCGCCAAGGTTCGTAATCGTGCCCACGACGTGCGGCAGCTTGCGCAGCGTTTCCGACATGCCGCCGCCCTTGTAGTCAATCAGGATAAAGTTGACTTCCAGAGGCGAATAGTGCGCCGCCAAAGACAGCAGATAAGTGATGATAAATTCCGATTTGCCGGAGCCTGTCGTGCCTGCAATCAGGCCGTGCGGGCCATGCGCCTTTTCGTGAATATCCAGCAGCACCGGGCTGCCGTATTTATCCACCCCAATCGGCGCTGCAAGGCTCTTGATGGGGTTGCTGATTGCCCAGCGGTTGCGCACTTGCAGCTGGTCAACCCGACCGCAGCGCATCATAGCATAGAACGTGAGCATCGACGGGAGCACATTCTCCTTGCCCTCGCTCAAGTGCGTCCGATTCAGGCCGATCGCCAGCTGGCGCACCTGCTCCTCGTCAATCGCCTTGTCCACTTGGAACGCCACCGGCTCGGAGTCGCTCTTGGCAATGTTGCGGTACAAAAGCCCTTGCTGCTCCGAAACCGTCACGACGGAGTGGCACTCGCGCGGCAGTTCGCTCGCCCTGCCCGCCAGTGCAATCACGCTCAAGTGCGTCTGCGGCAGCTCTTCCAAATGGTCGGCAATGTCGCCGCACTGCTCCAGCAGCTCCTTGCTCGCCGCAATCAGGATGCAGTGCGCTGTCGGTGCATCCTCCCCCCTTGTCATGAACTTTTCCAGATACGTTCCCAGCGCGGAAATGCCGTCGCCGCTGGCCGCAATGGCGCGGAAATTGCCCTCGTCATCCCACCCGTGGGGAAACCAGCGGACAAACTCCCACGCGTCCGCCTCCGCCGCATCGTAGAGGAACGCCAGCTTCAAGTCCTGATAGCTGTGCAGGGCGGTCAGCTGCACCAGCATCCGCTGGAGGTAGTGCATCCGCTCCGCATAGTGCCCGATGATGCCGATAATCCGCATATCCAGCAGCGAAACCGTCAGCGGCATTCCCTCAACGAGCCACTGCTGTTCCGCCAGCGAATCCAAGCGCTGCTTCATCCGGTCTTCAGTCATGGAGAAATGCGCCGACGGGAAGCGAATCTTCGCGTTCACCGGCAGCGTCGCCAGCCCCAGCCGCAGGGAGAGGAAATCCGCATGATACGGGGTGCGCTCCCACAGGTTCGGCAGCATTTCCATCACGCGCGTGTAGCTTTCCTGCACATCCGGCGCGGTTTTCAGCTGTTCTTCCCGCTGAAGGACGGATGCCTCGTGAATTTTCCGCTCCACGTCATCCAGATACGCCGAATACTTGCTGATTCGCTTTTCTTCGTTCTTCTGGCTCTTATGCTCGGTGTATTTGCGCGTCGCAAACGGGAAAACCATGCTGCTCATCAGCATTCCGCCCGCCATCACCAGCGACGGCAGCGCGCTCATGATGCTGCCGCCGTTCGTCTGCACGTTCTGCAGCGATATGAACGCCATCATGATGGAGGACATGCTCATCGTCAACGACGAGCCCATCGTCAGCAGCAGCGGTTGCTCGTTGCGCACCTCCTGCGTCGGCGGTGCATCCACTTCCATTTCCAGCGGCTTCACCTCGCGGTAAATGCGCGGGGAACGGTCAAAGCGCCGCTCGAAGGATTCGCTGCGCTGGATTCCGCCGTTCCGTGCCTTGGCCTTCGGCGCTTCAGGCAGCGTCCCTAGCAGACGCTCGTGAATCGTGACCGGGATGTGCGGCGAATTGATGGCAAGCGACTTGCCCAGATACACCATGCGCAGCCCAAACAGGTCAATCACGTCGCCCACCTGCAGCTGCCGTGATGTGACGCATTTGCCATTGACGAACGTGCCGTTGCTCTCCGCGCCATTGTCGTCCTTGAGCGTCGCCCGCCCGCCCTCGATGCTCAGCAGCACCTGCGTACTGCACAGCAAATCCAGCGGATAGGTAATGTCGCAGTACTCAAAGCCGACGGAGATGAGGTCATGCGCCGGGAGCGTCAGCAGGCGCACCTGCTGGCTGACCGGCTGGGACAGCAGAAAGAAGATGTTGTCATTTTCCGGCAGTCCCGCCGCCATGATGCGGTAACTCTCGTTGCAGCGCAGTTCGCACTGTTCCACAGGCTGATCGCGGTCAAGCAGGATTCCGGTGGTTGTCGAGTACATCTGCCACATGTCGCCCAGACCTTCCAGTTCAATCAGTGGATGGCGTTCTCCTTCCAAATCCGTGTAAGAAAGAATGTACTTGCCATCCCCCTGATCCGGCAACATCCGTTCACTAATTCCATAGTGTATATGAAATAACTGTAAGTACATTTCGATGGCACCTCTCCGTTATTATTGGGTAACCCGAAGTACTTTATCTCACAGAAACCGATATGTTTTCAACGATTTGTGATATTTGTATTTACTAGGCAAGAGTCTGTCCGGTTCTTTCCCTGCCTTCGTGCCGTACCTCCTTCCCAGCGACTTTATCCATTATATTTGTCCACAGAGTATTCTTATAATTAGTATATCATCCCAGCATATTTCTGTCAACCATTCTTTACTTGAATTTTCATCTTTCTTCCTGTAAGATTGCGTCTCATTATCAGTTGAATTTTTTCATCCCGCTATTTATACTATTTCCAATTAAAAATGCACCACATCCACTGCCGACGAGTAATGCTGATGATTGTATTTTTTGAAAGGTGGCGAATCGTCTCACAAAGGCGGTTCACCACCTTTTCCAACGTGGCAAAGACCTCGTTTCGGAAACCCTGCGTGCGAGGTTCACGCCAAATCTGCTCAATCGGATTCATTTCGGGCGTATAGGGCGGAATATGCAAAATGGTCATATTTTCCGGCACTTCCAGCTTGCTGGACTTATGCCACGTTGCGCCGTCACAAACGACAACCAAAATATCGTTCGGAAATTCATCGTGCAGTCTATTCAGAAAAAGCTGCATACATTTTGTGTTACAATATGGAATCACCAAAAAGAAACTTTCACCCGTCATCGGCTCAACCACACCATAACATACCAATATTCGCGAATATGGTGGCATGGAACGCTCGGACGATGCCCTCTTTTGCACCAGCAACGCTTTGCCTTGTTGATACGCCCAAATCCCGCTTCGTCTTGGAACATCAAGCGTATTCTTTTTGTCTGATTTTGGATTGCCAAAAGCCTTACGGTATCGCTAATTTTTTGAGGCTTCAATCGCCTCGTCGTCCGCCTTTTTGGGATGCTTTGCGCGCAGCATCACCTTGCGCCAGCCGTGCCTTTTTAGCATCGTGTAAATATAACTGTTACCAGTTTCTCTTCCTATTTTATGCATCGAAAGCCTGCTTTATCTCCTTTACTTCCACAATTTTTCCTGCGGAAGCCATCTCCTCGAAGCGGGAAAGCAACGCTTTTTCTTCTTCGATAGTGAGATTTCGGTGATTTTCCTTCTGTTTAGGCTTTATAAATTCTTGCAGTCCACTCTGCATATACTCAGCCACGGTGCGTTTCACTCTTGATTCGGAGCAGTTCATCTGCTTTGCCGTTTCCGAAATGGTTTTGCCACCGAAACGAGTCAAAAGAATGCTCAACTTTTTTGAAACTTTTTTGCTTTTTGTTGCCTTCTCCGCTTCCAGAATCTCTTGATAGCTCTCCGCGTTGATGAGATACTTACGCATCTGTACCACCTCGCTTCCTATTCTATGACATCTTCTTCTAATAGTGCTTGTTGTTCTACCCGGCGGAGGGATCCGCAAAGGACAGCGCGTCTTGCTGAAAAAAGCATCCAGAAAAGCATCCAAAACATCAGCGCCCTCACCGGATGGCAAATCCGGCGAGGGCGCTTTATACAGGGTGGTATTACTGAATCGGGTGCTTTTTCTTCGTTTTGCGGATGCGTATCACGCCAATCAGCACAACGAGCAGCCACATGACGACATTGAGCGCAATCAGCCCAATCTGCCAGTAGGGCATAGCATAGCGGTACACAATTCCTTCACCCTTGCCATTCATGGCGTTGGAGTTAGTAACAACGTACAGGATGTTCTTCACAGCCTGCCGCATTGCCGCCAGATGGGTGCTATTGACTGTGCTGCCCGTGGTGGAAGGCAGATAACCCTGCGTCAGGTAAAGGTCGCCACCCGCGCGAATCATCTGATTCGGGGGCATATAGGCATTCTGCACGCTGTAATCGGTGATAACCATGCCCACAAAGCCCCATTCCTTGCGCAGCACGTCGGTCAGCAGGGTGTAGCTGCCGCCCGTCCACACATTGCCGATGCGGTTGAAGGAGGACATGATGCCCTTCGTATCCGCCTGCTTGACGATGATTTCAAACGGCTTCAGATAGATTTCGCGCATTGTCTGCTCATCTGCCCACGTCACCAGCCCGTTTGCGTCGCGGTTCGTCTCTTGGTCATTGAGCACAAAGTGCTTCACATAGGTGTACACGCCCTTGGAGTTTGCACCCTGCACCACGCTCGCGCCCATCAGACCTGTCAAGAGCGGATCTTCGGAGTAATATTCCCAGTTGCGCCCGGAGAAGGGACTGCGATGGATATTGACTGCCGGCGCGTACCAGCCGGAGTAGGTGCGGCCATCGCCGTTGGTGTAGCCGACCAAACCCTCGATGCCAATCATCACGCCCATATCGTGCGCCAGCTGCTTGTTCCACGTTGCCCCAACGACGCACTCGGACACATAGAAGCAGGTGTCATGCACGGACGGGTCGCCCATGAAGTTGGTGAAGCCAGCCGGGCCGTCGGGGTCGATGGTGGCAGGCTTGCCGATGCGGTCAATTTTCGCGGTGTTGAAGTTGCCCGTGCCAATCATGTTCGCCATTTTGTCCACCGTCAGGTAGTCCAAAATGGTTTCCCAGCGCGGGTCGTCGTAATCCGCTGCCCATTTGCCGTCCTCATTCTTTTGCAGCAGTTCGTACAGCTGGATGTACTTGTCCGCCGTCACGCCCTGCTGATATGTCTGCTCAGTGTAGTACGGTTCGTTTTCATCATCATAGGTGAAAGTCATGCTTTGGATGAAGTCGGCATCCACCTCGCGCTCCTCGGCGGTCGGTGCAGCAATGGTCTTGCCGCGGAAGTCCTCGCGCGTCATCAGCGTGGAAACGCCTGTTTCTTCGTCCACAAAATGCTCGCTTATATAATCGAAGCGATTCTCCACGGTGCTGCCTTCCGTCACACCCGCATCGTAGAAGAAGCCATCCGCGGGTACATGGTAGGTGATGCGCAGCGGGTTGTCATTCCAACACTGGTGCGCATTTCTGCCGATGCGGATGGCGTAGTTGCCGCCCTCCACCTCATAGCCCTTATGGCCGTTGTGGTTCGCATCGTCGTAGTCGTAGGATGCCATGCTCTCCACCGGCAGCGACAGCATAACAATATCGGATTCGCCCGGCTGGAGCAGCTCCGTCTTCTCGTACGCACCCAGTGCAACATAGGACTTCTCAATCTGCCCGGCCTTGTACGGCGCGGTGTAGTACAGCTGCACCACGTCTTTGCCCGCCACGCTGCCGGTGTTGGTGACTTTGACCTGCACCTGAATTTCGCCGTCCGCGGTCAGGTCAACAGAATTGTCCGTGGAATCAGCAATTTTCCAGTCGAAGGTCGTATAGCTCAGGCCATAGTCAAACGGGTAAACCACATTTTCCTTGTACCAGTCGTCGTTGCCGAAGTCCGCCTCGTCGTACGCTTTCGTTTCGTAGTAGCGGTAGCCGACGTAGATGCCTTCCTCGTACTCCACATAGTAGTAGCCGGAGCCGGAGCCGCCCAGCATATACTAGTTGCCGCCGTCCGACAGGTTGTCGCCGAAATTCTTGTAGGAGGGATCCGCAGTGAAATCCGTCGCGAAGGTATCCACCAGACGGCCGGAAGGATTGACGCTGCCGTTCAGAATCTTGCCCAGCGCATTAATACCGGAGCTGCCGGGGCTGCCAATCCAAATAGCCGCGTCAATGCCATCCAGCTCTTCAATGAAGCCCAGCTCCATCGAAGTCGCACAGTTGATGATGACAACCACCTTGCCGAACTTGCCGCTGCTGACAACCTCGTGAATCAGGTCCTCTTCGTTCTGGTCAAGTTCAAGATAATGTTACCCGTCCTTCGCGCCCGCAACGTTCGCGCCGCCGTAGGAAGTTACCATCGTACGGGGCAGGTCAAAGCCTTCGCTGCCGATGCGGGAGAGGACAAGCAGTGCCACGCCATGGTACGCATCGTAGCTTTTTTTGACTGCGGCGGCGTATTTGGCCTGCGGGGTTTCGTCGATAGCAAGACCCGTCGTGCTCGCGCCGATAGCGGGGTTGGAGTCGCGCCCCTCGCCAGATTCGCTGCTGTTGTAGAAGCTTTCCAGCGTAGGATTTACGTCAAAGCCCGCATTGCGCAAGGCGGTATACAGGCTCATATTATTCGCCGCGTTGCCGCCGCCCGAACCGGATCCGCCGTACACCAGATTGACGGAGTTTTTGCCGAACACGCTGATTTTCACGTTCTGCCCCGTCAGCGGCAGGGCGTTATCCGTGTTTTTCAGCAGCACGAAGCCTTCGTAGGCAATCTCCTCGTTGAGCAGCATCGCCTGCTGGAGCGCAAGCTGCTTCTGCTGCTGGGCGGAGAGCGCATTGCCATTGGCATCCACATCGAAGGATGACACCGTGGGTATGAACTGCTGGAAATCAGAAGTGCTCTTGGTGTAATACTGATAGGCGAAGGGTCGCCGGAGACGAGCACGCTGCGTTCGCGCCCCAATATGGTGGAAACCGTGTTGGAGAGGAATACATTTTGCGTCACAACGACCGATGCGGAGGTGACAACCAGCACAATCACCAGCGACACAATCAGCCAGACGCGGTTGTACTTCCAAATGTGCTTGATGAGTTTCTTCATAGACAGGTTTTCCATCCCTTTCTCGGTATCCGCTCAGCCGGGATGAGTTTTCCCTCACCCCGGCGCATTGAGCCTTATTGGATGTTGTAGGAATAGGGCTGCCACGTCAAGTTTGCCGATGTCTGTACGCGGATGCAGTCGATAATCGGGCCGCCAATGCGTTCGCCGCCGATGAGCAGGTTATCGCGAATGACAAGCTGCACCACATTCTCGCCCTCGTTGAGCGTGAGTCCGCTCGACACCGCGTACTCCTTGAACGCACTGACAACGTTCGTTGTGCCGGTCACGGTCATATCCGCATAGTTGATTTCTGTACCGTTGAGCAAAATTCCAAGGTTGGACGGATTGAAGGTCACTGTGCCGATTTCGCTGGACAGGGAGACATACAGCGAAACATCTGACACCTGCTTGTCGCTGTCAAATCGGAAAGTGAACGTCAGCCCGTCCATATAGGTGTAACCCACCGCGCGCATATTGGAAGCATCGGGGAACATCTGAATCATGTTCGCGCCGGATGCGCCGCCCGACCAGCCCGAACCCTGCAGCCCGTCGAGATTGGTTAATTCCGCTTCCATCACGCCGTTCTGCACCGCGCAGGGCTTGTCGTAGATGTTCAGGTAGACCGTCGCCTTGGTAGCGGTGTAGCCTTCTGCTTCCGCATTGACGTAGAAGTAGGTGCGGGCAAAATACTGCTCCGGAACACCAGACACCGTGCCGTCGGACGCAAGGGTCAATCCTGCGGGCATGGTTGAACCGGAAGCAAGACTGTAGGTGATTGGTTTGCCTTCAGGCGTTTCCGCCGTCGCCACAGACGCGTGGTATTCGCTGCCGACGGTGGCGGCTTCCAGCGTCATGGAGATGTACGCAATCTTCGCTTCGCTGATGGTAATGGTGTACTTGCACTTGTCCGTCTCACAGCCCTGCGCGGACGCGATAACCGTGAACTTCGTTTTACCCGCCTTAGCGGGCGTACCGGCGATGGTTCCGTTGGGATACAGCGTCAGCCCTTCCGGCAGAGTATCGCCATCCTTGAGGGCATATTCCACATGGTTGTCGTTGCTGGCAATCGCGTCGGATCGAATCACACCATCCAGGTAAACTTCCGTGCCCAGATAGAGACTGGCCAGTTTCTTCTTGGATTCCGCAAACGTCACCGTACACGAAATATCGCTTTGTTCTTGTGCACCGCGGATGGACATGCTGAAAATCGCTACGGTGTCGGAATACCCTTCCGCCGATGCCTTCACAGCAATCTCGCAGCTGCCTGCCTTTTCGGGAATGCCGACCAGCAGCCCGTTTTCAAAAGTCAGTCCTGCGGGAAGCTGAGAATCATCCTCCAGCGTGTAGGTCGCTTTGGCATTGCCGGACAGCTTCGCCGTGTAGTATTCGCCCACACGCGCCGTCGCCAGCGTACCGCCCTGCCGGTGCGGTGATGCGGATGGTGAAATTCGCTTCCGCTTCCTTGCAGTCGGAGGCAGAAGCCATGATTGTCACTTCCGTGTCGCTGGCTTCATTCACCTGACCGCTGATGGTGCCGTCCTGCGCAAGGGTCAAGCCCTCCGGCAGAGCGCTGCCGTCCTTCAGCGCATAGGTGATACTGCCGCTGCCAGTCGCCGACGCGACGGATGCGCTCACCGCTTCACCCTGCGCCACGCTGATTTCACCGCCCGCATAGGACAGCACACCCTCCGCCACGGCGATGGTGAAATCCGCATCAACGGACGCATTGCCCGCTGTCGCGGTTACGGTGAAGCTCGTGCTGCCCTTTGCAGCAGGCGTACCCGTAATCATTCCGGCCGAGGAAAGGCTCAAGCCTGCAGGCAGTTTGCTGCCGTCCTTGAACGCATAGGTGATAGCATCCGCACCCGTCGCTGTTGCCACGCTGACGCTGTAACTGACGCCCACCTGTGCATCCGTCAGGAGCGTCGCCGTGTATTCCAGCTTCGCGCCGCAGGATGTCAGCCCCAAGCAGAGCAGCGCCAGAATGCACACAAGCATCAAATACCGAAACCGCTTCTTCATCTTCGTTTCTCCTTGCATCCAATGTTTCCGAAAAATCCAGAAAACAGGGCTGCGGTCGCCCACAGCCCTGCGACAGTCCGCCGTTTGGGCAGCCTCGCGGCGGATGTCTGATTACGCCTTAGTCAGCCGGATTCACCACGAAGTGGAACGCGGCTTCCGCATCCTTGTAGCCGGCAGCGTGTGCGCCAATGGTCACATCAACGCCTTCTTCTGACGTCGCCGTTGTGGGCACGCCGGCAATAATGCCGTTCGGATACAGCGTCAATCCATCCGGCAGGAAGTTCAGGAACTTCACTTCCCAGCCCGTTTCGTCGATGACCAGCGCGTAGCCGGTCGTGTGCGTGTAGGTCACGCTGGTGCAATCCGCAGTCGTTGCCGTGCCGACGGACACGCAGTAGTATTCGCCGACCTTCGCCGCGGGCAGATTGGCGGCCGTGTAGGTCACGTCGCCAATGTAGTCCTTCACATAGACGACTGCGGGGTAAGTCACGCTCGTGCCGTCGGAGGGGGCAGTCGCGGTGATGACGGCGGTGAAGCGGCACGCTTCCGTGGGCAGACCTTCAATCGTGCCGTTCTGCGTCAAGAACAGGCCTTCCGGCAGCTTGCTGCCCTCGCCCAGCGTGTAAACCAGCGCAGGATTGTTGCCCACACCGCCCTTGCCGGACTTGACATACATCTGGAAGGAAGCGCCGCGCTGCGCCACGCCCACATAGTTGTCAATCTGCTTCAGTTTGCCGACGGTAACCTGGAACCAAGCGACCTGCCAGCCGATGAACTCGTCGCCGTCCTTCACAGCCACCTTGAAGCGGTACACGCCGTCCGCCGTATCCGCGGCAATCGTGCCCGTCACCGTGCCATCCGCATTCAGCGTCAGGCCTTCCGGCAGCTTGCCGTCGCACAGCTCGTAGACAACGCCGTCAAACAGGTCAGATGCAGCCGTCAGTTTGTCCGCATCCACATTGTCGCCGGGCATGTAGCAGCCGAGATCGTTGCGAGCCGCCGTGTCGTCCGCATAAGTGGTCACATGGTTCATCACGTTGCTCTGCGCCACAACGTAGAGGATATTCTTCGCTGCTTCGCGTAAGCAGTAGATGTTGGTAGGATCGTTCTTCGCCCAGTCGCTGCTCACATCCATGTCAATCTTGCCCAGCATCGCCAGTGCCATATCGCCGCCGCGAATCATCCCTGCATCGGCTGTTGTTGAGTGTATTATATACGGTCTTTCTGCGTTTGGCGCCTTCATCGCATGAATCATGTCTTTTTTGCGCGAATATCGCCCAAGTCAGCAAAATTATTGTGCTGTTCCCGCATCAAGTAAGAGACTCCCCTAAATAAATAGGAGAGCCGACCTCTCACACCACCGTGCGTACCGACCGGTACACGGCGGTTCAATCGCATGAGTGCAAGGACTCGTAGCAGTTGAGGATACCAAAATATCCTGCTGTCGCGAGTCTTTCGTTTGTAATGGAACATGCTAAAACTGGGCTTCCGGCAATTCGCCAATAGCCCAATCGGGAATTCCCCCACTGGTATGCCTTGTCCGCTGGAATTCCCAGCTTCCTTAAGTTGGCTACCTTCGTTCGGGGCTTCTTCCATTGCTTCCAGATGTACATGCGAAACCTGCGCCGCAGCCATTCATCCCAAGACTTCATCGTCCGCTTCATGTCAGCTACATGGAAGTAGCCAAGCCATCCACGGATAAACACTTTTACTTCCGCCATCACTCGGCGGACGTTGCGTCCGCGGTTGCGCTTGGTCAGCAGTTTCAGCTTTTCCTTTGCCTTGTTCAGTGACTTTCGGTGCGCACGGATGTAGATGCCGCTTCCATTCCTTGTGAATGTCAACGAATATTTGAGCCAAGTGGGAACCAATATTTGAGCCACTAAT
>OLRZ01000593.1_pt1 | contig 29156 bp, 27 predicted proteins | sample 1671931 | NCBI WGS metagenome assembly OLRZ01 (sample SAMEA3136627, study PRJEB25190) | human gut metagenome | reverse complement strand
CCCTGCGACCCCATTTTTAGTTATCATAGAGGTTTTACAATAGAATACATATTAATTTAGTCATCTCCGCATTCTGCCATTGAAACGTAAGCCATTGTCAGTGTGCAGAAGATATAAGCCTGAATGAATGCCGAGAACAAGTCAAAGTACAGCGAGCATACGGCGGGTACGCCGATAGATGCGAGGCCGTTTGCGACCTGTCCTAAAGCGAAGTAGATAAGTCCTCCGATTACAGAGCCTGCGAGGATATTTGCAAAGTGACGCAGTGTCTGTGAAACGGGGTTTGCTATATCACCGATTATATTGAACGGGAGCATGAAAGGCATAGGCTCGATGAAGCCCTTGAGATAGCCCTTGATACCGCCTGTTTTCAGCTTGTTCCTGAGCGTCAGAACGAATGTCGTGATGCCCCATGCGGCTATTACGGAAAGGTCCGAGGTCGGACATCTGAAGCCGAAAAGACCCATAAGGCTCGAAAGAATCGAGAAGCAGAAAAGTCCGCCTATATAGGGGGTATATTTTCTGTATTTTTCGCCCATGGTGTCACGCACCATATTGTTGAAGAAGTTTACAAGATACTCAGCCGCCATCTGTCTGCGTGAGGTCGATCTCACCTTGAGGTTTCTGCCGAGTATGAAGAATACAATGCCGAGTACCAGCATTACTATCCACTGTACAACGATGCTCTCGCTGATTACTACGTTGTAGCTTCCTATATCAAAGCTGATTGATTTAAGCGGTCCTTCGACGGAGAATTCCGCCATAGGTTTTATAAGGTCTGTCATTTTCTAATGCTCCTCCCTTATTTTTACGGGTCGTTCCCGTAATGAATATTTTATATCTTTATATAAATTTAATGTTAAGTCAGCAGTTGTAAATTACAGCTGTTGTAAAGCGATTGTTTTAGTAAAGCGGATTTAATCAAAAACAGCAATTACTCTATCCCTATCCCCAAACCCCTTTCCCCCGTGAAAGGCTGTGTATGCTTGGTTGGCTCTGCATCGTGCAGAGCCTTTGGGCATACACGCCCGGCGTCCGTGCCGGGGCTGAGTGTGGGGCTGCCGCCCTCACCCCGCTTGGGGCTATGCCCCAAACCCCTTTTTGCGCTACAGCGGCACACAAGAACTCCCCCGACTTTTCATCGGGGGAGTTCCTGCTTATTGATCGAGGGGATGTATATAAACTTTCGTTGTACTTAGCCGGAGCGGTATCGCATCTGCGGTAACTGCGCCCCTATAATAGTACCGCCTGAGCGGTTATCAAGGCACTCGCCTTATCGCCGTCGGAAATCCTTTTCCTCTGACTATGGCTAAATTATAACGCCTGTTTGTTAATTGAATAATAACTGAGGGTGAAAAAATTATGAAAAGGTGTGAAAAGCAGTATTATTCTCCCGAATACCCGTTTACGCAGGACAGTAACCATACTGCGTTTTAAATTGCCTGATACGATTACCGTATGTTTTGAGAAAGGTGTATTATATTTCGGGAGGGGCAAGCCACTCCCCTACAAATATGTCACATTATATCAGACATTTTTTTAATGGCGATACTCAGACTGTTACGCTAAAATCCACAATTAAAACAGATATACTTTTTTCCGACTTTTTTCATTTTCCCTATTGACAAATCGCCCGTATCAGTATATACTGTATATATAACACATAAACAGTTTGATCACCTGTTATGTGACGTAAGCTTACAACACCAAAAAGGAGGAACTATGAAAATTCTTCTTAATTCCGATATTCCGATATACAAGCAGATTTCAGCCGATTTCAAGGAACGTATTATGAACGGCACGATTTCTGCCGGGGAATATCTTCCCTCGATAAGAGGACTTGCAAAAGAGCTTAAAATCAGCGTAATAACCACTATGAAGGCCTATGAGGAGCTTTGCTCGGAGGGGCTTGTCAGCGCCGTTCAAGGCAAGGGCTATATAGTCAACGCTCAGGACACGGGTATGATAAAGGAGCAGTATATGCGACTTCTTGAACAGCATCTGCAGGATGCACTCGACTGTGCAAGGCTTGCGGGGCTATCCGTTGACGAGGTATGCGAGGTGCTGAAAACACTCGGCAGTATTGAATGATTCATTTAAAAGGAGATAATATGGAAGAGGTAATCAAGGTAAGTGATCTTACCAGAAAATATAAAGATTTTTCGCTGGGTCCTGTTGACCTTTCATTCCCGAAAGGCTTCGCAACGGCGCTTATCGGCGCAAACGGCGCAGGAAAAACAACACTTATGGATATAATCTGCGGCATCACCGCAAAGACAGACGGCACGGTAACATATTTCGGAGAAACCGACAATGCCGACAAGGGTAATGTAAAGGAGCGCATCGGCTACTGCGCATCACAGGCAATGTTCCCGGCTAACTGGAAGGTGAGGGATATTGCACTTTCCATGAGCCTTGCGTTTGATAAATTCAGCAAGGACAGATTTTATTCTCTTCTCGGTGAGCTTGGCGTTACCGATGAGAAAAACAGCAAAAAGCCTTTATCAAGTATGTCGGACGGTATGAAGATGAGAGTGTTCTTAGCGTCGGCTTTTGCAAGAGATACCGATTTACTGGTGCTTGACGAGCCGGGCTCATCGCTCGACCCGCTTATGCGTGACAGGCTGTGCGACCGCTTCCGTGACTATATAGACAGCGGTAACGGCGAAAGGAGTATAATCTTCTCGACCCACAACATCGCCGATATGGAGAATGCCGCAGACTATGTAATATTTATGGATAACGGCAAGGTAGTCGAGCAGGGCTTCACAGAGGACCTGAAGGACAAGTATATTGCCCTCAGTGCCGAGCCTGAAAGCCTTGATAAAATATCGCCGCTTCTGCTCTGCTCTTCTCATTCATCGTCCACAGCAACAGGTCTTGCCTTAGCCGAAAACAAGCTGAAGCTCGAAGCACTGGGTGCTGTTACGGAACGTCCTACATTAAGCCAGCTTAGCATTGACCTTATGAAGATTGCGGAAGAAAAACGCCTTGCTCTTAAAAAGGAGGCATAAGTATGATGAAATCGGTACGCTTATTCAATGCTAACACGCTGTTCAAGGTTTCCCTCATTATGATTGTTATGGTTGCGGCAATTTATGTTATAGGCTTCTTGGTCGGCTCTGCCGCAGGAAAAAGCGACAGAGAAAACACAGACGACAGCACAGCTGTCGCAGAGGAAAATGACGATATTGCATATTCCGCCCTTAACACAGTGTGCTGTGTTATCGGCTTTGCAGGTGCGCTATTAATAAACGGCAACGCCATAAACCTTTACTATAAGGTTGACGGCAGTAAGTACGCAAGGACGATAAAGCACGGCGGAGAAATGTTTGGCAAGTCGCTTGCAGGCTCTGTTATAATCTCGTCTGTTACTGCGGTGGCAGTATCGCTCGTACTCGGAATTTTCACGCTTATGGGCGGTGAGCTTGAATTTGCAGATCTGCCGCCTATGGTGCTGTTTTCGCTCGGCGCATCGCTTCTGTCCGGCATTCTGATACGTCCGCTCGTATCAACAAAAACCGCTAACGCAAGAAGCATTCTTCTTCTGATAACGTTGCTTGTCGCTATGTTTATTCTGTCGGCAACAGCAACGGCGGCGAGCCATATAAGCTACATCGCCGCACTTACTATGAGCATTATATTAACAGTAGTCGGGGCGGTCGGAGCGGCAGTATCAACAGTATCTGCCTGCCGTTATATCAAGGAAAACTGGCAGTTTTGAGGAGGTATATGAAGATATGAAGAATTTTCTTTTATCGCTGAAGTTTATTATAAAGCGTGTTTTCAGGCTTACCGGTGCCAATATTGCGTGGCTTATATGCTTTGCCGCTGTCATTGTGGCGGTAACCGTTGGGATGGCGGTTGCGCCTGAAATAAGAGGCAGTGATGATTATCCGTTTTATCTGACGACCGTACCGTTTATAACAGTGCTCCTATTTTTCGGCGTGTCATCGTTGTATTCGGATATTTATGTGAGCGTCTATATCCGCACAAGCAGGCTTTACAAGTGTCTGCGGACGAGGGCTGTGCAGGTATTTTTGCTGATAATGAGCGTTGTGGCTCTGATACCTGCGATTATTGTTACCGCTGTTGTGAACCCTTCCGCTCTGCCCGACTTTTTGCTTATATCGGCAATAATAATCGGCGTCAGTCTGCCGCTTGCATCGACTTATTTTCTTATGTGGATCGTCTTCTTCGGATATTCGATATTCAACTTACTGTCGGGCTTTTTCGGGGATCATTTTATGGTGAAGGGATTTAAGTTTCTGCCGACCGAGCTTTCCGACAGTCTGCCTGTTGCGGCATTGCTTGCAGTGGTGATACTGCTTGCGGGGCTTATAGTTTCTTTTATCGTGTCGGATATTATTTTCCGCATAAGAAAGCGACCTCGTGACAGACAGATGCTGAAGGGAACGATGCAGGCGTGAGGGCGTCAACGCTCGCCTTTCAGCATACGGTCTATAGATGCAGATGAGATTTTTATCGTTGTTACAAAAGACGCTGTAAGTACACAAGCAAACATAAACATACAGGATACCGCACCTGCGATAAGCTGAACGGTGCTTATAATCTGCACAGATAAATCAAAATAGCTTTCAAGCCATATGTTATACACGGCATTTACACCGACCGACAGCAGAAATCCGGCTATACCCGAAACAAAAACAGCAAGAACCGTTTCCGCAAGAGTTATTCCGTACACATCCGTTTTTGTGGCTCCGAGCGCTCTCATCACAGCTATTCTCTGTGCGGTGTCCGAATAATACAGCAAAAGTGCGGATGCCGCCGACAGCAGCATTGAAACACATATAAGCGGCAGTATAACAATCAGAATCTTTTCGATAAAGGCACTTACTCTGTCTATTCTTGAATATATCATAAGATTGAGTCCGGCAGTTGCGTGAATACCGTTTTTTTCGGCTTGCTCACACGCTTCAAGCGCTTTCTGAAAGCTGTCATAATACAGATTTACTTCGGCATCGCTGTAGCAGAGTTTTGTTTTTTCGGCGGCGCTTTTTGTAATCATCATCGAGCTTTGTTCGAACACGCTTGCGGCAGCCTCACTGCTTGCTATTCCGCAAACGGTAAACCCGTCAAGATATATTTCACCGTTGTCGGTACGTTTCAGTGAAACACGATTGCCTGTCAGCCTTTCCATTTCCTCACGGGTAAATCCCAGTTCGGACAGAAAATCTTCCGAAATAACGACCTCGTCATCGCCGCTTATGTTTCTGCCGTACAAAAAGATCTGTTTGTCGGGATAGTTGTGTTCAAAGCTGATGCGCTGATTTTCCGAAATCACATCATACCGCATATCTACCGCAAGAATACGCTTGCTCTGCCGCATCATATCCACAGACGCAGTTTTTTTCATATCGTCACCGCAGATAAGCGTTATATCCTTCACCAGATGGTCTTCACTGTAATTTGACTGTGATATGGAATTCAGATATTCGCTTGTCGTATATATATCGTATTGATAACCGACGTTGCAGGAGATTACTTCTGACACGGCGGTTATTTTTGATATAATATCGTCCGCAGTATCCTCTGCCTGCTTTGCGGTATCGGAATATGCAGACACCATCGCACACGCCTGATCTATATGCTTGTACTGTATATCCGATAATTCATCGGTAACTGCCGACACAAAAACAGCCGCAGAGCAACACAGCAGCACAACAGTCAAAACGCTTACAGCCACCCTCAGCATAATACGCTTGTGTCCGGTCAGATTCTTCATTGCCAGCTTTAATATATCGGTTATTTTCATCTTACGCCTTTCTGTTATCTGTCATATTCTCTTACCGTATCAGAGAGGTTTATTCCGCTCAGCGTGCGGAATTTGCAATAAAGCATAACCGCAAGTACGGCTATAAACAAGAGAGCGAATGCCGATATGCCCACAATGCCGCTTGCCGTTTCCAAAGCCACCTCAAAACAAAGCAGGCTTTTTGTCAGGGATGAAACATAGGAAAACAGCAGGTGCATCAGCAAAAATCCGATTGCAGCGCCGAGCAGCAGCGATGAAAAATAAGGGATAAAATATATTGCGTATACGTTGTTTTTTCTCGCCCCCAACAGTATGAAATTTGTCATTATATGCGAGCGTTTCGCTATTGTTACCGAAAATGTATTTAAAACAGAAAAGAAAGCTATCCCTGCAAACAAAACAGCCAGCCCGATAAAAAGTATGTACGCATAGTTAATAGCGGTTATACCCGTTTCAAACGCACTTGCATCTATATCAAACCCGTTTTGCCTTGCCGCCGTGACCGTTTTGTCATATTGGTGCATGCTGTTTATCGTGCATGAAAAAACGCTGTCAATCTGTCGGTTATTTGCAACCGCACTGTCGTAATATGAATTAAACGGAACGATAACGGGATATGCGAAAGCTGTGTTCTCTCCGCTGTATATTCCTGCTATCGTGTATTCCTTTATCGTTTTTTCTTTACTTTTAACACTCAGCTTATCACCGACGGCAAGCGATTCCGAAAGGGTTGATGCTGTGAACGAGCAGGAACAGGACGATTCCGAAAAGGTTGATGCCGTAAACGATGAAGTGATTAACACCATCAGGAACAGGAGCTACGGTGACGGAATGTCACTTTATGAGTACTGCTGTGCGCATGCTTCCGATGAGCAGAGGCGGCAGCTCGAAAGCTTTGAAATGGGTTTAAAGGGGCTACGTCAGAGCTGCTTAGAGAGGGTTATATCAGGCAGATTGAGACGATAATGGGAGCGCTCCCGTCGGACACTCCGAGACTGACGGTTGAACAGGCAAGAAGCATTTACTTTGAGGTTCGGGCGGAGGGCTACGGTCTCGGCTCGAGGGAACTTGAAATGGAGTTGATAAGGCGTTATAACGAGATCGCCGGAGCTCCCGATTACGATGGCGGATGCGGAGATTACATTACCGTCTATTCCTGCAATCCGGAATTTACCGAGGGGATAATCATCGTTTGCGGTTCGATCGGGGTTTTTAACCCGAGTATTATCCCTTACGCCGGCTATATAGACTTTGTTGAATAAGCATTCTTAACGAAAAGGAGGACAACGGCATGAACAGGAAAACTCTTACCCTCATAATCGCGCTTGTATGTGCTGTTGTGCTTGCCTTGGGCTGCTTTGCCGTGCAGGCACTGACAGCCGGAGACAAGCAGAAAACCGATGCGCCCGTTAATTCTCCCGATTCAACCAATGTTGAAAAGGCCAATTACAGCTCACGCATTCAGTTTGATGATCCCGAACTCCTGACAAGGAGTTACGAGAAGGCAACGGATGCACAAAAGCAGAAGCTTGATGAAATTCAGGCCCGCGACACTGACAGCTTGGGTTGCTTTATGGTATGTGTTAAGGATGTCATGCTTGCAATGGGCGACCTTCCGGAGGATACACCCTATCTCACCCTTGAACAGGTGCAGGCGATCTGCAACGAAGTTGCACAGATGGGATTCAGACCCGTGGATTTTGATGATACCGAACGCGAAGTGATGACGCGGTTTAATGCAATCACCGGTGCGCCGGATTATCAGGGCGGAAGCGGAATCACAAACACGGTCTACTACCTGAATGCCGAACACACCGAGTACGTTCGCGTGTGGAGGGGCACGGTAAGGCACTACGACAGTGCAGGAAGCGAAACGTGGCTGCTGTGCCCGTAATCTGCGCAGTTACCGGCGCCCCGGACTATGAAGGCGGAAGCGAAATCGGATTCACAGTATACTACCTGAACGGTGAACACACACGGTATCTGCAAGTAACGATAGGCTTCGCAGCGGTGTTTGATGCTGCAATGCACACAGTCGTGGAATACATAACTGAACCGATTGCATAGCATTGCGTTAAAACGGCTGACTGAAACCTGTTCTTGCAACGGCAATTCTGCCGTTGCGAGAACAAAAAGAATCATTTCTACCGGATTCAAGGAGGAATCTATTATGAAAAAGAAAACTCTTACCCTCATAATCGCGCTTGTATGTGCTGTTGTGTTTGTCTTGGGCTGCACCGGCACTTCGGGCAAAAATCCGAGTACTGCCGCTCCGACAGAACAGGCTCAGCTTCCGACGGAAGCTCCGGATTACAGTGATTTGGATGTTTGGAAAAGCGCGAATGTCTGGTCAAAGGCATATGGCTCGCTGTATGAATACTGTATGGCTCGTGCCGACGATGAGCAGAAGCAGAAGCTTAAAAACATTGAGCTGAGTTTTCAAGGCATTGGGTCTGAGAGGAACTACACAAAGCAGATACTGCAAATCATTGGGGATCTTCCGGAGGATGTGCCTATGCTCACACTTGAACAGGTGCATGAGGTGTTTGCAAATCTGCCCGAATACCGTTCTTCGGAGAACGGGTATCAGAACGTGACTAAGAAGCTTAATGCAATCACCGGCGCCCCCGACTATGAGGGCGGAAGCGGAATCGGATTTAAAATATACTTCTTGAACAGTGAACACACACAGTATCTTATCGTTTGGGACGATTATTATGCTGCTGTCAGAAGTGTTGCCGAGGGCGAACCCGGCTACACAATCGATGAGGAGCTGTTCGGCGGAAGCGGTGGAAAAAGTCAAAACTGAATCGTTCAGCCGAACGCATGAACCCTGCCCCCGGACGGCTTATAACCGTCCGGGGCATTCTTTTGTGCGGCACGAAAAAATAAAAGGCGAGTCGATATTGCCCGAATATACTTTCATTTTGTTCGCTGCTCTCATTGAATGCACGGGGCTTGTCTGCTATAATTACGATAGCAAAAAATTTTGATGAGGGGGAGCTTCTTAGAATTATGAACTCAACCAACGGTATCATAACTGTTTTTGCCGGCTCCGCAAGCAGGCCGTTTGCACAGAAAATGTGTGATTATCTCGGCGTTGAACTCGGCAAATCCACAACCCATATTTTTTCCGAGGGCGGAATCTACGTCCGCGCCGATGAATCCATCCGCAACAAGGATGTTTACATTGTTCAATCCATCGGCAAGGATCCGAACAATGCGTTCACCGAGCTTATTTTTTGGATAGATGCGTTCAAGCGTGCAAGTGCAAACTCAATAACCGCAATAATTCCTTATTTCGGCTATGCAAAAGCCGACAAAAAGGATGAACCCCGTGTTTCCATCCGCGCAAGGGTTTGTGCGGACTGCATCGAGATGTGCGGTGCCGACAGGGTCGTTACAATGGACCTTCATGCGGCTCAGGTTCAGGGTTTCTTCTCGAAACCCGTCGATCACCTTTACGCAAGTGCATTGCTCTGCGAATATGCGCGGCACCTCGGCATTGTTAATGAAAATCTCGTTGTCGTTTCTCCCGATGCGGGTTCGGCAAAGCGTGCAAGGGCATACGCAAACATTCTCGGCTGCAATGTTGCAATCGGCGACAAGGTTCGCATCGGCCACGACGAAAACCCCAATGCACTTGAGATTATCGGCGATGTAAAAGGCAAAACCTGCATGGTCGTTGATGATTTCACAATCAGCGGCAACACCCTCTGCAAGGTTGCATACGGCCTTATGGACAAGGGCGCGAAAGAAATTTATGCGTTCCTTTCCCATGCGATCGTCAAGGAGGACGCTGTTAAGCGCATTGAAGAAAGCCCCATCAAGATGCTTGTCACAACCGATACCGTTGACAACACCGATGTGCTTAAAAATTCAAAGAAAATCAAAGTTGTTTCCGCCGCGCCGCTGTTTGCGGAAGCCGTGCGCACCATTCACGAACGTGAACCCATGGCATACATGTTCGAACATTTGCCCGCACGCCTTATGGAAATGAGCTTTGAGGATACCGATAAATAAATCGTGTGCTTCATTGCACTTTCTTTCGAATGCAGTCCGTCGCCGGCAACCGGCGGCGGATTGCGTGGCATTACAGTAAAATCAAGCGAATAAAGCAATTTCGAAAACGGATTCAAACGGAGCTATGCAGGACCTTTTTTCAAACAATGTTTCAAAATCCGCTCCGCTTGCGGACAGAATGCGCCCGCAAACGTTGGATGAATTCATAGGACAAAGGCATATTGTGGGCGAGGGCTGCCTTCTTCGGCGCGCCATAAAAATCGATGCACTTCAAAGCAGCATATTTTGGGGTCCGCCCGGCTGCGGAAAAACAACGCTTGCTTCAATAATCGCAAACACAACGCGTTCGAACTTTGTAAAGCTTAATGCCGTGACGTCCGGAGTTAAAGAGGTTCGCGAGGTCATTGCCGAGGCCGAAAATAATCTGCGCCTTTACGGAAAGGAAACTTTCCTGCTTTTGGATGAATGCCACAGATGGAGCAAGGCACAGTCCGACTCCGTTCTGCCCGCGCTTGAAAGCGGCACGATTAAATTCATCGGCTCAACCACCGAAAACCCGATGATTTCCATGACGGGCGCAATAGTCAGCCGATGCAGACTGTTCCAATTTTATCCTTTATCGGAAAAAGATGTTATGCAAGCGATGACGGCTGCTCTTAATAACGCGGAAAAAGGGCTCGGTATGTACAAAACATCGGTTGATGAAGCGGCAATGATGCATATTGCCCGCATTGCAAACGGAGATGTGCGCTGCGCACTGAATGCGCTTGAGCTTGCGGTGCGAACAACCGAACCGTCTGCAAACGGAGTGATACATATCACGGCTGAAATTGCGGCTGAATCAATTCAGCAAAAAGTCATTAAATGCGATGAGCAGCAGCTGTATGATATGCTCTCCGCATTTTGCAAATCCCTCCGAGGCGGGGACAGCAATGCCGCACTTGCGTGGTTTGCAAGGCTTATCTATGCGGGACTTGACCCGCGGATTATCTGCCGCAGGATCATTGCGCATGCTTCCGAAGATGTCGGCATGGCGAACCCGACCGCAATGCAGCAGGCTGTTGCGGCGGCGCAGTCACTTGAATTCATCGGAATGCCGGAGGCAAGGCTCAGCATTGCACAGGCGATCGTTTTTGTTTGCGAAAGTCCGAAATCCAATTCCATAGTTCTTGCTGTTGACAGTGCATTTTCCGAAGCGGAGAAGACGATTGACGAACCCGTTCCGATTCATCTCAGAGATACGTCATACAAGGGCGCAAAACAGCTTGGGCACGGCGCAGGGTATAAATATCCTCATGATTACCCGAATCATGAAGTGGAGCAAAAATACATGCCGCCTTCCGTTGAAGGACATGTTTACTATGTTCCGACAGATATGGGCATTGAATCGAGAATCAAGCAGACTCATGAACGAAAAGGCAGGATTTAGATTAAATAACACAAGGGAATAATATATTGACACATTCGCCCCGATTTATCTTTGATGAATGCGGCGGATGTGTTATTATATATGTGCAGCGGTTCGGACAAACCCGCATCGAGCGGATTGTTTGCCGATACACCTCTGCAAAAACTTCAGGAGGAAACGTTATGAAGAAAATCATCAGCATCATGCTGAGCCTGTGCCTTGCGGTAACGACGCTTGCGGCAGCCCTGCCGTCTTCCGCTGCTGCAAAAACACAGGTAACCCCAAACCTCATCAACACCGGCGATGTTGAAATCGACACCGACGGCAGCGATGGCTACAGCGGCGACTATGTCGTTATTTACAACCCGAGCACAAGCTCTTACGGCGATATGTCCACGGGCAACATGAGCGGCCTTATCGAAACCGAAGTCGGTGTCGGCGCAACCGGTGCAAACCGCGGCAGCCTTCCCGTTTCCGACAAGGGTTATGTTGTCGATATCGATTCCGAGCTTGCCGAAGCGGACAAAAAAGCCGGTGTTGATTCCCGCAGCAACATCGGAAGCATCGGCACGGAATCCCTTTCCTTCAATGTCGGCGACACACATGTTTTCAGCCTCTATTCAAGCTATTGCCCGCTGCCCAACTCAAATGTTGAGTTTGAAGTGCTTGCAAAGGGCGAGCATTGCTATATCTGGACTCCCACCTCAACGGCGGCAAACGTCTATCCCCTTGATGAAATCGACGAGAGCTTTGCCCAGATTTGTGCGGATGAGTTCGATTCGAAGTTTGCATTGATGCAGTCTTCATTCGGCGATCACGCAAACGGAAGCCAGGGCGACGGCAGGCTGAACATTCTGTATTACAACATTGACGACGGCTGGACTCCCGGCAACGGCTATGTTGCAGGCTTCTTCACCGCATCGGATCTTGCTTCAAACGGAATGCCCTGTCTTAATATCGATACATATCCCGGTGTTTACTATGTTAATACCGAGGGTGAAGTCATAATCGACGTTGCAGATACCTACGGCACAATGGTGCACGAATATCAGCACCTTATCAACTACTCCGCCGGCGGTTCCGACACGTGGATAAACGAATGCATGAGCGCAGCTTCCGAGGAGATCTGCTATCCCGGCAGCAGCATTTCCCGCAGGGTGCAGAGCTGGATGAACTACAGCTTCAAAACCAATAACGATTGGCTCACTCCGCCCGCAGAACACGAGTATGTTTCCGCATGGAGCCTGCACAACGGCTTCTCAATGTACGATTGGAGCAACTGGATCGAAACGGACGACAGGCTTGCGCTTTATGCTCAGGTATCGTTCTTTGCTCAGTATATCTACACGCAATACGGCAACCAGACTTTCCGTGCGCTTCTGCAAAAGCTTGCCGCAGGAAAATCCTTTGCGACTGCGTTCAAAGAGGTCACGGGCCAGACGGCTTCCGAATTTGTCGGCAATTTCCGCGTTGCAATGACAGCAAATGCGCCGGATGCATACGACGGCATTTACGGTTTCAGGATGCAGGAGGGATACAACCCCGCGGATTATCACGATGTTCAGAACCTCTACAACCTGCTTTCACCGGTTGTTTTCACGGGGAACAGCTGCTCCATCAGCGGCGGCGGTGCAATAACCGTAAAACCCGTTGACGGCATTTACTTCCCGCCGCAGGGTGCGGACAACGGCCTTAGGTATTTCGGCGTAACTCTGAATGCAATCCCCCCCGAACCCGTTGCGCTCACGGCGCTCAGCATTGACCCCGTTTCCGCACAGGCTTATGTCGGCGGCGAAATTCGCCTGTCTGCGCTCCGCACACCCGAGAATGCAAACAATTTCGAGGTTGAGTGGACTTCTTCAAACCCCGCTGTTGCAGCAGTTCGCGGCAATAAGCGTTATGCAGCCGTCACCGGCGTCGCTCAGGGCACGGCAACCATAACGGCAAGAGCACACGATTTGCTCAACGATCGTTACTACACTGCCTCCGCGCAAGTGACGATTGCAGGGCTTCCGAGCTTTGACGAGGCGGCAAACGTGCAGAACGGCACGCTGAATTTCACAAACAACAGCAGCCATCCTTGGGCGGTTGATGTTGTGAACAGCGTCGGCGGCGCAAGCGTTGTAAGCACAAATGCAGGCGTCGGCGGTTCTTCCGCAGGGTTCAGCGTTACCGTCAACATGAACGCAGGCGAAACAATGAGCTTTGATTGGCGCGTCAGCAGCGAAAGCAATTACGACAAACTCAAATTCAGAGTCAACAATACGGACAACACGAATATCTCCGGCGACCGTGACTGGACAACGGTTACATACACCGCTCAGACAACCGGTTCCTACACCTTCGAATGGGTGTATTCTAAGGACAGCAGCGTCAACAGCGGAAGCGACTGCGGCTGGGTTGATAATATCAGCATTCCCGGTTATATCGGCGCACAGTACGCTCCCGGCGATGTTGATATGGACGGCAACGTGACCATTTCGGATGCATTGGCTGCAATGCGGTATGCAATGGGCACGATGCAGCTTACCGAGCAGCAGATTCAGCTTGCGGATGTTGACGGCAACCCCGGTGTTTCCGTTTCGGATGCATTGACCATAATGCGTATGGCAATCGGTGTCATCTGAGAAAACTCCGTCCGACGGAAACTCTGCCTAAAGGCTGTTTTTGTGAACCGAGCTGCAACTGCAAGCGGTTACACAAAAAAACACGAATTATCCGGAGTATCTCCGAGTGTCGAACGGCATTTGCACCCTTGACAGCTTTTGCACAGCAAAAGTCCGGTGGATAATGCCGTATTCTGCACGATGATTTGGCATGGGGAGCGACCGACAAGGCTGCTCCCCTTTGGCGCGAGGATCCTTGACAGGACGGCTGTAATTGGTTGATGCGAAAACGGGCATTGCGAAAATGCGGCGAATGCGGCGGGAACAAACAATATGAGTTCGGGACGAATATGATTAACAGAAAAAATACGTATAAATCTAAATCAAACAACGAAACTGACGATAAAAAAGCAGAATCGGCATTGCAGCATTGTTCACGGAACAATGGGGTTCGCACCCCCGGTCCTGCTGTTTTGACTGCACTTCGTAAACCGGCTGCTTTTGCGCTGCTTATATGTATCGGAGCGACCGCAATTCTCGGATGCAGCGGCGGCGAGAGCCTTGCTCCCGTAAAACCCGAACGACCTGCCGAGCAAACCGATTTCCCAGTGCCGAACCCCACACAGGTTTTGCCAGGCGATTATATTCCTCCTGTACAGACGCCTTTGCCGCTGCCCGCAGACGAACCGAATCCGTTTGAGACAGAATTACAATTTAATAACGAAAACTTCGCGCGTGCCTTTAAATATAAATATGGCTCGATATGCGTATCGGACAGAAGCAGCATTGCGGAGCTGCATCTGCGGCGGTGCGGACTGATGTATATTGACGATTTAACAAAATTCGGTTATCTTCGTGTGCTGGATCTTTCCGAAAACATGATTTACGATTTATCTCCGATTGAAAAGCTTACCGCATTGCGAAAACTGAACCTCGATACGAACAATATTTCTGACATATCACACCTGAGCGAACTGACGGAGCTGCTGGAGTTGGATATTGACAAGAACAATATCTCCAACCTTTATCCGCTGACGCCGCTCAAGAATATGATTAAACTACTTGCGCATGAAAACGAGATTCATGACCTTCAGCCGCTTTCGGAGCTTACAAAGCTTCAAAAGCTTGGTTTGCGGAGCAACAGCATAAGCGACCTGCGCCCGCTTTCAAAACTCGTTGAGCTGCGTGAACTGTATCTGCATGATAACAGCATTTCGGATGTTTCACCGCTTTCGGAGCTTCACGAATTGCGCAGGCTGAACCTGCACGATAATGTGCTGAGCGATATTTCCGAGCTGCGCAGCCTTGAGAATATGGAACGGCTGTGGATATACAATAACAGCATTTCGGATATTTCCGCTTTGGCGGGCATGAAAAAACTGTCAGTTCTGTATGCGGGCATGAATTCGATTGAGGATATTTCCTCTCTTACGGAGCTCGTCAACCTGACGGATGTTTCGCTGCACAACAATGCAATAACGGATGTTTCGGCTCTTGAAGAACATGTGAATCTGAAAAAACTCGATTTGTCCGGCAATCCGATTGATGATTCTGCGGTGGAGGTGCTTTGTACATTGACGGGATTGGAAAAACTGGATTTGCAGAGGACCGGTATCTCACAGGAAGGCATTGCGGCAATCCGTGCCGCATTGCCGAAGGCGAATGTGCTTGCCTGAAGCCGGACAACAGCTGTTTGCTGCGTTTACGCACCGTTAGTATTGAAAAAACCGAAACAGACTGAAAAAAGTATAAAAAATATAAATCAAATTTGCGGAAAAAAGCGGTTGATTTAATACAGACACTGGTATATAATAGGTTCAGCGGACGATATTGTCCTGATTGATACGCAGGAGTTGTTCGCGCTTAACTTACAATGAATAAATTCATTAGGAGGATTCCGGAATGCCACTCGTAACCAGCACCGAAATGTTCAAAAAGGCCTATAACGGCGGATACGCCATCGGCGCATTCAACGTTAACAACATGGAGATCATCCAGGGAATTACCGAAGCTGCAAAAGAAGAGAACGCACCGCTCATTCTTCAGGTCAGCGCAGGCGCAAGGAAATATGCCAACCACACATATCTCATGAAGCTTATTGAAGCAGCCGAAATTGAAACTCAGCTGCCCATCTGCGTACACCTTGACCACGGCGACACGTTCGAGCTTTGCAAGAGCTGCATCGACGGCGGTTTCACCTCCGTTATGATTGACGGTTCACATCATTCCTTCGAGGACAACATCAAACTCACCCGTCAGGTTGTTGAATATGCACACGATCACGGCGTTGTTGTTGAGGGCGAACTCGGAAGGCTTGAGGGCGTCGAGGACGATGTTAATGTTTCCGCAGAGGATGCAAGCTACACCAACCCCGCGCAGGTTCAGGAATTTGTTGAGCGTACCGGTGTTGACAGCCTTGCAATCGCAATCGGCACCAGCCACGGCGCATACAAATTCAAACCCGGCACAAAGCCCATGCTTCGGTTCGATATCCTTGAAGAGGTTGAGCAGCGTCTTCCCGGTTTCCCGATCGTTCTGCACGGTGCAAGCTCGGTCATTCCCGAATTCGTCAAGATGATAAACGAACACGGCGGAAACATGCCGGATGCAATCGGTGTCCCCGAGGATATGCTCCGCAAAGCGGCAAGCATGGCAGTCTGCAAGATTAATATCGACAGCGATCTCCGCCTTGCAATGACCGGCACCATCCGCAAATACTTCGATGAGCACCCCTCTCACTTCGATCCCCGTCAGTATCTCAAGCCCGCCCGCGCTGCCATCAAAGAGATGGTTCGCCATAAGATCGTTGACGTTCTCGGCTGCAACGGCAAGGCATAACAAAACACATATTCAGGCAGCAATCACGCGGCTATGGGTGTGATGCCCGAACAGTGCTTACTTAACGTGCGATATATGCAGCGGCAGTGCATTGTGCCGATTAAACGGCTTTCTGTGCTGCTCGCTGCATATTGCTGCATTATAAGGCGGAATTTGTCGCCGCGGAGCAAAATACAAACACAGGAGAGCAGAGTTTGGAAGAACAGCTTTACAACAGCATTATCCTTATCGATGAGGATGAAAATGAGATAGAGTTTGATATTATGGACATTATCGAACACAACGGCGAAAACTACTATGTTTTGCTTCCGGTTGATGATGACAGCGATGAACTCGAATACGTAATTTTGCGTGAAACAGGCGAAGGGGAGGAAAAAACCCTTGTCGGTATCGATGACGAAAAAACGCTTGATGATGTTTTTAAAAAATATCAAAAACACAGCACTGACGAGAACTGATTTACTGATTCCCGAAAAGTGAATTATTCAGTGTATCTCTGACAGTTTTAACCATATAAATACCCCCGAAAGGATTCAACCACAAATGAGCATAATGAGCAGCCGCAACCTGACCATGATGACGGACCTTTATCAGCTGACCATGATGTACGGCTATTTTAAAAAGGGCATGGCGGGCAACAAAGCGGTCTTTGACCTTTTTTTCCGCGATACAAAAGCAAATTCTTCCTATGCAGTAATGGCGGGCACGGAATCTATCGTTGAATATATCAATGATCTGCATTTCTCGGAGAACGATGTTGCTTACCTGCGTTCGCTTAATCTTTTTGATGAATCGTTTTTAAGCGTACTCCGCAAACTGCATTTCACGGGTGAAATCTATGCAATGGAAGAGGGGACCCTCGTTTATCCGTATGAACCGCTCGTTCGCGTCATTGCACCGATAATGGAGGCACAGCTCGTTGAAACAGCGTTGCTGAACCTTGTTAATCATCAAACGCTTATCGCAACAAAGGCAAGCCGCGTCTGCTATGCCGCAAAGGGTGATGCCGTAATGGAATTCGGTCTGCGCCGCGCACAGGGTCCGGATGCAGGGAACTACGGCGCACGTGCTGCCGTTGTCGGCGGCTGCTGCGGCACAAGCAATGTTCTCACGGGTCAGCTTTTCAACATTCCCATCCTCGGCACACATGCACACAGCTGGGTAATGAGCTTCCCGACGGAGCTTGATGCTTTCCGCGCCTATGCGGATATTTTCCCGGGAAATTGTCTGCTGCTTGTTGACACATATGACACGCTGCGCAGCGGCGTTCCTAATGCAATAACAGTTTTTAACGAGCTTCGCAGCAGAGGTTATGAGCCGGCGGGTATTCGTCTTGACTCGGGCGATCTTGCTTACCTTACCAAAAAAGCAAGAAAAATGCTTGATGAAGCCGGGTTTGAAAATGCAAAAATCTGTGTTTCGGGCGACTTGGACGAGACGCTTATCAACAGCCTGAAAATGCAGGGAGCATGCATAAACACTTGGGGTGTCGGAACAAAGCTCATAACTTCAGACGACAAGCCCGCACTCGGCGGAGTTTATAAAATGTCTGCTGAAATTATTGACGGCGTCGTTTATCCGAAAATCAAATTGTCCGAAAATGCTGTTAAGATCACAAACCCGGGCATTAAAACCGTTTATCGCCTGTATGATAAAGATCATATGGCGATTGCCGATCTTATCGCTTTGCGCGATGAAAAGTTTGACACGACAAAACCGCTCACGATTTACCACCCCGAACAAACTTATAAACGCATGACACTTACGGATTACACAATGCGTGAGCTGCTTGTGCCCATCTTCATAGACGGAAAACAGGTTTACAACTGTCCGACGATTCAACAGATTCAGGCATATGCAAAGCAGGAGCTTGACACCCTCTGGGAGGAAAGCAAGCGTTTGATGAACCCGCATGTTTACAAAGTCGATTATTCGGACGGGCTGTACGATTTGCGTCAAAAGCTTATCCGTGAACATCGGAAGCTTCCCGCGAATGCGTAAAACTGTGTTTGAACACTTCAAAATAAAGAACGATATTGCGGACGGGTGTATGCGTTTTGCACTGCGCCTGTCTGCGGGACTGCTTGCGGCTTTAGTGCTCTCGGCAGCGGGCTGCAATGACAAAAACTCAAGCATTATGCCCGATGTGACATTGCCGCCTCATGGATTCCGGGTCGACAGCGCCGAGCCGACAGCGGGTACATATCCGACGGCCGATGCAGCATCAACCTTTGATGCAGCTTCGACTTTCGATGCTGCGCCTACGGGCGGCATAATGCATTATGATGCGCTTGGAAAAGAAATTCGCGACACGGAGCATTTCGAACAATACCTCCGATTTGTAAACTTTCGCGTTTTCGAGGAGGGCGACGGCACATTCGTTGACGGCATGGTCATAAACAGCTACCCCGAAACTCTTTTTTGTGCTGTGAACATAATTTTCGCGGACACGACGGAAGGCGGCAGCGAGGCCTTCATTGCTTCCGGCAGTATGCAGTCGGCAGACGGCTCATTCATGCTGAAGCTTGAGCCGGGGGAGAATCTGCTTTTTGCAACAGTATTGACAGATACAGTGCTGACGGATAAACCTTTTACTCTTGAATTCGATGCTTCTGTCGGTGTTCAGCCCGGGCATTGATGACGGAATATAACGTACGGACTTATTTTTCCCTTTTTGCTTGAAATCTGCGGCGAAATAGGATATAATTTGTATAATCTCCCAAGACACGGCCGGAACGGTCGGTCTGCGGAGGCAGCAATACGTCGGCGCATCCGCCGCTGCGGAATCATTGCAATGCGGTTTGCGCTGCAACAACAAAGAATAAAGGGCAACGGTTAATAATTATGGAAAAAACACTTTCGCTTATTGTACCCGTTTATAACGAAGAAGAGGTGCTTGAAACCTCATTTTCCCGTATGGATGCGGTTATGAAAAAAATCGGTTATCCTTACGAAATCATTTATGTAAACGATGGCAGCCGTGACGGCTCAATGAAGATTCTGCGCAATATCGCAAAGAACAATCCACAGGTCAAGGTGCGTTCCTTCAGCAGGAATTTCGGGCATCAGCTTGCCGTAACCTGCGGCATGGATGCTGCCAAAGGTGATGCGTTGATAATCATTGACGTTGACTTGCAGGATCCGCCCGAAGTTATCGAGCAAATGGTCAAAGCATGGGAAAACGGTGCTGATATAGCATACGGCAAACGCCTCAAGAGGCAGGGAGAGACTATCTTCAAAAAGCTCACGGCTGCTGCATATTACCGCCTGCTGAAGTCAATGAGTGCAACCGCAATTCCGCTTGATACCGGTGATTTTCGTCTTATCGACCGCAAAGTTGCGGATGTGTTCCTCAAAATGCGTGAACATAACCGCTTCCTGCGCGGCATGAGCGGCTGGATGGGCTTTGACGCCGTCCCAATTGAATTTGTCCGCAACGAACGCTTTGCGGGAAAAACCAAGTACACGCTCAAAAAAATGATTCGCCTTGCAATGGACGGAATCATTGGTTTCAGTGATCGTCCGCTGACGCTTTGCGGCGGTTTCGGCGTGTTCACAAGCATCATTGCGGGTCTCGGTCTTATCGCGCTCATCGTGCTTGCCTGCTGCGGAGTCAAATTCCCCGCGTGGCTTTGGGCGGTTGACGGCGTTGTTCTGCTTCAGGGACTCACTTTCCTCTTCCTCTGCATTCAGGGCGCATACATGAACCGCATGTACGATGAGCTTAAGCAGCGTCCGCTCTATATCGTTGCGGAGGAGCTGAACTTCTGACACCTTCCGCCGGCAGGCGGTTCGGCTCATCGGCGCATTAATTTTTTCTATTTTTTCGGAAAAAATATCCCGAATTATATAGTTGTTTTTTCCCCGTAATGGGGTATAATAAGGTCAAGGCCGGCTTCTTTTTCGCCGCCGGCTTCCGATTCAAACATTTATAATCTTTTGAGGAGGCTTTTCACTCATGGCAACCAAAATCGGCATCAACGGCTTCGGCCGCATCGGCAGGCTCGTTTTCCGCGCAGCAGCAGCGGATCCCGACGTTACTGTAATGGGCATCAACGATCCCTTCATCGACCTTGAATACATGGCTTATCTGCTCAGGTATGACACCGTTCACGGCAGGTTTGACGGAGAAATCAAGGTTGAAAACGGAAAGCTCGTTGTCAACGGCGAAGCTATCAGCGTTTATAACTGCATGGATCCCAAGGAGATTCCCTGGGGCGAATGCGGCGCAGAATACGTTGTTGAATCCACCGGTAAGTTCACCACCACCGAACTCGCAAGCCAGCATTTCGTAGGCGGCGCAAAGAAGGTCGTCATCTCCGCACCCGCAAAGGATGCAACTCCCATGTTCGTTATGGGTGTAAACAACAAGGAATACAAGTCCGACATGAACGTTGTTTCCAATGCAAGCTGCACAACCAACTGCCTTGCACCTCTTGCAAAGGTTATCAACGATAATTTCGGCATCAAAGAGGGTCTTATGACCACCGTTCATTCCATCACCGCAACCCAGCTTACCGTTGACGGTTCTTCCCGCAAGGATTGGCGCGGAGGCCGTGCGGCAGCACACAACATCATCCCCAGCAGCACCGGTGCAGCAAAGGCAGTCGGCAAGGTCATCCCCGCTCTTAACGGCAAGCTGACCGGCATGAGCATGCGCGTTCCCACCATTGACGTTTCTGTTGTTGACCTCACCTGCGTGCTCGAAAAGCCCGCAACCTACGATGAAATCAAGGCAGTTATGAAAGCAGCAAGCGAAAGCCCCGAATTCGCCGGCATCATCGGATACACCGAGGACGCTGTTGTCTCTTCCGATTTCTATCACGATAAGAGAACTTCCATCTTCGATGCAACCGCCGGCATCATGCTCAACGATCATTTCGTAAAGCTCGTTGCTTGGTATGACAATGAATGGGGTTATTCCAACAAGCTTGTTGACCTCATCAAGCATATGTCCTCCGTTGATCATCCCTGCTGTTGCTGCTGCGGCAAATAATTCCGCGGTATAAACAGGAATCAACGCACACAATTAAACCAAAATAACGAACGGGAGCATTGCCGTATGACGATGCTCCCGTTTTTGTGTTCACTGTCCTGCTGCAATACACGGAGCAGCCGGAATGCAGCGGCAGACCTTGCTATTGATTCAAACTGATTCTGCACACTTTCGTTGCAATATCGTTGACGAAAGCTTCGTCATGTTCAACAAACAGCATGGTCGGCTTGTATTCAAGTATCAGCGTTTCTATCTGAAGTCTTGATATAACGTCAATGTAGTTCAGCGGCTCATCCCAGATATAGAGGTTGGCTCTTTGGCAAAGGCTGCGGGCGAGCAGGACTTTTTTCTTTTGTCCCATGGAAAATTCCGACATATCTTTTGTGAACTGCGTACGCTTGAAATCAAGCTTTCTCAGAATCGTTTTGAACAGGGTGATATCAATTTCGCTTTCTGCGGCAAAGTCGTCTGCGCTGCCGGAAAGAAAAGACATATCCTGCGGCACATATGACACGGTCAGTCTGCTGCCGATTTCAAGTGTGCCCGTATGTGCAATTGGTTGGCCGATTAAAAGCTTCAGCAAACTGGATTTGCCGCAGCCGTTTCGCCCGACAAGCGCGATTCTGTCCCCGCGGTTGAGCGTAAGACTGATTCCGTTTGCAACGCATCTGTCACCGTAAAAAATGGAAAGGTCTTTTGATAAAAGCAGATTCTGCCTGAAATACGGCTCGGGATGCAGCTTCAGCCGCTCGTCGTATTCAACATCATGCATTAGTGCCTCTCGTTTTTCAATTTCGCGTTCAAGTCTGCTCTCCTGTGCCTTTGCATGACGCATCATCTTTGCGGCTTTTGCGCCGATTGCGCCGCGATCACACGGACCGCCGCCGATTTTTGTTGCTTCAACTTTGTCCGACCATGAAGCAATTCTGTCCGCTGCATTGCGCAGGTTGGCAATTTCGGCGGTCAGACGGGAGTTTTCACTGCGTTCATAATCGTCACGCCGAGTTTTTTCACGCTGCCATGATGAATAATTGCCGTGAATGACTTCTATCGTGCTGCGATTAATTGACAGCACATGGTCAATGCATTCATCAAGGAATGCCCTGTCGTGCGACACAAGAATGAACCCTCGTTTGCTCTTGAGATATTTCGCAACGAGTCGTCTCCCGTCAAGATCAAGATGATTCGTCGGTTCATCAATGAGCAGAAAGTTGTTTTCCTTGAGAAAGAGTGCGGCAAGCAGCAGTTTGGTTTTTTCTCCGTTGGAAAGCGTTGCAAACGGACGGGGGAGCACACTTTCATCAACACCGAGAAGTCCGAGTTCCCGCTCGGCGCGCCAAAAGTCGTATTCCGCAATACCGGAAACAGTCAGAAGAATTTCGGCAGCGGTCAGACTTTCATTTGTTACGGCAAACGGAAAATAGTCAAAATGAACGCTTGCCGTGATGCTTCCTTCGTATGCATAATCGCCCATTAACAGCCGCAGAAAAGTCGTTTTTCCGCGCCCGTTTCGTCCGATGAAACCAAGTCTCCAATCGGTATCGATCGTGAAATTTACGTTTTCAAAAATGTTGTCGAAACTGCCTTCATAGCAGAAGGTTAAATTGCGTACTGAAATTATGGACATATGAACCTCCTTGTTGTTCAAGCCTGCGGGTTATAAATGCGCTGAAAGCCGAAGTCTGCGGGCGGTTCGGAGGGTTTCGTTAAGGTGCACATAAAACACATTTTATGAAAATAAAAAACGGAACGTGAAACATCATTCACATCCGCTTCTGAGCAGAACTATAAAGCTCATACAGGGAAACACAAAGTCTGCATTGCATTTATCCTGTTAAATATGCGGAAGTCCACCGGGATGTTATCAACCGAATCGCAGCGCAAACTCTTTTGCACACTTTTAAGCGCAACAAAAAAAGTTTTGCTTTGCATAAAAACTCAGTCGATCACGGTCACTCCGGTATACCCCTTTGTTTAAATTTCGGCGGATGAACCACCGATTAAAATGATTATAGCACCGAGCCCATCGTATTGTCAACAACGAATTTTGATGTCGGCTGCTTTGTGCAAATAATGATGATGTAAATAAAACCGCATAACGGAATTGAAAGCATCCGAATGCTGTCTGCATGTTCGGATGCTTTCGGTTTTTTGTCAGATTGTTAAATCAGTTGTTCTTTTTCTTGGAACGGAGAAAATAGGGCCAATCGAGTCCGCTGTTTTTGTCGCGGTTATCGCGGGGAGTGCTTTGGCGGGAAGACTCAGCGGGCCTTGCCGGGCGAGGTTCATCGCCGTAGCTGCTGCCGTAGCCCCTGTTGTCGTCATATGCGGGAGCGTTGCCGTATCCCGGGCGACTCTCATAATCGGGTCTGCCGTACTCTGCACTGTTCGAGCCTGAACCGCCGCGAATGCCGCTGCTGTAGTCAGCGGGGTTTCGATGGGGCTCCTGCCTGTCGCTGTAGCTGCGATCAACGTAGTCGCGCCTGCCGGGTTCGTCACGCATGGGTGCAGTACCGTATTCACGTTGTGCGTTCGGAGTATTTAAGCGGTCGTCACGGATATCATATTGTTCACGGTCGGGAGCGGCGGGACGTGTATCAACACGAATGCCTCTGCCGTCGCGGGAGTCGGGGTCGGGACGAACGCCGGAATTTACAGCATTTTGACGCGTCCTTGAGGGGTCGTTATCCAGTTCTGCGGGCCACTCAAAGCCTGTTGCAATAACGGTAACACGAACATCGTCTCCCATTGCGTCATCAATGCCCATTGCGAAAATGATGCGTGCTTCTTCATCCACAGCCGAGGTTATGAGGTTGGTTGCATTGTCAACCTCCATCATGCCGAGAGTGGGTCCGCCCACAACGTTGATGAGAACGCCCTTTGCACCGTCAATGGTTGTTTCAAGCAGCGGACTTTTGATTGCCTGCTGGGTAGCTTCCGTGCAGCGATCTTCGCCGCTTGCGGTGCCGATACCCATGTGGGCCATGCCCTTTGCGGAAAGGACGGTGCGAACATCCGCAAAGTCGCTGTTGATCATTGTGTGGCAGGTGATAAGGTCGCTGATTCCCTGAACGCCCTGACGGAGCACATCGTCCGCAACGCGGAGCGCATCGTTAATGGGTGTGTTGCCGACAATGGAAAGCAGTTTTTGGTTGGGAATGATAATGAGCGTGTCAACAACATCGCGCAAATCGCGTATGCCCTGAAGTGCATTCCTCATGCGTGAGCGGCCTTCAAAACTGAAAGGCTTTGTAACAACACCAACGGTCAGTATGCCCTGCTCTTTGGCGGCTTTTGCAACTATGGGTGCTGCCCCGGTGCCGGTGCCGCCGCCCATACCTGCGGTGATGAAAACAAGATCTGCGCCGCGAATTGCGTCGTTGATCTCATCAATGCTCTCTTCTGCTGCGGCCCTGCCGACGGCAGGTTCCGCACCTGCGCCGAGACCTTGGGTTGCCTTTTCACCTATCTGAACCTTGATGTCTGCCTTGGAGGTGAATAGAGCCTGTCTGTCGGTGTTGATGGATACAAATTCAACACCGCGAAGACCAAATTCAACCATACGGTTCACTGCGTTCCCGCCTGCGCCGCCGACGCCGACGACTTTAAGCTGGGCAATATTGCCCTGTTCGTTATCGAGTTCAAGATCAAGTGCCATTATTGATAAAACCTCCTTTGTCTTCGGTTGATTTAAACTTTGAGAATGCATCGAACGGTTTGCTCTTTTCAAAAACCAATCGGTGCATACTGTGGCAATCTTTGCATAATTGCTATGCATTTTGTCGGTAAGCGAAAAAATCTCTGATGTTGCCGACTATATTATCCACCAGTCGTCTGTTGCCGACAGCAAGTGAACCGCTGCCGTAAAGCATGAAATGCGCAAGCGCAAATGCCGGTGCGTAGTTAACGGCGTTCATAAGGCTTGTCCGCGGCATGGAAACATATACGCGCCTTCCGAGAAGTCGGGAAAGCCTTTCCGTGCCGCCGCGCATAAGCGCAATTCCGCCGCCGATGAGATAGACGGGGAAGCGCGCCCGAGCGTTTTGTTCAATGCCGCTGATGATGCTTTGAATTTCATCCGCAAGCTGAACGATGCGGGCTTCGATAACGGATTGAATTGCGCCGCAGCTGAGCGTTGCAAGTCCCTCTCCGGGAATCATAACGCGTTCAACGGAGCCGCCGTAATCAAGCCCGAATACATACCTGCGTTTGATGCTTTCCGCCGTGCTGAACGGAAGGCGCAGCCCGTATGCAATATCACGCGTGAAGTGTTCGCCGCCGATTCCGATGCTTTCGGAGCAAAGCAGAGCGTTGTCATATATGAGTGAAACATCACAATGCTGACCGCCGCAATCGATCAGTATCGCACCGTTTTCGCGGTCCGGTTCGGGAATTGTGAACAATGCCCCTGTCAATTGGGATGAAACAAACGGATCGGCAGCAATGCCTGCTGAGCGAAGCGCATCCGAAACGACTGCGGCGAAAGCCGAGTCAACGAAGGTATGCGCCGCATCCGCCGAAATTTCCTTTGCGGCCTTGCCGACGGGCGAATGCTCCGCCGCCATGCCGTCAAGTTCAAAGTTGAACAGCGAGCTGTGCATCAGCGTAAAGCCTTCCGGCGGAGTGAAATCCGCCGCCTGCTCAAGCAGAAGATCGATGTCCGGTTCCGTGACGCGGTGCGATCTGGATTCAACAGGCTGTCGGCAGGAGTTGAGCAGGGTCTTTGTGAATGGTGCGGGAACTCCGACACAGGCACTGCGAAGGCGGATTCCCTGAGAGCTGCGGAGTGCAGAGGCAATGCTTTCAAGTGTATCGCTCAGTGCGGCCGCGTTCGGAAGTTCACCGAATCGATACCCGGAGTAGGTACGTTCTTCGGCATTTTGAACAATGATTGCGCCGTCAGCCGCAGGGCAGACAACCATGGCAAGAACTTTGCTGCTGCCGATGTCGATTATAACACTCTGTTTCATTCAAGCTCTCCAAATGCAGAATCCGCTGCCCAAAAAACAGTTTTCGGCGGGGTATGTCACATTTTCTCAACGAAAACGGCATGTGTGCGGACTGTGCATATATGTATGCTCATTATAGCATATATGCAATATTATGCGCAACACCCGGGCAGCGACTTTGCGTAAAAAAGATAGAATAACCTAATTTGTTTTATAAAATCTAACGCAATGTTTCATCAAGGCTCGTCCGTTGAATTCGGCGGAGCAGTCACCTGCTGCGGTGCATCCGTTTCAGGCGTGACCGATGCGGCCGAACTGCGCGGAGTGAAGTCAACAACGGTTGAATCCTTAAATATGTTGACCGTCCCCCCACTCGGATAGACGGGGAGAAGGCGTGCGTAAGCCTTTGCTGCGGTTTTAATATTTCCTTCCGCATACCGCCAGTCATCCAGAACAAAAGTGTAGCCGTGCTGAAGCTCAAGCTTTATCGAGGCTGCATTGGACACATCAATTGCAATAACGCTTTCTGCAAAATCACATTCTTTTACTGCCGCAAGCAGCTTCATTGCCGTGACGGTGCGGAGACAATGGTTCTTTTCGGTTATCACGGTATTATGCACAAAGCCGATATTCGCCATGCCGCGGAGCAGGATAAGCTCACCGCTGCTTTCCGCGCCGATTGCAAGCACAAGCCCTTCGGCATCGATAAGCGTATATGTTCCGTTTGCTGCGGGTATGGCTGCCGCAGCATTGTGATCGGCAACATTGATACTGATTTTATTCGGAAAAACCCTGCGCACGCCGGTGCAGATCAAATTCGGAATGCTTGATACGTTTTTTGATATTTCATCCGTGTTGTAGGAAAGAATATGCCTGCCCGTCTGCAAACCTGCAAGGCCGATTATCTGTTCGGCACTGTATTGCCCGCTTCCGGAAACAATGAACGAGTCAACGCAGGTAAAGCGATAGGCTGTATAGCCGCAAAACCCAAGCAGTGCGATAAGAAGAAGAATTCCGAGCGAACTGAAAATGTCACGCCTGTTTTGTCTCCGCCGCTTTTCCTCGTGGCTGATGCCGCGTGCGGGTGCCGCTGCGCGGGTATCCAGCCCGTCGGATTCAACACCGTGCGGAACCTTGCGTGCACGTGTTCCGGCCGCACTGCGGGCCCCGTGTGCGGAATTGCCTGAAGCGTCCGCAGAACGGTTGCGGGAATGCATGCTGCCGTACTCAGGTTCGTTATTGCTGCCGCTGTTTCTGTTTTTTGTGTTTTCCATATGATTCTCCGCGTGATTTTCGGGGTTCCGTATAGCGTGAAATATTGAGCAGTACGCCGATGCCGGCAAGGAATATAACAAGCGAGGTACCGCCGGAGCTGATGAAGGGGAGCGTTTGCCCTGTTGCGGGTATTGAATTTGTAACAACGGCAACGTTGACCGCAACCTGCACGGCAAGTATGGAAGAGAACCCCGCCGCAACAAGTGAAGCGAACCTGTCGCGAACGGAGAGCGCAATTCGAATGCCGCGGTAGATAATAAAGCAGTAGGCCGCAATTAACAGTGCAACAGTCACAAAGCCGAGTTCCTCGGCAATGATGGAAAGAATGAAGTCACTTTCACGATAAGGCAAAAACAGGAGCTTTTGACGGCTTGCATCAAGCCCCTGACCGAACCACCCGCCGTTGCCGAATGCATAAAGCGATTGAACGATCTGATAGCCGGCATCGCTTTTGTTGCCCCAAGGATCAAGCCATGCAGTAAATCTGCTTTCGCGATATGACGCAGCAAACAAAAGAACAACGAGAGCAACTCCGCCGATAAGTGCCGCAATGCCGAGCTGACTAAGGCTTGCTCCTCCGATAAAAAGCATGATCGCAAACACAATGCAAAGGATTATGAGCATGGAAACGTTCGGTTGAAAATAAATCAAGACGGCGGGAACGACAAGCAGTGCCGCCATCGGCAAAAGCCCACGAACGAACGACGGCATATCCTCATGGTGGTCAGTCATGTATTTTGCCATGCAAATAACGATTATGAACTTTGCAAGTTCGGAAGGCTGAAATTGCAGCGGACCGATTTTGAGCCAACGCTGTCCGCCCTGCAGGTTTTTGCCGAAAAGAAGAACGGCAATAAGAAGCAGGATTATAAGCAGATATGCCATCCATGCAAAGCGTCGGTAGAATTTGTAATCCACGAACGAAAGCCCGAACATAACGGGAATGCCGATTGCAAGGAAGAGCAGCTGCTTTTTTACGTAGTAATACCCGTCGCCTTGAAAGGACTGAGCATAATAATAGCTTGCGGAAAACAGCATAACAACGCCGAATGCGCAGATTGCCGCAACTGTAAGAAAAAGCAAGTAGTCCATGCCGTGTCTGCGCGGGCGCATTGTCGGCATGGGTGCAGCGGCGGGAGAACTGCCGCCGCGCCTTTCGGCGGAATGAATATGTGTTGCGTTGCTTTCCATCTCAACCTCTCTTATCGATTATTCCGAAACGGGAGGGACCGTTTCGGGCAGAATGCGGCATCTTTCGGCGGAAACTCAAGCCCGATGGGCGGGA